>FWWL01003319.1_pt1 | contig 29861 bp, 36 predicted proteins | sample 2228331 | NCBI WGS metagenome assembly FWWL01 (sample SAMEA103939775, study PRJEB20133) | metagenome
CGCATAAAACCCCGCCACCTTCAGGCACGCCTTGACTATGTCATCCTCCTCGGTCAGCACTATGACCGTTCCCGTTCCACCGAAGCCAAAGGGTGAGTAGTCCATAGGAGTATCCAGCTCCTCTGCGGAGAAGCAGTCCAGAGCTCCGGAGAAAACAGCCTTTACCTTCTTGTTGCCTATGGTTCCGCCCGCATACTTGAAGATAACTTCCCTAAGGGTGGTGTTCATAGGAAGCTCATAAACGCCGGGTTTTTTGACCTTACCGCTTACTGGAAAGAGCTTAGGTCCGGGATAGTCGCTGGGTCCTATGTACATGTATTCTTCCCAGCCCATGTTTATTATCAGGGGTATGTTGCACAGGGTTTCCACGTTGTTGACTACCGTAGGTCTTCCAAAAAGTCCCACCTGCACCGGGTAGGGAGGTTTTATCCTCGGCATACCCCTTTTGCCCTCTAAGGACTCAATCAGGGCACTCTCCTCACCGCATATGTAAGCCCCCGCGCCACGGGCTACGTAGATTTCCAAATCAAAACCGCTACCGAGGATGTTCTTTCCCAAAAATCCTTTGGCTTTGGCTTCTTCTATGGCACCCCTGAGTATGTAATATCCGGCAGGATACTCCCCCCTTATGTATATGAAAGCCTGATTGGCACCTATGGCATAAGCGGAGATTATCATGCCCTCTATGAGCAGATGGGGGTCCCTCTCTATGAGTATTCTATCTTTAAAAGTACCGGGTTCGGATTCGTCTGCGTTGCATATGAGATACCTGGGGGCAGGGTTTTTAACCGCAAACCGCCACTTGGTGCCAGTTGGAAAGCCCGCTCCGCCCCTACCTCTTAGCTTGCTCTTTTCCACCCAGTCTATTATCTCCTCAGGCGACATGTTGAGGGCTTTCTCCAAGGCTTGATAACCGCCATCTTTAAGATACTCCTTTATGTCGTGCACCTTAGGCTTTTTAGCCCTCTTTAAAAGCATATCAAGGACGGTCTCCGCGTATATGTTAGGGATAACGGGATAGGATTTCATGGAGCTTCTCCTTTCCTTCAAATTTATAAGTATCTTCGTCCACCATAAACATGGGAGCTACCGCACACGCTCCAAGGCATTGCACGGGCACAAGCTTAAACCTACCGTCTTTTGTTACTTCTCCAAAGTCTATACCTAATATTTCCCTCAGGGCATCCACGAGGGCTTTCTTGTTCATAAGGTCGCACACTATACTTACGCATACCCTTATCCTGTGCCTTGCGGGCTCCCCCCTGTCAAACATATCGTAGAAGGCTACCACGTCCTCCACATGCTTGAGCGGGACTTCTAAAACCTGAGCCAAGTCTTTGAGGCTTTCTTTAGGTATATGTCCGTAGTGGTCCTGTATTTCATGAAGGCAGAGCAAGATTGCCTGCTCCTTTCTGGGAAAGTAGCTCACATGCTCCTTTATCTTCTCAAGAAGTTTCTCGTCAAGCATGGCATTTATTATTTTATCAGAGGAGTGCAAAAAGCTATGATTTTTAGCATCTCTTTAACGCCTCCCTGAGCTTGGAACGTATCTTAGGAAAGTGCGTCCCCTTCCAATAGATGTGTCCACACTGTGGGCAGATGGTAAAGTCGTAGGCAAACTCGTAGACAAGAGGCTCAAGCCTATCCTTTATCTCTTCTTTGTTTACGCTCTTGAGCTCTGCGTTGCAGTATACGCACCTGTTTAGTTTCAAGGCAGGCTTTATTCCAAGATGCTTGATGATTAGGCAAAGCTGAACTTGCCAATCGTCCTTGGGGATTACAAGATAGGACACGCCCCAAGCTTTAAGATGCGGTTCCCACTTTCTGGATGTGGTTATAAAGAGCCTGTCCCTCTCATTTAGTATGTCCTTTTTGTTTATAGGACCGGGCAGGACCTTAACATCCTGCCCCAGAAAGCGTAACCACTTGGCGAGTTTTTCTAAGTCAGCCTCCAGCAGGAGCTTCACGCATAAACTTCTTCAAGCTTTACAACCTCTTCCGGGTGGGCTATCCTTCCGAGGACCGCGCTTGCGGCAACCACCGCAGGGTTTGCCAAGTAAGCTTCGCTCTTTGGATGTCCCATCCTTCCGGGGAAGTTCCTGTTGGATGTGGATATACAACGTTCTTTCTCGGCGAGGATACCCATATGACCGCCCAAACACGGACCGCACGTAGAGACGGAAACCACACAACCCGCTTCCATGAATATATCTATAAGTCCTTCTTTAAGAGCCTGCATGTAAACTCTCTTGGAAGCGGGTATGACTATACACCTTACGTATGGGTGGACCTTCTTACCCTTTAGTATCTTGGCGGCAATCCTTAGGTCTTCAATCCTTCCGTTGGTGCACGAACCTATGAAGGCTTGGTCTATGGTTATGTGGGTAGACTCGCTCACCGGATGGACGTTGGAAGGTAGGAAGGGCCAAGCTACCAGAGGCTCTATCTTGCTCGCATCCCACTCATGTATGGAGTGGTAGTTGGCATCCGGGTCGCTCTGATAGACCTTCCAAGGCTTTTTAGCCCTCTGGGACACATACTCTATGGTCTTCTCATCCGGTGCTATTATACCGCTCTTACCACCCGCCTCTATAGCCATGTTGGCTATGGTTAAGCGTTGTTCCACAGATAGCTCTTTTATGGCTTCTCCCTCAAACTCCATCGCCCTGTAGAGAGCTCCATCTACACCTATCTGTCCTATGGTGTGGAGGATGAGGTCTTTGCCCATGACCCAAGGGTTGAGCTTGCGGTAGAAGATAAACTTCATGGTCTCGGGAACCTTGAGCCATGTTTCACCGGTAGCCATGGCGTAGGCTATGTCCGTTGAGCCCATACCCGTGGAGAAAGCTCCTATGCCACCGTAGGTGCAGGTGTGTGAGTCCGCTCCTACTACCAAATCACCGGGGACAACTATGCCTTCTTCCGGCAGTATGGTATGCTCTATGCCTTCTCCCTCTTGGAAGAACCACTTTATATTGTGTTTTCTGACAAAGTCTCTGACTATCTTAGCCTGCTCTGCGGACTTTATGTCCTTTGCTGGCACAAAGTGAGATAGCACCAGGGCAATCTTTTCAGGGTCAAAGACCTTGTCTATGCCATACTTCTCCAAGGTCTTTATGGCTAAAGGAGCGGTAACATCGTTAGCCATCACCAGGTCCACCTTGACGGTCACCAGCTCTCCCGGATGGACCTCCTTCTTTCCCGCATGCTCCGCTATTATCTTCTCCGTTATGGTCATACCCATAAAGGCACCTCCATCAAAAAACCTTGATTTTATTTAACTTTATGCCTGACTCTACGAGATGCAAGCTCCTTAGGGATTTTTGTCGGACGGAAGGTTTAAAAGCTCACTTACGGACATCCATCTGTCTAAGTCCTTATCGTAAACATCTTCCACACGCAAAAGATGAAGCTTTCTCAAAGACTTGTAGTCCTCAAAATTCTCCATAAACTTCTTAAAGTGCTCCCTGCTGTCAAAGTAGAAAAGGTCCTGACCTTCGCGGGCTACTACGTATTGGTCCGTCTCCCTTACAAAGGCGGTGCATACGGGACACCTCTCGTTTTTAGGCATAGGCGGTGCTTTAAGCCTGCTCTTCCTTTTGTGGAGAAAAGCGTAGTAGGTTATGCCTGAGACTAAGAAAGCTCCGATGAGGTCAACACCGAAGGATGCCATGACGGGAACTTTCCCAGTAAAAAAACTATACACTGCGGTGGTCATGGCGGTAAGGGTCGTCCCCGCCACCATCAGTATGAACCTCAAGGCTATGCCCTTGAAGACCATAAGTAGCACAAGCAAAAAACCCCACATCTCAAGTAGCCTTGAGGCAATCATCAGAAGGTGACCTACCGCCGGTGCTTCCATCTTACTTTTCCTTTTTATGTGGGGAGAACATGCTTTCTTTCCTTATGTTTTTGAGCTTATTCAGAAAGTAATCCCTGTTTTCTTGGGATAGGAGCATGCCGAAAAGCCCCATGGAAAAGCTCCCCAAGGCGAGAAGACCCACTATCAACCCCGCTATCTTGGTCTTTGTGCTTTCACTCATAACCTTTCTCCTTTTAATATAAAAGAAGCCCCCGGAGGGGGCAAGAGGTGCACCATCATATGTGGGTGTGATAACCCTTGTAGTAGGCGTAAGGGTGCCAGTCATCGGGGACTTCTATGGGATACTTCTTGAAGTTGTGAGGTGCAACGGGTGTGTCTGTCATGGACCACTCCAAGGAGGGAGACTTCCAGGGGTTTTCCTCAGCCTTGGGACCTTTGAGGCTCTTTATCCAGTTGATGAGGTGCACAAGGATACCGACCGCAAGTATAAGGGCACCTACGGTTTGGATTTGCATGAGGTTTACCCATTCGGGTATGGCTGGATAGTCAGGATACCTTCTGGGCATGCCAGTAAGACCTATCACCATTTGGAAGAAGAACATGATGTTAGCACCGATTAGCATCAACCAAAAACCAAGCTTTCCAAGACCTTCCGAATACATCCTACCCACAAACTTAGGATACCAGTGGTAAATACCACTGAAGGCTCCGAAGGTAAGAGCCATACCAAGAACATAGTGGAAGTGTCCTACCACAAATAGAGAGTCGGATATTCCGAGGTCAAAGGATACGAGGGCGTTGGGAATACCCGTGAGCCCACCTATGAGGAACATGAGTATTCCGCCGAGTGTAAGGAGCATGGGAGTGGTGTATTGTATGGCACCCTTGTGAAGCGTGGCAACCCAGTTGAAAATCTTAATACCCGTGGGAACACCAACCAAGACGGTGGTGTAGGAGAACAGAACCCTTAACCAGTCGGGAACACCGGAGACAAACATGTGGTGAACCCAGGTTTCAAAGCCTATGAAGGCTATGGCGTATATGGCAAGCACCATGGATATGTAGCCGAATATGGGCTTTCTTGAGAAAGTGGATATCACCTCCGAGAAGACACCAAAGGCGGGTAGTATCATCACGTAAACCGCAGGGTGAGAGTAAAACCAGAATATGTGTTGGTATACCAGAGGGTCTCCACCTAAGGCTGGGTTAAAGTAGTTCATACCAAAATACTTGTCCAAAAGAAGCAGGTTTACAGCTGCCAACAGTGCGGGAACACCGAAGAGCTGTATAAGACTTGCAGCCATTGTGGCATGGACAAAGAGGTTGAGCTTGGTCCATCCCATCCCCTTAGCTCTCATCCTCATTATGGTGGTTATCATGTTTACCGAACCTGCGGTTGCGGAAATACCGTAAAGGTCAACTATTAGGACAACCAGTGAGGTGGGTCCTGCGTTTTCGTTGAGAGCATAAGGTGGGTATGCTGTCCAGAGCATCTTAATCCAGTTGCCGGGTATGAGGGTAAGGAGAACCAGGACGCTTGCTCCGAAGAAAGCCCAGTAGGACATAGCGTTAAGCCTGGGGAATGCCACATCTTTGGCACCGATCATCAAGGGCACCAGAAGGTTGGCAAAGGCACCCGTCCATATGACGACAGCCCACCACAGGAGCATGACCGCTCCGTGACCGGTGAGCAGGTAGTTGTAAAGGTCTGTCCCCTCCTGACCGAACAGGGCGGGCAGTTGGATACCGGGAGTGGACTGCTCAAACCTTATGAGCATACCAAACAGACCGGCTACGACGAAGAACAGTAGGGACGTGACAAAGTAGAGCATGCCTATCTTCTTGTGGTCGGTGGTAAAGAGCCACTCTTTGAGGCTCGCACCGAACCACGTCCCTGCTGGTGCGTGTGCTACAGCCATGGCTTACACCTCCTTTATGTTATTGTTGGACAGCTTCAGGGCTTTGAGAAGGCCCCTGTGCAGGAGCAGGCGCTACGCCTCCGCTCAGCCACTTGTTGAACTCTTCCTCGGGAACAACCTTGAGGACCGCAAACATCCTTGAATGCCATGTTCCGCAATACTCCCTGCAGAAGACAAAATACTCACCGGGCTTGTTGATTTGGAACCACATCTTGGTTATCCTACCCGGGACCGCATCCTCCGTTACCATGGCGGGATGGACGAAGAAGGAGTGTATGACGTCCCTTGAGGTAAGGTAGACCTTTATAGGCTTACCCGCAGGTATGTAGACCTTTTGCTCCTCGGGTGCTTCATAACCTTGCGGGCTGAAGAAGGCGTAAACCTTCTTGCCGTTGGGATACTCAAACTCCCAACCCCACATAAAGGCTACAACCTTCATCTCCATAGCACCTTCGGGCGCCCTTCTTTGCTTTACGAAGTTTGCAAAGGAGTAAGTTGCCAAGAAGAGGACTATGATGATAGGGATTACCGTCCACACTATTTCAAGGGCTGTGTTGCCCTCAATGTGTGCACCCTCTTCGTTCTCACCCTTTCTGTACTTATACCTTATCATGAAGTATATGGTGGGAATGGCTACTATGAGGTAGATTATGACCGCTACATAGAGCCACACGGTGTAGGTGTTTTCCCAGTAGACCCTGGGGTAAGCCAGTATGTCCTCCGCAAAGGCCAAGCTACCCAGGACCAACATGCCAAGCAAAGACGCTACAAGAGCCTTCATGACTGAACCTCCTTCTTGGGTTTTAACATCGCAAAAACTAAGGTCGAGCCTACCAAGACAAACCCCGCTATGGCAACATACAAAACAGGGTTTGTCACATACTTCCCCGTGCTTGGGTCATACCTGTAGCACGCCAAGAAGGCAAGGTCTACTACGGCATTTCTGGTTATCCTCATCTCCTCCGCTTCCGCCAAAGCTATGTACATGTCCCTCTGTGTGGGTGATACGCCATAGAGATAGCGGGTGACCTTTCCGCTGGGAGAGATGAAGATTATCACGTTGGGATGAACAAAGACCCGGTCCTGCCTTGAGTAGAAGAACTTGTAGCCTACGGAGGATGTGAGTTTTTTGATGTTCTCCTCGTCCATTATACCGAAGGTCCAGCTTTTGGGAAAGTCGTTGCCAAGCTGGGCTTTGAACCTTTTAAGGGACTCAAGGTCATCGTATTTGTCAAAGGATAGGACCAGCAGATTGTAGTCTCTGTTTAGGTTTTTTGTAGCTTGGAGAGCTCCTTTTACTATAAGGGGACATGCGGAGTCGCAGGTGTAGTAGGCGAGGATGAGGGTTGTGGGCTTTTCTTTTACAAAGTCGCCGAGCTTGTATGTCTTGCCATCCTCCGCCGTAAACACGGTGTCAAGGGCTATATCACCGCCCAGAAACTTGGCTTCGTCTATCTTGAGGGATGAGGCATCAAAAAAGCCTATGCTGTCCGCAGGCACCCTTGGCGTGGCCCAGGCAAGCCCAAGAAGGAGAAGTAAGATAAAGACCCTCATGGCTCAGAAGTAACCGTAAGAGCCAACAATGTAAGCTGTGCCCGCAACCAACAGCCAAGCTATGTCCACAAAGTGCCAGTAAAAGCTTGCCGCTTTTATGGGGGTGAGTTTCCCAAGGGCCTTACCGCTGTTTATGAGGAGAACCAACTGTATGAGTATACCCAGTAAGACGTGGGATGCGTGGACGCCGGTAAGGGAATAAAATCCCGTGCCATAGATGTTGGAGCTGAAGGTAAAGCCCTGAGCCCAAAGGTGCGACCACTCCCAAGCGTGAAGGATTAAGAAGGCAGAACCCAAAACCATGGTGGCTATGAGCCACATCCTGTAAGCGCCTATGTCTTTGGATTCAAGGGCGTGTTCTGCCTTCCATATGGTATAGCTTGATGCCCACAGGATTAGAGTAAGGAGCGCCACCAACTTTAGGTTCATACCACCCTCGGGGACCCAGCTCGCCCACTTGTCTGCAAAGCCCGCCCTCGCTGCCCAGAAGGCGGAAAAGAGGCTACCGAATATGATGATTTCGGCGAAGACGAAGTAAACGAGCCCCTGAAAACCGTGCCCTTCGTCGTGCCCTTTGGAGAAGTATTCGCTCGCCCACCCTGCAGCCCCTATGGCCAAAAGCGCAAGCCCCAGACCCCCGGAAAGGACCGCCAGTAAAGGCAGGTGCCAATCAAAGTAGGCCATAAAGCCTATGGAGAGAAAAAGAACGGAAAGACCTGTGGGCAAACCCCACACGCTGACTTCGTGGTGCCCTGCATGGTGCGTTCCCTCGTGCGCCATTTTACCACCTCCTTAAGTGGTTGTTTATCAGACTTCTATGTATGATTATAGTCATTCTTTAATGATATGTCAAGGAATTTTGTGGTTAAAGTCGTATTATTTAATTACGCTGTTCTATTTGATAATGCAAAATCATTAATTAATTTACAAATTTTGTGATAAGATAATCACTTATTCAATGAAACTAACCATCCCCGCTTATCTCTTGAGACATAACCTCCACAGTCTTCATTTTTTAGACAAGTTCTCTTAGTCTTGCATTTTTAGAATATTCGTATATAATTAACTCTTATAGACTTATAACTACTTCTTATAGGAGGTGTGCCATGCAGGAGCACGAGCAGTTCAAGCCTAAGGGAGCCATAGCCTTCTTCTTGGCTTTGGTTCTGGTATATGCGGTGGTGTTTCTCACCCTTTACTCCGTCCTTGTATCAAGGGGTTCTACCACACTATAAGGAGGTTGTGCCATGCTTGGAGAGCTGGATAGAAGCGAAAAGACAGCCCTGTCTATAGCGGTAGGCTTTTTGCTCTTTTTCTTCGGTCTTCTAGTTTATGCGGCTAAGGGTATGAACATTGACGTGCCTACGTGCATAACGGATGTCAAACCCTTCACCGAGGGTAAGGTAATCCAGCATGCTCCCAACAGGTATGAGGTTCATTACCTTGCTTACATGTGGGGCTTTGAGCCAGCGGAGCTTGAAGTTCCCGCAGGCTCTACGGTGGATATATACCTCACGTCCAAGGATGTTATCCATGGTCTTTACGTGGAGAACACCAACGTCAACATGATGGCTATTCCGGGCACTGTGGCGTATGCGAGATACACTTTCACCAAGCCCGGGGTCTACAGAGTAATTTGCCACGAATACTGTGGTATAGGTCATCAGGACATGATGGCAAAGATAGTAGTAAAGTAAGGAGGTAGAGCCATGAGACCCGAGAGCAGTGTAAGAACGGTCATCCTTTTGGAAATACTCTTGCCTGTAGCCCTTCTAATCTTTGGCGTCTACCACGGCGTTATGCAGGTTCTCTACAGAGCGGGTATCATCAAGGACATGTCTTTTCTTGGTATTGAATACTACCAAGGTCTTACACTTCACGGTGTGATAAACGCCATAGTCTTTACCACCATACTCATAGTAGCCTTTGGCAACATAATGTTTTGGTACCTGCTCAAAAAACCCCTAAGACCGGCGGTCCAGTGGGTAGCCTTTTTGCTCATGCTTGTGGGCACTCTTATGGCAGCTTGGGCTATGTTTACTGGGAAAGCAAACGTCCTTTACACCTTCTACCCTCCCCTCATAGCTCACTGGACCTTCTACTTAGGCGCTGCACTTCTCATAATCGGCTCCATAGTGCCTCTCTTCTTTGATTGGCTACCCAACTACCTTGCTTGGAAGAGGGAAAACCCGGATAAGAAGGTCCCCATAGGTGTATACGGCGTAATGGTGAACCATATCATGTGGGTGATAATGGTTGTCCCCGTTGTGATAGAGGTGCTCTTCCAACTCCTTCCCCTCTCCATGGGTCTTGTGGCTGAGATAAATCCCTCTCTGGCGAGGACCCTCTTCTGGGCTTTCGGTCACCCAGTGGTCTACTTCTGGCTCCTGCCCGCCTACGCCATGCTCTACCAAATCCTGCCCAGGCTTGTGTCTGAAAAGGGAGCTCTCTTCTCCGACGGTGCGGCAAGGCTCGCTTTTATACTCTTCCTCATATTCTCCTTCCCCGTAGGTCTTCACCACCAGTATACGGAGCCCGGTATAACCAACAGCTACAAGCTCATACATGCTCTTTTTACCTTCGGTGTGGCTGTTCCCAGCTTTATAACCGCCTTCAGCGTCGCCGCATCCCTTGAATACTCAATAAAGGCTCAGTATCCTCACCTGAAAGACTCTCTCTTTGCTTGGTGGACCAAGATACCCTACATCTCCACGCAAGGAGATAAATGGGTTGTTTCCTACTACATGGCGGGTCTGTTCATGTTCCTCATAGGTGGTATAACGGGTATAATCAACGCGTCTTACAACCTTAACCTTGTGGTTCACAACACCGCTTGGGTGCCAGCACACTTCCACACTACGGTGGGAGGTTTGGTAACCCTAATCTTTTTAGGTATGTCCCTGTTCTTCTTGGGAAGGCTTACGGGTAAGGAAATACGCGCCAAGGCTTTGGCGGCACTTGCACCTTGGCTCTGGCTTGTAGGCTTTGCCATCTTCAACATAGCCTACTCCATAGCGGGCATAGAAGGTATGCCAAGAAGGACAAACATGGGACCCAGCTACTCCAACCCCGATTCGCCCATATTTGCAGCGGATTGGATGCCTGAAGCCATAGCGGGAGCGGTAGGCGGAACCATAGCGGGCATAGGATTTGTGCTGTTCCTCGTATCTTTCGTAGCCACTTTACTTGCTCCCAAGACCAAGGAAGAGACCCTTGAGTTTCCCACCGCATCCACATACCATGACGAGAGGATGCCCGCTCTTCAAAGGCTCACGCCTTGGGTGGTCTTTTCCAGCCTGCTGTTCCTCATAGCCTACATACCTCCTCTTTACGATGTGACCAAGCGCGGTGTGTTCTTTGACTCTCCCGGATACAACGATAAGAGCCCTCTACCTATAACCAAGCCCCAGTCCGCCAAAGAGGAAGATAAGAAAGAGGTATCCAAAAGGTGAGAAGTTCCCTCGTGCGCCTGTTGTTGTTTTGGGGGCTTCTGCCCCTCTTTTTTATATTCAGTATAGCAAAGGCTGAAAATCCTGGGACGGGCATACCCCCCAACGAATCGCGCACCCTCGGTAAACCCCTGCCCCATGTTAGGTTGGTTGACCACACCGGAAAGGTCTTCAACCTTTACGACCTTAAGGGAAAACCGCTTATCCTTAGCCCCATCTACACCCATTGCCAGTCCGCATGTCCCCTTATAACGGAGTCGTTGAAGGATGTAGTTCCCAAACTTGGCAAGCCTGGAAAGGACTTTTGGGTTCTCTCCTTTACCTTTGACCCACAGGACACCGTAGAGGATTTGGTAAGTTTCAGGAAGGAAAAGGGAATAAAAGGGGAGGAAGGCTGGCTTACAGTTAAGGCTTATTCACGGGAGGAACTTTTCAGGCTATTGGACGCCATAGACCTGCGATTTATGAGCATACCCCAGACGCGCGACTTTGTCCACCCTAACATGGTGGTGTTTGTATCTCCGGACATGGTGGTAAAGCGGTATGTCTACGGGGTTGTTTTCAAAGAAGATGAGATGAGGAAAGCTCTTAACTATTCTGTGGGTAAGGTGGAACTTTTGGAACTTCTGAGACCTTACCTATTCCTCACAAGCTTTTTGGGTGTTTCGCTTAGCCTCCTGTTTGTCCTTCTTAAGCTTTTTATCGCACGCTTGCGTAGGGTAAAATTTCATGTAGATGGATAACCTTTTCTGGCTCATACGGAGGGTAAAGGTATACATACATCTTGTCCTGCTTGCACTGTTGGGCTCTGTTATAGAGTCTCTCTCCACCGCGGGCATAAGCCTGATTGTAAAGAACATCGTTGACGGTGTCTTTATCGGTAAAGACCTGCAAGATTTATACATAACGGTGGGGCTTTTCCTCCTCCTTGCAGTCCTTAGCCAAGCAGGAGCCTTCCTGTTTTCCATGTGCGTAAACCTTTACACCATCAGGGAGAAAACAAAGGCAAGGGAAGAGGTCTTTGACAGGGTTGTAAGAGCCAAGCCCTACGAGCTTTTGAAAAGCACCTCCGGTGATGTGATAACCAGGGCGCTTTCGGATTTGGAGCTCTACGGCAGGCTTTTGGGACAGAGCATTCCCAGACTCATGAGAGAGCCCTTTGTGGTGGTGGCGCTCTTGGGGGTGCTCCTTTACAGGGACATCCTTCTGAGCCTTTTGATACTTTTGCTCCTTCCCGTGTTCGTGTTGGGGGTGAGATACTTCGGCTCAAAGAAGGGCAAGCATACCAAGAGGATGCAGGAGGAGGTCTCCAAGCTAACTCAGGAGCTGAGCCAGGCCATCAGGGGCTACGAGAACATAAAGGTTTTCAACGCAGAGAGCAGGTTTTCCCGATGGTTTGGGCACATAAACTCAAAGGCATACAGGGCTAACCTCAAGGTGGAGCTCTACGCCACATTTAACTCCTCCTTCAACTACCTGACGGGCTACTTTGTGATAGCCTTGATTGTAATCTACGGAGGGATTAGGGTGGTGGATGGTAGTCTGACAACGGGTGAGTTCCTCTCATACCTAACAGCCCTTACGCTTTTGCAAGCTCCTCTGATGGAGACGCAAAAGGGCTTTATGGAGCTCCGCTCTAACCTGCCGGTCATAAACAGGATAAGGGAGCTCCTTAGCTTGGAAGAAGAGAAGGAGGGCGTGCAGGACTTCAAGCACGAAAGGAGCATAGAACTAAAGGATGTAAGCGTCAGAGTGGGAGGGGATGTTCTGTTGGACCGTGTGGCTCTGAGTATAAAGAAGGGTGAGAAGGTGGGTATAATGGGGCATACGGGTTCGGGCAAGAGCACCCTTCTGAGGGTGCTCTGCGGTCTCATGGATTACGACGGGCATGTGCTTTTTGACGATGTGGAGCTAAGAAGTGTAAGGCTCAAGAGCCTGCGGGAGAAGGTGGTCCTGCTGACTCAAGAGCCCTTTGTCTTTCTCGGCACGCTTAGGGACAACCTTCTCATAGCCAAGGAATCCGCCACCGATGAGGAGCTATGGCAAGCCTTAAGGCTCGCCAGGTGTGATTTTGTCCATACTCTGGACCAGTGGATAGAAGAGGGGGGCAAAAACCTCTCCGGGGGTGAAAAGCAAAGGCTATCCATAGCGAGGGTTTTTTTGAAAAACCCTGACATCCTCCTTCTGGACGAGGCTACATCTGCCCTGGACGCCAGAACGGAGGAGGAGGTCCTTACGAATTTAATGCAAACCTTCAACGACAGGACTCTGATAATGGTGGCTCACCGCCTTTCCAACATAAGGCTCTGCGATAGGGCTGTCCTCTTTGAAAAGGGAAGGCTTGTAAAGGAGGGAGCGCCGGATGAGGTCATCCGTGAGTTTCTTCAGAGGGCATAAAGAACTATAGAATGCCTGTCCGCAAAGGATATCATCTTCTCCTTGTCTAAAAGGTAGACCTTACCCGCCTGCACAAAGAGGGCACTCCCCTTAATCTTCTTTATGGCTTCCAAAGTCTTTAACCCTACGGTGGGAACGTCTATCCTAAAGTCCTGGTTTTTACGTGCAACCTTTATGACCACGCAACCGCTACCCGCAACCCTTCCCGCCCTCTCTATGGCTTCTTGCGTTCCTTCCATCGCCTCAACGCTTACAACCGCTTTATCCTTTACCACCACGGTCTGACCTATATCCATGCTGGCTATCTCCAGAGCTATGGGAAAGCCAAAGAGAGCAGACTCTAAGACCTCCTGGCTCGGCTCTAACGAACCTATCCTCCCCGGACCCACCAGTAGGGAGCTCAGGTAGGGCTTGGGGTCTATGAAGTTAAAACTCATGCTCTCAAGCTCCTCTATGAGAGCTCTCACTATGCTCTCGGGCTTTTTGTCCTTTGCCCTACGGAGAATCTTAAGAGCCAGCTCATCAAGTCCGAAGAGGTGGGTGAAGATAAGCCTGTGTTCAAACTTGCCCAGAAGCACTATGTCCTTTATGCCCTTCCTTTCAAGGAGTTGAACCAGCCTCTTTATGCTTCCCAAAGGCAGATACTCATCCGCCTTGATGTCCGTTATGCCCTTAACCCCGACCGTCAAGACCTCAAGCCCCGAGCTTTGGGCTGACCTCCTAAATACATCCGGCAGGGAACCACTGCCCGCCACAAGACAGACCTTATCTGCCATCACGTATTAGTTTAAAGAATTCTTCGCGCGTCCTTATATCGCTCAGGAAGACCCCCCTGAGGGCGGAGGTGGTGGTGATGTGTCCCGGAGACATGACCCCCCTCATGGACATGCACAGGTGTTCGCACTCAAGGACTACCGCCACACCCTTGGGCTTTAACTGTTCATTCAGAAAGTCCGCTATCTCTTGGGTCAGACGCTCTTGGACTTGGGGTCTTAGAGAAAAAGCCCTCACGGTCCTTACAATCTTGGAAAGACCACACACCACGCCGTTTGGTATGTAAGCTACGTGAGCCTTACCGAAGAAGGGAAGGAGGTGGTGTTCGCAGAGGCTGTATATGGCTATATCCCTGACTATCACCATCTCGTTATACTCTCCGAACTCCTCAAAGAGCTTAAAGTTAAACTCCCTGTGCCTGTCAAACTCTTCCCACATACGGGCTACCCTGTCGGGGGTTTCTTTGAGCCCCTCTCTGTCTGGGTCCTCGCCTATGCCTTCCAGAAAGAGTCTTGTAGCCTGTTTAATCTTTTCCTTGTCAATAGCCATGGCTGTAAAATGATAACGCAATAAGTGTTAAGCCACCATGAAGTTTATCATCCGTGTTTTCATCAAATTTTCATCCTAAGGCGGTGTAAACTTCTACTTATCAAAAACCCTTAAAGGAGGTAAGGTCATGAGGAAGCTGTTGGCACTGCTCATAGCGGTAGGTTTTGTAGCACCCACCTTCTCCGCCGAACAAGCTATGCAGGAGCAAAAGCAAGAGCAAAAGCAAGAGCAAAAGGCTGAGAAGAAACAAAAGAAAGAGCGCAAGAAAGAGCACAAGAAGGAAGAAAAGAAGACAGAAGAGAAGGGAGCTCAGCCTGCCCAACCTGCACAACCCGCTCAGCCTGCACAACCTCAAAAGAAGTAATTCAGTCCCAGTCATGCGCGTGGGGGTCCTTCCCCCCGTGCCTGTGTAAAAACCCCGCCTCCTTAAGTCTTTCTTTCATATCTTCGCCGAAGACACCATCGTAAACAAGTCTATGGTCCTTTGATAGAAGTAAGAACCTATCGCCCAACTCTCTGCTTATACTCAGGTTGTGCGTCGCCACCACGGTTGTAGCATGGAGCTCGTAGAGAAGGTCTATCAGCACTCCGGTGCCCTCCGGGTCCATGTGGGCTGTGGGCTCATCCAAGAGCAAGACTTCCGGCTCATGGATAATACAGCAGGCAAAGGCTACCTTCTTCTTCTCCCCACCGCTTAAGTTATAAGGCTCCCTCCTAAGCAGATGGTCTATTCCCAGCCTTTCAGAAAGTTCGTAAACCCTTTGTTCTACCTCTTTTTCCGGAAAGCCCAACTGTCTTAAAGAAAAGGCTATCTCGTCGTATACCGTAGGATTGAAAAACATGGCGGACACCTCTTGTAGCATGATGGCAACGGACCTTCTAAAGCTCCTTTTGAGTTCTTTGTCTCTAAGTATAGCCCTCAGGTCTGCACTCTTAAAGCTTACATTACCTTCATAGCCCATTGAAAGACCCGCAAGCACCTTAAGGAGGGAGCTCTTACCCGCCCCGTTTACACCCAAGAGGACGATTTTTTCGGACCTACGGACCTCAAGGGAGATGTCCTTTAACCTTCCTTCCAAGTTTAGGCTTTCCACCTTATAAATCAAACCACCTTGACCTAATTCCATCCTGCGCATCCCTCGTATCTTCGCTCAACCTCTCCAAGATTACCTTCAGCCATACATTCACCCTTGAGAGCTCTTTTTTCCAGTCCAAGCCTTCTATGACCCTTGAGGAGTAGGCGGTCTGTAGGTCATCCTTGAGCTGTATGATGTTTTTGTAATAAACCATGGTGCTCACCAACAGGAAGCTGAGCTTTTTTGAAAAGGAGAACGCCTTGGGAAGGTTTATAAACCTGAACGCCACGACGCTCAGTAAGGATAGGTCCAAAATCCTCAAGCTTACCGCAATACCGTAAAATGCGGGTTGTTCCAAAAGGAGGTGAAAGGCTAAATACATAAGCGCAAAGGGAAGGGAGATAAGAAGGAATTTTAGCCTTTTGGTGATGACCGACAGGTAAAGCAGGAAGATAAAGAGCCAAGCCAAGTATGTTGGGTCTTTTAAAGAAGAAACCCACACAACCACAAGGAAGAGAAAAGCCAACTTGAGCAAGTCTGTGTTCATCGGAGCTTCTCCAGAGATTTAACTACAAGGGTGGTATATATGCCTTCCGCAGGTCCTATGAAGAGAAGGTGGGGCAACAGCAGGGCTGGGAGCAAGGCCTTCGGACTTATGGAGAAGTAGGTAGGGTCCAAAAGATATTGCAAGCTAAGGAAGGTGGCTATAACCGATGCGGATACCAAAGCACCTATGTAGGCGCTTACGAAGGGTTTGAGTTTAGAGTCGGGAAGGTATCTGTAGAGTAGGTAAGCGCCGAGGGGACCCAAGAAGCCGAGGGCTAAGGCGTTTATAGGAAGCACCGTCATACCACCTTTTAACATCATGCTGATGAGTAGGATTATGGTTTCACAGAGGAAGGCGGTTGTAGGACCGTATACCATACCTATGGCATAGGTGCCTATCGCATGGGCTGAGGTTGACATGGGTAAAGGTATCTGTATGTTTTGCGCTACCATACCGAAAGTGCTGAGGAGTAAAATCTTTGAGAAGTTTTCCTCATATACCTTAAAGAACCTTTTAAAGGAGAAGAGCCAGAGGGGAACGCAGCTTAGGTAGGCTGGTATGTAAAGGGAGGGGGCTACGAAGCCGTCGGGTATGTGCATCTTAAACCTCCAGCGGTGCGGTCTTTACAAGCTTTGCAAACTTGACACCCCTCAGACCTTCCATCTGCCCCGTAAGCCTTTGTATCTGGCTCGCCCTACCCTTTATGACTATGGCTTCCAGGCAGTCGTGGTGCGTCAGGTGTATATGAAGTGAGGAGATGACGTTAAAGTGGTGGGAGTGCTGTATCTCTATGAGCTTGTCGCTTACTCCTCGCGTGTGATGGTCGTAGATTAGGACCAAAACTCCCACCACATCTTCCTCGGAGCTCCACTTTTCCTCAACGAGCTTCTCCCTTATGAGGTCCCTGACGAGCTCGGAGCGGGAAGAGTATCCCTTTTCCAAGACTAGCCCGTCCAAAGCCTCCAATAGTTCCTTAGGTAAGGAGACGCTGAAACGCTCAAGCCTTTCTTCCATATCCTTCCTCCTAAAAGAGGTAGCTTGCACCCAAGATTATCCTGTATTTTTCCTTACCTTCGGACCCCTGCTGTTCGCCCTGTTCGTTGAGGTCTTTCCATGCTGGAAGTTTGACACCGCCGGCGAGGCTTACACGCCCGTAGTAGAACCTAAGACCGGGCTGTAGGTAAAGGATGTTCCCGCCGGAAGCCCTGAGCTTTTCCCCCTTCTCCCTGTCCCTGTCTATGTGCAGGAAATTAAACTCCAAAAAGCCATCCAACCTCACTCCATCCCTCGCATATAACTTATACACATGAGCCATGTTAAGTCTGAGCTCGTTTCCGAACCTGTATTCGGTGCTGTCTTTGTAGGTCTTTTTGTTAAAGATTTGGTAGGAAGCCTCAAGGCTCGTCGTGTAGTTCTCGGTTAACCACTTGGTAGCGGACAGTCCTACTTGGTAGCTGGGCTTTCCAAAGCCCGGTTGCATGTCCGGAGGGAAGAGCTCTCCGCTATGCTCCCTGTTGGTGCCTCCGGTAGGCAGTGAAAGACCGAGGTTAAGGGCAAAGTGCCAGTCCCTCTGGTCTTCCAAGTTCTCATCCCTTGGCACCAGCTTAAAGCCTTCATCATACTTAAAGCCAAAGATGAGGTGAAGGCTCGAGTCCATAAGCCCTCTTGATGTGCCATACTCAGCCTTTTTTACAGCGTAGGGTTGGGTTATCATGAAGGTAAGCCATGGTTTTATGCCGTATGCTATTCCCAAGTGGGTAAAGTTGTAACTCTCCTTCTGGTCTTCAAAGCCCGAGTACTTTCTAAAACGTGCATAATCGTTTTTGAGGAAGATGAGAAACCTTCCCTCCGGAAGCGTGAAGGCTGTGGAGGTCTCAACGCCCGCACCGGGACCTTCCGAGCTCGTAGGAGTCAGACCCGCAACGCCGTGGTGGGCAAAGACTATACACGGGACCAACTTGGCAAGGATTAACCTCCTCATAGTCTATACCTCCTTAGAGCCTTTGACACAAGGTAAAGCAAGAGCATGGAGGGGAAGAACAAGCCCGAATAGGTTAGAAGCCTTATATGGGTTGGGTAGTCCGAGGGCTTTTTAGTCCCAGCGCTCCGCCTTAGCTCGGCCATATCCACCGTAAAGTCAAGACCGTGTCCGCCTTCTTCCATGACCTTGACCCTCCACTTTCCTTCTTGTGTTGGGTAAAAGCTCAGGTATCCCATCCTGTCCGTCCTCCCCTTTTGCCAAGGGATGCTCTGGTCCGATGGAGCGTAAACCTCGTAGGGTGCGTAGGCTACCTCCGTCCCATCCGCAAAGTAGACCCTTATGACCACCGCACCGTCTCTTTCCACGCTGTAGAGGATGTCGTGGGAAAGGCAAAAGGAAAACCATAAAAGCGCGGTCAAAAGGTATCTCATCTCACTCAGCCTCTATGCACAGGTATGACTCCACGACCCTATAGTCCGCCTTCCTGCCGTCCGCTGGCAGTCTTAAGGACGCACTTATCACATTAAGACCTCTGTTTAGGCTTATCCTCGCTCTCCCGTCCTCGTGAGGGTTTCCCACCTTCCTGTGTTCTACGGAGAGGAAGGCTTGATGGGTTGACTTTCCGTTGTGGAGAACCTCCACTTCCAGCTTTCCACCAGCCCGTGGTGGGTTTATGGGAACTATCTCCAGCTCCTGACCGAGCCTTACGGGTCTGGAGAAGTCATACACACACTTGAGATAAGCGATTGACTCCCAAGAACGCACTGCGTTTTTAACCTCATCCTTGGGTTTGCTCACCTCTCCGTCAGGAGTTTGGCTGAAGTATCCCCAATAGTACTCAACTCCTATGGCTTTGCAAGGACCCTCCAAGTAGGCGCCCCTTTTGTCGTTTTTTATCTTCACCTCCTTGGGTCCCTCCTCGCTCAAACATACCGCCCTCCTTACCTTGCCGAAGTCTACTGTGCTTACCGCCTTTCCCCTGTGCCCGTAGTAGATTCTGTAGATGTTTCCCTCCCTCTCAGCCCAAAGCTGGTGGGAAAGGGAAAGCCCGACGGAGGTAAGAATAAAAACCGTAAACCTTTTCATATTCGCCCCTTTGGTAATACTTATGAAGAAATTTTATTCATGAATGAATAGTTTGTCAAGTTTTATTGGCTGAGTCTATGCCTTGCCAGGTAATAGGGAGTTCGGTAGTGGGGTGTTTTTCTTACAAAGTAATAGCGGGCTATATGATAACTGGGGTCAAACCCATAGAAGTTGTTGTGCATCATCTTCAGCTCTTCCTCCCTGTAAGCCTTCAGCGGTTTTTCTGCTTCGTCCCTTTCCCTCCGCAGGCGCTTTTCATGAAGGAGCATGTCCACATCTCGCATGAGCCTTAGGGCGTAATCTATGACCTTTTGTCTAAACTCTTCAGGCGTTCCATCAAAAACCAAATCTACGAAACCCAGCTCCTTGGCTTTCTGTGCGCTCATGGGCAGTCTTGTATTCATAATCTTTAAGCCCGTCTCCCATCCCACCCTTCTGGGGAGGGTGTAGGTCCAAAACTCTGAGCCGTATAGATTGCCTATGTTCTTGTAGTGAGGGTTTAAAACCACGCCCTTGCGTGCTATGACCGTATCTCCCGTCAGCGCCAAAAAGGCACCCCCCGCGCCCGCGTTCGCCTGCATGGCACAGACGACATACTTTTCCGTCATCCTCAGAATCTCCTCGCACACATCGTCCAGTGCGTTTATGTTCCTCCAAGATTCGTCCGCTGGGCTCTCCGCATGCTCTATAACATTGAGGTTCATACCGTTGGACCAAAAGTCCTCCGAACCGAAGAGGATTAAAAGCTTTGTGTCCCTCCTTTTGGCATACCTTAGGGCTTTGAGGAGCTCCTCGCAGTGTCTGACGGACATGGCTCCGTTGTAAAAGTTAGAGTGGATGATGGAGATGCCGTTTCTTTCTTCGTAGACCACTTCCCTGTAGGTCTTTCCGGGATAATCTTCCCAAGGTTCTAAGGATGATTCCTTTACGCTTTCCAGTCTGTCCTGTAGGAGGAGTGTGGCGGGTAGCTTGATGGATTCTTTTTCCCTTTTCCTAAGATGCCCTATCCACACCGCACCGTCAACGGTCCCCACGCATACCGCATCTCCCCTGTGGGCTATGACCTCGCCCGGTCTCCCCCTCAGGAGAGACTCCTCGTGCGCATTAAAGACCAAAAACTCCTCACCCATCAACGGGGCTACAGCTCCGGGAGAGCTGTCAAAGGCGTAAATCTTCCTCAAGACTTCTTGCGTTGTATCCTTCTCCCAATCTATCCTCCTGAGCTCCTCTGGGGGCTTGTCCCTGAAGTATCCCTCCTTCTGGGGCTGACCCTCCTTGCCCTCTTTGATTTTTCCTACCGCTTCCCACAGACACTCAACCGCACCCTCCGTCACCTGATGTCTGTAGACGCTACTCTTTCTCTTAAAGGGTAGCTCAAAGCTTCTAAAAGCGTAAACGTCTCCCGCATCGTACTCTGCGCCCGCTTCCAGTATACACACACCCCAACTCCTCCGACCTTCCAGCAAAGCCCAATCTAAGGAGTAAGCTCCCCTGTCCCCGGGAGGTCCCGGGTGAACTATGAGCGTCTTTACCTTCCTGTAAGCCTCGGGAGGTATCATCCTCCTCAAAAAGGGAGCTATGACCAAGTCGGGTCTGAAGAGCTCCACCGCTTCTATCATCAGGTCCGGATGGACATCAAGCTCCACCGAGACTTCAAAACCTTTGTCGGAAAGTTCGCAGTAAAACCTCTGGGATAGGGAGTTAAAACGACCGCAAAGGAGCAAAACCCTCATAGCCTATACCTGTAGTAGGCGTTGCACGCTCCTTCGGAGGAGACCATGCAGGAGCCGAGGGGGTTCTTGGGCGTGCATACGGTCCCGAAGAGCCCGCAGTCCGTAGGAGACTTTATACCCCTGAGGACCGCTCCGCATATGCAACCTTTGACCTCCTTAGGCTGTGGCAATTTTACGCTGAAGCGCTCCTCCGCATCAAACTCTTTATATTCCTTCCTTACTCTCAGGGCGGAGTAGGGTATCTTGCCCAAACCTCTCCACTCAAAGGATTTCCTGAGCTCGAAGACCTGAGACACCAATTCTTGAGCCCTTTTATTCCCCTCCCTGCTTACAAACCGCGGGTAGCAGTTTTCCACCCTGTATGCTCCGGTCTTCAACTGCTCCAGCAGGGCAAGGACAGCCCTGAGTATATCCACGGGTTCAAACCCCGATATGGCTACAGGCTTTCTGAACTCCTCCACAAAGTATTCGTAAGGCTTGGTGCCTATTATGGTGCTTACATGCCCCGGTCCTATGAAGGCGTCAATCCTCGCCCTTCCGTATTCCCTCATCTCCGGAGCGTTGAGGATATGCTGTATGGCTGAGGGTGTCAGAACATGGTTGCATACCACGGAGAGGTTTTTAAGTCCCATCTGCCTTGCCTTGAGGATTAGGACGGCGGTCTGGGGCGTGGTGGTCTCAAAGCCTATGGCGAAAAAGACCACCTCCCTGCCTGGGTTTTGACCGGCTATGTCCAAACACTCCAGACACGAATAGACCATCCTAACATCACACCCTTGAGCCTTCATGTCCAAAAGGCTCTGACGTAAAGAGCCCGGGACTCTGAGCACGTCCCCGTAGGTGCAAAGGATTACACCGCTCTTTGCCAGCTCTATGGCGAGGTCTATCCTCCTCTGGGAGAGCACACAGACGGGACAACCCGGTCCGTGCACAAACCTAACATACCCATCCAAGAGCGTGTCTATCCCGTGCTTGACTATGGAATGGGTATGCCCTCCGCAGAACTCCATTATGTGGACGGGTCTTCCTTTGGGGTCTTCCCCCTTAGCCTTTATCTCTTCCACAAGGGCTCTTACACGCTTGGGTTCTCTGAATACCTTAAAGAGCTCCGCCGTCTTCAAGCTCCTCCTCCGCTTCTAGCATCTCCTCAAAGAGCCTTAAGGACTCTAAGGCTTCTTCTCTGCTCAGCTTGCTGATGGCAAAGCCTACATGGACCAGCACATAATCTCCAACTTCAACAGGCTCTTGCATCAGGTCCAGGGAGATTATCCTTCTTGTGCCCATGGTGTCTACCACCGCTCGGTTTCCCTCCAAGACCTCCACCACCATTGACGGTATAGCCAAGCACATGGGTATAATTATAAGCTTTATGAATGTATGTTCATGAGTTTTGTCATCCCACCTTGCACTCATAGGCTAAGCTCTAAGCTTTTAAGGTATAGCTCGTCTCCGGACACAAGCTTTGCGGGCTTTTTACACACGGGGCAGAGCACGTTGAGCTCTTGCTTTTCATACTCCCTATCACACTCTTCGCAGTAAACCTTCAGAGGAGCTTCTTCCAACACCAGCTGTGCGTCTTGCGCTATGGTTCCTTCTTTGAAGGTATCAAAGGCGAGCTTGAGAAGGTGGGCTTCAACACCGGAGAGGGGACCCATGAGGACCACCACCTTCTCCACCTTCTGTGCTTTTTCTTGCCTCGCATACTCTTCTACCAGACCCATGAGGCTCTGGACTATGGAGAACTCGTGCATCAGCAAATCCTCGGAAGGAGTATGCCCGAAGGCGTCTCCATGAGGCGCCTCACTCCGTAAGGGTTTTTGATTATCACCCTGGGCTTGTCCGTTTTACGTAAGACCCTTCCTATGAGGGAGGGCGATTCGCACAGAGGGTGGTTCTCCAAGACCTGCATGAGCTTTTCTTCCTGTCCTTGCTGCACCGCAAAGACTATCCTTCCTTCGCAGGCAAGGTGAAGGGGTTCAAGCCCAAAGAACTCACAGAGCCCAAGAACCGCTTCCCTTATAGGGATTTTCTCTTCCTCCACCTCTATCTCAACCTTTGAAGCCCTCGCCCACTCGTGAAGGACTGCGGACAGCCCTCCTCGGGTTGGGTCCCTCATGGCTTTGAGCCTTACACCCACCCTTATCACATCCTCTACCAACTGCCAAAGGCTCTTGCAATCGCTGACCACGTCCGCATCAAAACCCTCCCTGTGCGCCAGTATACACGCCGAATGGTCTCCCAAGAAGCCTGAAACCGCTATGACATCCCCCTCCTCCAGATTACGCGAGGAAAGCCCCGGATAAACCACATGACCTATACCGGAGGCGCTTACAATGATGCCTTTGAGCGTCCCAGATGGCATGACCTTAGTATCCCCCGCCACCACCAGCACACCCACCCTTTGTGCCTCTTCCCTCAAATCCCTTACTATCCTCTCCAAATCTTCCAGAGGGAAGCCCTCCTCTATGACAAAGGCGACGCTCATGTAAAGGGGCTTTGCTCCCATCACCGCAAGGTCGTTTACGGTCCCTGCCACCGCGAGCTTTCCTATGCTCCCTCCTCTGAAGAAGTAAGGGCTCACGGTGAAGGCATCGGTGGTGTAAGCTATCTGCGAGGGCATGTCCAGTAGTGTAGAGTCCTCAAGGGTGTCCAAGTAGGGGTTGGAAAGATGTTTGAGGAATACTCTGCTTATGAGCTCTTGAGTTTCTTCTCCTCCACCGCCGTAGCTGAGCTTTATCCTGTCCATCCTTTCCTCCTAATGGGTAGTGCATACGGAACAGACATCAAAACTCCTCAGGATTAGGTGAGCGCTCCATTGGTCTTTCGCTGAGAGCATGGCTTTTTCTGCCACCCCCAAATGTTTTTGACATCTGGGTCCCAAGTTCCAGCATGAAGGCGTGATTATCTGATAGTCTTCTATCCTTCCCCTATTTATGACCACCCTGTGAATCAGCGTCCCCCTCGCCGCCTCTGTTATGCCATAACCCGTCCCGCTCGCTTCTTCCACCTTAGCCCTTCTCCAAGAGGGCTCTTTAAGGTGATTTCTTAGCTGTCTTATGAGACTTTTTAGCCTTTGAAGGAGCCATTCCACCTCGTAAAGCCTTGCCAAAACCCTTACCATAAAGCTGTCTCCGTAGAGTTTAAAGAGTTCCGCAACTCTCCTTTCGCCACACTGGAGCATCCTCGCCAGAGGTCCTACCTCATAGGGAAGTCCATCATACCTTACCGCAACAGCCCAAGAGTAAGCGTCTTTGTTCTTTGAACGGTAGGAGTAAGCATCCACCTCCTGTATGAGCTCAGGGTTTAGCGCTCCCTGTTCACCGTCCGCACAAACCTTACAGTTGGCCAGAAAATGCCCGTAGGATTGACCTATTCTCTCAAGCTCCAACTCAAAGCAGAGCTCCCTAAAGAGCCCTGCATCATCCCAGAGGATTTCCAAAAAGGGCTTAGCCTTTTCCAACAGAAACAGGGTGTCGGTCAAGGTCGCATGGTCTGGCTCACAGGTAACACCTCCCGGCACCATATAAGAGCTATGGGGCCACTGTCCAGAGAAGAGGGCGTTGATTTTTACGAAGAGGTTGGCAAACTCTAAAGCCTTTCTCCAACGTTGACCGCCGTAAGGCTGGTAGAGGGAAGAAAGCTCCCTCTTCTTGAGGACAAAATCGGGCATGAGGAAAAGGTAGAACCACTTTATGTGGTTTTGAATAACCTCGCTCAGGGTTGTTATCTCCCTTATAATCTTAGCCTTCTTCGTGGGTTTTATCTTGAGGGCGGACTCTAAGGCGAGGACGGTAGCCTTCAGATGCGCGTGACCGCATATACCGCATACCCTCGGGTTTATCACAAGAGCGTCCATGTAAGGTCTCCCTATAAGGACCCTCTCTACCCCCCTGTAGTCCGTTATGGAGACCTTGGCATCTACTATCTTACCGTCGGAAAACTCAAGGTATACCCTTGCAGAACCCTCCAGCCTTGAAAGGAGGTTTTCCTTAATTACCTTCATCCTTTAACCTTTCGGGTGTAAAGGTTTTGGCTACGCCGGACATGAGTATGTAAGCCCTCTTGGATACACCGGGTGGTAGCTCCGCTGGGATGCCCATGTAGGTCTTGGTCTCAAAGAGACCTTCCCTGGGAAAGTCAAACTCGGTGCAACCGAAGCAAGGTGTGCCTGCGCGCGTCTTGGAGCTTACACCGTTCCATAGGTATCTGTTGCAAGATGCGTTAGTCATGGGTCCCCTACATCCCTGAAGGTAGAAAAGACAGCCCTTTTTGGACCCAAAGCCCTTGGCTTCCACCTTCCATTCAAAGTATTCGTTCCTCATGCAACCCCAGTGGACGAGGTCCGAGTAATAAGCCTTAGGTCTCCCGTAATAGTCCAGCTCAAGCTCCACCCCTTCTTTTAAGGCGAGGAGCGTCCCGCATATCCATTCGGGGTTGGCGGGACAGCCCGTAAGGTTTATGACTTTTACGCCCTCGTCCACCAAACCGGTCTTCTCCTTAAACCTATACAAAAGCCCGCTGATGGAAGGGTGTATCAGTGCGGGTATGTTGCCGTAGACCGCGCAGTTGCCCACCGCCACCACAAACTTAGCCTTCTCCGAAAGGGCTTTCACAAGCCTTCTCCTCTCCTCATCAAGGGCTCCCTCAAGCACAAGCACGTCAAGACTTATAAAGCCTTGCAGTATACCCTTTATCACCTTATCCAAGTCATGCTTTAGCGAAAAGGAAGGGTGAAACAGCAGGCGGTAAGCGTCAAGGATACTAAGAGATTTTTCCGAGGATATGAAGGAGTGGGTGTTTCCACAGCATGTGATGCCTTGATACCACAGAAGGTTCATGCCTTTTTCTTAAGCCTCACATGAAGCTCCAGATAATCGAGCCAGTCTTCAAAGCCTTCACCCGTCTTGGATGATAGGACTATTACCTGAGCGTTGGGGTTTACCTTCCTAAGGGAGCTAACCGCATACTTTACGTCAAAGCCCGTATACGGTATAAGGTCTGACTTGGTTATGAGCACCAGGTTTGCTTTCCTGAACATCACCGGATACTTCTCGGGCTTGTCCTCACCCTCTGTGGAAGAGAGCAAGACAACGTTTATATGAGCTCCCACGTCGTAGCTGGCGGGACACACCAGGTTTCCCACGTTCTCAATAAAGACCACGTCCAGTTCTTCCAGGGGAAGGTGGTGCAAGCCCTCGTGGACCATGAAGGCATCAAGGTGGCAAGCGGAGCCCGTGGTAATCTGGTAAGCGGGGGCTCCCTTTGCCCTTATCCTCTGGGCGTCCCTGTCCGTCTCCAAGTCTCCTTCTATCACCCCTATCTTTATCCTCCCTCCCAGCTCTTCTATGGTCCTTTCAAGAAGACTGGTCTTGCCCGCACCGGGAGAGCTCATGAGGTTTATAGCCAGGACGCCATGCTCTTCAAAGTGATTCAGGTTGGACTGAGCTTGTCTCTCATTGGCGGACAGGATTCTGTCTAAGGCTTGAATTGTCTTCTTCTCATGGCTGTGGTTGAGACCGCACCCGCAGTCGGTACACATGATACCCTCCTTTCGGTTAATGGTCATTCATTAACTAAGTTATCCCCTTCTTTCACTTTTTCAACACCCGCCATATGGTGTCCGAAAGCTCATCCACATAGTCCATAAGGTCCTTTTCCAACACACCTTCCCCGTGCAGGAACACAAGACCTCCCATGGGTCCCATTATGGTGGTAAAGGCTATAAAGAAGTCCATGTCCCTCAGCTCACCCTTTTGGACACCATCGGTAAGGAGCATGATAATCTCCGTAACCACCTCCCCCACACAGGCAAAGCCCTTGCACTCGTCCAGAAAAACCTCCCTGTTTGCCAGAAAGACCCTCAAAAAATACTCAATGAGCTCCTGCTCTTCCTTTGCTATCTGGAAAAACTCCTTGACAAACTCCCTGATTTTTTCTTTGGTGGGTATGTCCTTTTCGTTGATAGCCCTCAAGCGCTCCGCTACCCAGGAAGAAACGGTGAGCATGACAGTTCTAGCGAGCTCTTCCTTTGATGTAAAGTAATTGTAGAGATTGCCTACGCTCATGTTGAGGGCTCTTGCTATGTCCGGTATGGTAGTGTTGTAGTATCCTTGCTGTGCGAAGAGCCTGCATGCAGTCCTTACAATCTCAAGCCTCTTCCTCTCCTTGACCTTTTCCCTTAGCTTGCCCTTTGGCATGTTATTAAAAATTATAAATTGCAAGCTATGGCTTCACTTGTAGGTGGTTTTGTGGAAGTGTAAGAAACTGACCGAGTGTGGTGTGCTACGGCTTGTGAGTCTTTCCTTTTTGCGTCAATCCGTTAAAACGTCATGACGTCAAGATGGCATATGGAAGTTGTTTTCTTCTTACTCTTTCAAGGCTTTGCTGGTTTCCACGAAAGAAAAGCGAGATTGTCTGTAAGTGTCTGAAACTACTGGAACTTTATTTTTATGATTTTCATCAGTCAGGTTCGCGGAAAAACTTGACAACCTGAAAGGGGTGGTATATACTTATAAGTGTTATTGGAGTAGGATATAGTTAGTTAGGTAGGTGTTGGGTTTTATCTGAACTATATGGAGTTGAAACTATAACAGTCTATTTATAGTCTTAGTTATGACATTCTCCAGTATACCGCCTATGACGAAGGACTCTATGAGTATGGTCCTGTCCTTTTCGGTAAAGAAGGTGTCCCTTTCTCTCTTTCTCTTCCTTTCGCCCATGCGGAGGTATTTGACATGCCTTTGCCTTTCCCTTTCAAGCTCTTGTATCAGCCTGTCAATGTCCATAGGAAACATACTAAATCCCTTTTGTTAAGTTTTGGTTAAAGCCTGCTGAAAACATCCAGTATGTCCTTAACATCTCCCTTGAGCTTAATCCTACCCTCCATCATGTATCTCAGCGCCCTGTCGGGCTTTTCCAAGAGCCTTAGGAAGTCCTTGTAGGATACAAAAACTCGGTTGGCTATTTCCGCCTCCTCTTTAAGCTCCCTTATACCCTCCTGTGATATCAGAAAGTAAAGGCTCTCCGTAGGGCTAATCTTTATGCTTACCAGCATCTTTGTTTTTATGTTTTTGAGCTTGTCGGCGTAAAGATGGGTTAGCTCGTGGGCTATCTTCCTTAGGTGGCTCGCCGGCTCCTCAGACCTCTGTGTCAACGAAGACAACATCTCTACCCTCCGTAAGGAGTTTTACTAACTCCTCCAGAGCTTGCTGGGCTTTGGCTTCATCCCTGTATATGGCTAAGACAGCTGGGAGCAAGGGCTGGGGCAGGTAGGCTACTATCTTGTAGACGAGAGCCCTCCTGCCGTCCAGCTCAATCTTGGACTCCTCCACCGACAAGGCTATAACGTGGTTGGAGTTTATATACCTTCCACTACGCGTCCTTATGAAGGTCATTCCTTCTTTTCCTCTTCCTTCATGGCTCTTTTGGCGCCCTCTATGGCTCCCTCCGCTGCGGACTTGACCACCAGAAAGCTCTTTTCCGCTATCTCCATGGCGCTTCTGACTATGTCCTGAGCCACCTCAGATACCCTGTGGAAGGCTTCCTTTGGCAGGTCAGTAATACCCTTGCCCTCCGTCTCCGAGAGCTTTTTCTTTAGCTCTTCCAGCTCCGCCTTAATCTTCTCCAGCTCTTGGGTAATGTCCTTCTTCTCTTCCATGGCAAAACCTCCCTATAAAGATTTCAGAGAGTAAAGACCCAGCGCTACGGTGGTGCCGTTGTTTATGGCGGTTGCCACCGGCGGACCGAACAGCCCCAAGACGGAGCCGACCAGCCCCACCGTATTGAGAAGACCGTTCATACGGTAGATGCCCCTGAGCTTTTTTACTATCTTCCGAGACATTTCCACCGTCTCCACCAGATGCCACAGGCTGTCCCCTATCACCACATCCGCCACCTCTATGGCTATGTCCGTGGCACCCCTTAGGGATATGCCTACATCCGCCACCGACAGGGCTGGAGAGTCGTTCACGCCGTCGCCCACAAAGGCTACCACCTTTCCTTCGGACTTGAGCTTCTTTATGACCTGTGCCTTGTCCGCAGGTAGCATGCGTGAATGGTAGCGCTTTATACCCAGGGAATTGGCTATGTAAGAAGTGACGCCCTCGTTGTCTCCTGTGCAAAGAATGACCTCAATGCCCATCCTTTGGAGCTCCTTTACCACATCCTTGGCTTCCTCTCTCAGAGGGTCCATCACGGTAATGAGACCTACCACCTCTCTACCCTTAACCAAGTAAAGGACCGTCTTACCTTGAGCGTGAAACCCGTCTACCAGAGCCCTGACCTCTTGGGGAATCTTTATGCGTTTTTGTTGCATAAAGCGTGTGCTACCCAGCATGAACTTCTCACCGTGCAGGTAGCCCTCTATACCCATGCCTATGTGATACTTGGAGTCTTCCCTCGGCAGGAGCTCCATGTTGCTCTCTTGGGCGAGCTTCACTATTGCTCTGGCTATGGGGTGGGTAATCCTCTGCTCCAAGGATGCGCCGTAGAGGAAGACCTCATCCTCGCTCAAGGAAAGACCCACCACATCCATGACCTTGGGACTTCCTATCGTCAGGGTGCCCGTCTTGTCCATAACTATGGTGTTTACTCTGGAGAGGAGCTCCAGCTTGCTACCGCTTTTGACCAGCACACCCCTCTTGGCAAGCTCGGACACCGCCGAAAGGACCGCCAGGGGAGTGGTAAGGTGCACGCCCGTGTGGTAGTCTACGATGAGGGTAGAGGTGAGCCTGCTTACCTGCCCTGTAAACAGGTAGGAGCCTAAACCCAAGGCTAAGGTGGGTTTTACAAAGGTGTTGGCAAACTCTTCCGCCTTCCTCTGTAGGCTCAAAGGTTCTTTTATGCTCTCTTCTATTATCCTTACTATGCCCGCCACCACCGTGTCCTCTCCCACTGCACTAACCTTGATATAGAGCTTTCCATCCTCCACAAAGGTCCCGCTGTAGACCTTATCCCCCTTCTGCTTGAGGACTG
>FWWL01003320.1_pt1 | contig 29856 bp, 24 predicted proteins | sample 2228331 | NCBI WGS metagenome assembly FWWL01 (sample SAMEA103939775, study PRJEB20133) | metagenome
CGCGGCCCCCCTTCCCTGCCGTCTCGGGCCTCTGGGGAAAACCCACCAACATCAACAACGTCAAGTCCTACGCCAACGTGCCCCAGATCATCCTCAACGGCCCCGAATGGTTCGCCAGCATCGGCTCGCGCCGCAGTCCCGGCACGGCCATCTTCGCCCTCACCGGCAAGGTGAACAACACCGGCCTGGTGGAGGTCCCCATGGGGATCACCCTGGGCGAGATCATCTTTGACATCGGCGGCGGCATCCCCAACGGCAAGAAGTTCAAGGCCGTCCAGACCGGCGGCCCCTTGGGCGGGTGCATCCCAGCCGAGCACCTGAACGTGCCGGTGGACTTTGACTCCCTCAAGGAAGTGGGCGCGGTCATGGGCTCCGGCGGCATGATCGTGGTGGACGAAGACACCTGCATGGTGGAGTTCGCCCGCTTCTTCCTGACCTTCGCCACCGCCGAGAGTTGCGGCAAATGTGTCCCCTGCCGCGTGGGCGGGCGGCGCATGCTGGAGGTCCTCAACCGCATCTGCGCCGGCGAAGGCCGCCTGGAGGACCTGGACACCATCCGGGAGATCTCGGCCCAGATGGAAGCCGGCTCCCTCTGCGCCCTCGGCCAGTTGACCCCTGGCCCGGTGAAGGCGGCCCTGCGCTACTTTGAGCACGAGTTCCTCGCCCACATTGAGGACAAGCACTGCCCGGCGGGCGTCTGCAAGGAACTGACGGTGGCCCGCTGCCTGAACGCCTGCCCCGCTGGGGTGGACGTGCCCTCGTACGTCTCCCTGGTGGCCGAGGGACGCTACGCCGAGGCCCTGGAGATCCACCGCGAGCGCAACCCCTTCGCCATGATCTGCGGACGGGTCTGCCCCGCTTTCTGCGAGTCCCGCTGCCGCCGGGGCGACATCGACGAGCCGGTGGCCATCCGCCAGATCAAGCGCTTCATGGCCGACCACGAAGTGGACCACCCCTGGACGCCGGCCAAGCGGGGCGAGCCGCGGCCGGAGAAGGTGGCGGTGGTGGGCTCCGGGCCCGCCGGCCTCACAGCGGCCCTCCGCCTGGCCCAGATGGGCTACGGGGTCACCGTCTTCGAGGCCCTGCCGGTGCCCGGTGGCATGATGGCCGTGGGCATCCCCGAGTACCGTCTGCCCCGGGACGTCCTGAACTTTGAGATTGAGAACATCAAGCGGGCTGGCGTGGAGATCGTCTGCAACAAGGCCCTGGGCCGGGACTTCACCCTGGACGACCTGATGAACGGCCAGGGGTACAAGGCCGTGGTCCTGGCCATCGGCGCGCACAAGAGCCAGCGCCTGGGCATCCCCGGGGAGGACAAGGAAGGCGTCTACCACGGCGTGGACTTCCTGCGGGATGTGGCCCTGGGCAAGGCCCCTGACCTGACCGGCAAGCGGGTGGCTGTGGTGGGTGGCGGCAACGTGGCCATTGACGCAGCCCGCACCGCCTGGCGCCTGGGGGCCCAGAAGGTCCACGTCGTCTACCGCCGCACCCGCGAGGACATGCCGGCCTACAAGGAAGAGGTGGAAGCAGCCGAGCAGGAGGGGATCGTCTTCCACTTCCTCACCAACCCCGTGCGGGTGCTGGGGCCGCAGCGGGTCACGGCCGTGGAACTCCAGCAGCAGGAACTGGGCGAGTTCGACCGCTCCGGCCGCCGCCGCCCGGTGCCCGTGGAGGGCGCCGTCTTCCAACTGGATGTGGACGTCCTCATCCCGGCCATCGGTCAGCGGACCGACACCTCCTGGGCCGATGGCGACGGCCTGGAGTTCAACCGCGACGCCACCCTCAAGGTGAGCAAGTCCCTGGCGACCACCCGGCCGGGCGTCTTCGCCGCCGGCGATGCCGTCTCCGGGCCGGCCTCGGTCATTGAGGCGGTGGCCCAGGGGAACCGGGTGGCCATGGCGGTGGACCACTACCTGCGCACCGGCCAAGTGGAGAAGGTGGACTACAACCCGCCTTACCACTACCCCGCGCTGACCTGGAACATGGACGCCTACGCGGAGGCCAAGCGGCCTGCGCCCAAGTTCCTGGACGTGGAGGCCCGCCGCGGCAACTTCCGGGAGGTGGAGCTCCTCCTGGATGAGGACACCATCCGCGAGGAGTGCAAGCGCTGCCTGCGCTGCGACCTGGAGTGGCTGGAGAGCGTGGGCGGCGTATCCTTGGAAGCCGCCAAGGCTGAGCAGGAAGTCTCAGCGTAACGGAAGACCACGCGCCTTCGGTCTGGGCCGCGGGCGGCCCAGACCGAAGGAGGATGCGCGAAGGAGGCGAAACGACGCATGGCCACGGTGAACATCACCATCAATGGTCAGAAGATCCTTGCCAAGCCCGGGCAGACGGTGCTGGAGGCGGCCCTGGGGGTCGGGATAGACATCCCCAGGCTGTGCCACCACCCAGCGATCAAGCCCTACGGGGCCTGCCGCGTCTGCCTGGTGGAGATCACGGGCCAGCGGACCCTGCAGCCCGCCTGCACGTTCCCCGTCTCGGAGGGGATGGAAGTCTTCACCGAATCCCCCAAGGTGGTGGAGGCCCGCCGCTTCGTCCTGTACCTCCTCTTCTCCGAGCGGAACCACTACTGCATGTACTGCCAGATGAGCGGCGACTGTGAACTGCAGGCCCTGGCCTACCGCTACGGCCTGGACTACTGGAAGTACCCCCGCCCCTTCACCCCCCTGCCAGTGGACGCCTCGCGGACCTACTTCGTCATGGACCACAACCGCTGCATCCTGTGCCGGCGGTGCGTGCGGGCCTGTGGCGAACTGGTGGGCAACTACACCCTGGGGGTGCGGCAGCGGGGTGCCAACACCATGATCTGCGCGGACCTGAACGTCCCCTTCGGGGAATCCACGTGCCTTTCCTGCGGGACCTGCCTCCAGGTCTGCCCCACCGGCGCGCTGATGGACCGCCACAGCGCCTACCGCGGCCTGGAGAAGGACGTGGAGCGGGTCAAAAGCGTGTGCGCGGCCTGCAGCGTGGGGTGCGGCGTGGAACTGGTGACGCGCCACGGACACCTCTTGCGCATTGAGGGGGACTGGAGCGCTCCTGTGAACCAGGGTCTCCTGTGCGAACTGGGCCGCTTCAAACCCCTCTTTGACCTCCGCAGGCGGGTGCAGAAGCCCCTGGTGCGCCGCAACGGGGCCCTGGAAGAGGCCACCTGGGACGAGGCCCTGGATGCCGCGGCGAGGGGTCTCAAGGCCGCAGGGAGCGTGGTGGCCCTCGCCTCGCCTCGGGCCACCAACGAGGCCCTGAGCACCTTCGTCCAGACCTTCGGCCGCCTGAGGGCGCGGCTGGGCAGCCTGACCCCCGTGCCCGACTTCCTGTCCAAGCCAGAGGGCTCCCTGGCCGCTTTGGACGAGGCAGACCTCTACGTGGTGGTGGGCGTGGACCTTGGGAAGGACTTTCAAGTGGCCGGCTTTGCCGTGCGCCGCGGCGTGACCAACCGCGGTGCCTGCCTGGTCCTCCTGGGCAATGGGAAGAGCGACCTCGCCCGCTTCGCCCGCTACCGCCTGGATGCCTCCCAGGTGGACCAAGCAGTGGCCCTGGCTCAGGGCGCAGAGAACCCGGTGGTGGTCTACGGCGCGGGCGCAGGCGAGGCCCTGCCCCGCCTGAAGGAGGCCCTCCAGGGCAAGGCTCAGTTCGTGGGACTGGTGCCGGGGGCCAACAGCCGCGGCGCTCTGGCCCTGGGCCTGAACGGGGCGCACCCCGACGGGGCGAAGGCAGCCTTCGTCCTGGCGGCCGACGATCAGGTGGATGAGGGGCTTCTGGCGGCCCTGGCTGGGGTCCCCTTCCTGGCGGTGCAGGCCTCTTACTGGAGCCCCTTGGTGGAGCGCGCCGACGTGGTCCTGCCCGCGGCCACCTGGGCCGAGAAGGCCGGCACCCTCGTCAACACCGAGGGGCGGGCCCAGAACCTGCGCGCCGCGGTCCAGGCCCCCCCAGGCATGAGGACGGACGAAGCTATCCTGACCGCCCTGGCCGGGAGGCTGGGGTGAAGCATGGACGACAAGGGAGGGAATCCAGTGGCCAAGGTCAAAGTTGCCACCGATTGGTTGGATGCATGCGCGGGGTGCCACATGTCGCTCCTGGATATAGACGAGCGCGTCGTGGAACTGGTGAAACACGTGGAGTTCACCTCCAGTCCCATCACCGACCTGAAGCACCCGCCCAAAGAGGGCGTGGACGTGGGCATCCTGACGGGTGCGGTGGGGACCACCCACCAGGAAGAGGTCGCCAAGAGGATGCGGGAGCGGGCCAAGATCCTCATCGCCGTGGGCGACTGCGCTGTCTTCGGCGGCATCTGCACCATGCGCAACTTCTTTGACAAGGAAGAGGTGCTCCGCCGCGGCTACATAGAGACAGAGAGCACCGACGCTGAGGGAAAGATCCCCCGCTCCGAGGAGTTGGGCAAACCGCTGGACCGGGTGAAGGCGGTCAACGAGGTGGTGAAGGTGGATATCCACATCCCGGGTTGCCCGCCGCCGGCCAACGCCCTCTGGTACGCGCTGACGGAACTCCTGCAGGGCCGTATCCCGGTCCTCACCGGCGATCTCCTGACGTACGAGTGAGGCGAGAGGAGAGTCCCATGGCACAGAAGATCACCATTGAACCCGTAACCCGGATTGAGGGCCACGCCCGCGTGACCATCTACGTGGATGACCACGGCAAGGTGGAGAAGGCGTACTTCCACGTGGACCAGTTCCGGGGGTTTGAGAAGTTCTGCGAGGGGCGGATGTTCTTTGAGATGCCGGCCATCACGCCGCGCATCTGCGGCATCTGCCCGGTGAGTCACCATCTGGCCTCGGCCAAGGCCTGCGACATGATCGCCGGGGTGGAGCCGCCGCGGCCGGCCAAACTCCTGCGGGAACTCCTGCACATGGGCCAGTACATCCAGTCCCACTCCATGCACTTCTTCCACTTGGCTGGCCCGGACCTCCTCCTGGGGTTTGATGCCGACCCGGCCATCCGCAACGTGGTGGGGATCATTGAAACCAATCCTGACCTCGCGGTGAAGGCGGTGAAGTTGCGCCAGTTCGGCCAGGAGATCATCCGCATCGTCTCTGGGCGGCGCATCCACCCCCGCTGGGCGGTGCCAGGCGGCGTGAGCAAGGCCCTCACCGTCCAGGAGCGGGATGCCATGCTTGCCCCCATAGACGAGATGATCTCCTACATGCAGGAGGGGCTGGCCCTGGCCAAGCAGTGGCTGGAGGCCAACCAGGAACTGGTGCAGCGTTTCGCCAACTTCCCCTCGGCCTACATGGGCATGGTGAACGCCGAGACCGGTGCCCTGGAACTCTACGATGGTCCCGTCCGGATCGTGGACCGGAACGGCAAACTCCTGGACCAGTTTGACGGACGCCGCTACCTGGACTACATTGCCGAGCATGTGGAGGACTGGTCCTACCTCAAGTTCCCCTACTACAAGAAGTTGGGCTGGCCGCAGGGTGTGTACAGGGTGGCCCCGCTGGGCCGCCTCAACGTGGCCGACTGCATCAGCACGCCCATCGCCAACGAGGAGTTCAAGAAGTTCAAAGCCCTCGCCGAGGGGCCGGTGGAGCCGTCGCTCTACATGCACTACGCCCGCCTCATTGAGGATATCTACGCCGCGGAGCGGGCCCGGGAACTCCTGGAGGACCCGGACATCCTTTCCACCGACATCATCGCCGAATCCACGACCATCACGGGCGAGGGTGTGGGCGTGGTGGAAGCCCCGCGGGGCACCCTGTTCCACCACTACTGGACCGACGACAAGGGCCAGATCACCAAGGTCAACCTCATCGTCGCCACGGGGAACAACAACTGGGCCATGAGCCACTCGGTGGAACTGGTGGCCAAGGAGTTCGTGGACGGCAAGAACCTCACCGAAGGGCAACTGAACCGGGTGGAGGCGGCCATCCGCGCCTACGACCCCTGCCTCTCCTGCTCCACCCACGCCATCGGCCAGATGCCCATGGTGGTGGAGGTCCGCAGCCTGGATGGGGAACTGATCCGCCGCATCCAGCGGAACTGAGAGAGCGGAGCGCGCCTGGACCCCACCGCCCCCCCGCTTGCGCAAGGATGGAGGAGCGGTGGGGTCTTCGCTTCTCAGGGGCAGCCCATGCCCCTGAAATGAGCCCAGCGCTCTGCTACTGCATCATCCCACAGGTTCGTAGTGGTATGTCGCTCTGGAGCGTGAAGACGAAGGGGCTGTAGGGCACGCCTCCTGGCGAGCCGATCTGGACCCCCTCTCCTTCCCTCGCCACCTCGGGCGGGCTGAGGTAAGGAGGGGGTTCCTCGTTCACTCCAGTCGCTTGCGGAAGCGGAGCGAAGCCACCGCGAGGAGCACCAGACCGAACACGGCGAGCGCGAGGGCCTGTTGCCGCAGGAATGCGAGCCCTACCCCCTTGAGGATGATGCCGCGGACGATGACCAGGAGGTAGGTCAGGGGAATGGCGTAACTGAGGCCCTGCAGGACGGGCGGCATGGCGGCGATGGGGAAGAGGAACCCCGAGAGGAAGATGGACGGGAGCACGGTGAACCAGACCAGGAGCATCGCCTCCCGCTGGGTGCCAGCCAGGGTGGAGATGAGGAGCCCCAGACCCAGAGACGTCATGAGCGAGACAGCCGCGAGGGCCAGGAGCAGTCCCACGCTCCCGCGGATGGGGACCTTGAACCAGAAGGTCCCGATGGCCAGGACCTCCAGGAGGTCCACGAAGGCGATGGCCACGTAGGGGACCAGTTTCCCCACCACTAGTTCCGCCGGCCGGACCGGGGTGACGATGAGGAGTTCCAGGGTGCCCTGCTCCCGCTCCCGCACGATGGCCAGCGCGGTGAGCATGGTGGTGAGGACCTGGAGGACGATGGCGATGAGCCCCGGGATCATGAAATTCGCGTTCTTCAGGTCGGGGTTGTACCAGACGCGGGTGCGCACCTCCACGCCCGTGCGCTGCACAGCGAGGCCCTGGCGGGCCAGGTTCAGGGACACCAGTTCCGCCGAAAGGGCTTGCCCCAGGGCCTGGGCCGCGGAAAGCGCGCTGGTGGCCACTGTGGGGTCGGACCCGTCAATGGCGAAGCCCACCTGGGCCAACCGGCCCGAGAGGACCGCCTCCCCGTACCCCGCCGGGATGGAAAGCCCGGCCCGCGCCTTCCCAGCGTGGATCAGGTAGGCCATCTCTTCCTCATCTTGCACCTGATACAGGAAGTCAAAGTACCCCGAGGCCTCAAAGGCCCGCAGGAGCGCCCGGCTGGCCGACGTCCGGTCCCGGTCCAGATAGGCGGTGGGGAGGTGTTCCACTTCGGTGACGGCGGCGTAGCCCAGGAGGATGAGTTGCACGACGGGGATGAGGAACATGATGACAAGGGTCCGCGGGTCCCGGAGGATGTGGAGGAACTCCTTGCGGATCACAGAGCCGATGCGGTGGAGCATGCCATGCCCCCTGGTATTTTCCTTATCACCAAATCTTGATCCAGGTCTTTCCCAGAGGCGAGGCACACCACAGTACGCCCCCTCTGGAGGGGCGATTCCACGCTCCGGCCCGGCGCAGCAGAGGCCCCCTTCCCTGGAGCGAGGGCTACCCCAGCGGCTCCTTGTAGATGGCGAACTTGCAGGAGGGGTCTCCCACGGCCACACACTCAAACTCTTCCACGCGGTACTCCCGGCCGGTGGCCCAGGCAATCCCCTCCCGCAGGAGGCCCACCGCGGCGTGGCAGATGGGCCGGTCCGCCTTGCGCCCCCAGCAGACCGGACACCGGTCTATGCCGTAGACGAAGCGGTCCTCTTCCTCCTTGACCCAACTGATCTGGTCGCTGAACTGGGTGAAGACCCGCGCCATGCCCGGCAGCCCGATCTTCAAGCGGGTGTGGAGGGGGAGCAGTTTGAAGGCCGCCCCGGCCACGCCGGCCACGGCGCTGAAGTCCTCGTAGGCGATGGAGAAAGCAGCCCGCGCCGCTCGGATGGCCAGGCCCCGCCCGCCCCGAGGGCCGTACATGTCGTCCAGGGCCTGGTTCAGGGCGGCGAAGTCGTCAAAGAGGACCTCGCGCTCCAGGTTGTTGGGGGGATAGGCCTCTATCCAATGGCGCAGGCCGGCCAAGTTGAGGACCGCGACCAAGCCCCGCCGCCCCATCACTTCCTCCAGGGCCAGGAGGTATGCCCGGCCAATCTTGTTGGGGTAGTAGTACCGGGGCTTCTCCTCCGGACCAGTGGCCTCCCTGTGAGGGGCTTCCTGCGCCACCCCCGTAGGAGGGGGCTCTTGGGCGGGTTTCTCATCCTGAATGGGATCGGAAGAGATGCTCACGGGTCACCTCCTCTCCGAAGGCCATTGCCTGCGGTTTCCCATGCCATTATAGCAGGGTTGTCCCCGCGGCACAAGAAGCCCCTGTGGTGGGCCCGGCACGCCCTGACGAGGGGGAGGGGTGAGGCCGCCCCAATTTCCCCCGCCCCTTCCTGCTCCGTCCCCAGGATTTGACACCCTTCCTCCCCTGTGCTATCATACCCTTCCTGGATACCCCAGGAGGGTATCCAGGAAGGGCACCCATGGAAGGAGAGGGAGGCAGAGAAAAGGGATGGAAGGGTTGACCTTCTCGTTGCGTCTTCCAGGGGAGGAGGGGCAGAAGAGCAGCCTCACGCCTGAACGCGAGGTGGAGAACCTCTTGATCATCGGGGGCGGCATGGCCGGCTTCACCGCGGCCGTGTACGCGGGACGGGCCCTGTTGGAGCCCCTGGTGTTGGTGGGGCCTGCCCCCGGGGGGCAGACTGCCACCACCGACCTGATGGAGAATTTCCCGGGCTTCCCCGAGGGCATCCCGGGACACGTCCTGGCCCAAAAGGTCCAAGAGCAGGCCGAGCGCTTCGGAGCCCGCATCGTGATGGACGAGGTCCGGGAGGTGGATTTCTCCCGGCGCCCCTTCCTCGTGAGGACCTGGGACAAGGAGTACAAGGCCCGCGCCGTCATCGTGGCCACAGGTGCCGCCCCCAGGCGTTTGGGCGTGCCAGGCGAGGACCGGTTCATCGGGCGGGGCGTCTCGTTCTGTGCCACCTGCGACGGCTTCTTCTACCGGGATAAGGAGGTCGTGGTGGTGGGGGGCGGCGATGCCGCCCTGGACGAAGGGCTCTTCCTCACCCGCTTCGCCCGCCAGGTGACCATCGTCCACCGGCGGGACCAACTGCGAGCCCAGAAACTCCTGCAGCAGAGGGCCTTTGCCAACGAACGCATCCGTTTCGTCTGGAACTCGGTGGTGACGGAAATCCTCGGCGAGACGCGGGTGACCGGCGTCCGCCTGCGCAACGTCAAGACCGGGGAGGAACAGGTCCTCCCTGCGGATGGCGTGTTCGTCTACATCGGCATGAACCCCAACACGGCCCTCTTCCGGGGGCAGTTGGCCTTGGACGAGAACGGCTACATCATCACCGACAAGCGGCAGCGGACCAACATCCCAGGGGTGTACGCCGCGGGGGACGTCCAGGACCCCTGGTTCCGCCAGTCGGTGATCGCGGCGGCCTCTGGGGCGGCCGCGGCCATGGACGCCGAGCGCTTTCTGGCCGAACAGGAGGGAGCGTCGGGATGACCCGGTGGACCTACCAGATCACCACCCATTCCCGCGAGGAGTTGGTGCGGATGGCAGAGGCTCTGGGTGGCCCCCCGAGGGAAGCCGCGCCGGTCATCTTCTGCGATGCCGAAGGCGTCTGCTTCTTTGACGAGGCCCCCAACCCGTACGTGGCGGCAATCACAGAACTCTTGAACAGGAAAGGACAAGATGGCTGGGAACTGGTTCAAATCGCTTTTCGGACAGGACAACTCATCTGCATCTGGCGACGTCCCGCCGGGTGAGGGGGAAGCCTCCCCCGTGCTCCACGTGGAAGACGCCACCTTTGAAGAGGTGGTCCTGCGCGCGGAGTTGCCGGTCCTGGTGGACTTCTGGGCACCCTGGTGCATGCCCTGCCGCATGCTGGCGCCCACGGTGGAGGAGATCGCCCGGGAGTACGCTGGCCGGCTCATCGTGGCCAAGATGAACACGGACGAGAACCCCCATACGCCGGGGAAGTTCGGCATCATGGGCATCCCCACCCTCATCCTCTTCAAGAACGGCCAGGAAGTGGAACGGGTGGTAGGAGTGCGGCCCAAACAGGCCCTCCTCAAGCAGTTTGAGGCACACCTGCAGTAAGTAGGCTCCCACGGGGAGCCCTAACCCTTGCTTTCGGTGCAGTTGCACGTTGTGTGGGTCGCTCAGGGGGTGGCGGCCAGAGATCTCCCCACCAGGCTGCGATCAACAGAGGTGGTCTGACCTGTCGCGAGCCGCCCCACACAAGATGGAACCGATCCTGTTTTCAACCCTTCTCCGGCTCCTCGCACGGGGTGGGGCTGCCGCCCCTGTGCCAGCGGGTCCAGACGCTGGTACAGGGGCCCCCATGGACCGCCTCCGCCCCCATGGGGTGGCCAGACCACCGTATGTGGCGGTCCGCGGCGCCACCCAGCACGGGGGAAACACCGGGTTCCCCTTTTTTGACCGTTTGTCCCCCCTCTAGTACAATGGAAGTGTGAGCCTGTTTGACCACGCGCGGCGGGAGCGGATGAAGGCGGAGGCCCCCCTGGCGGCCCGGATGCGCCCCCGGACCCTGGATGAACTGGTGGGCCAGGAGCACATCGTGGGGCCAGGGAGGCTCCTGCGGCGCGCCATTGAGACGGACCGCCTCTTCTCCAGCATCATCCTCTGGGGGCCGCCGGGGACCGGCAAGACCAGCCTGGCCATGATCATCGCCCAGCGCACCCAGGCCCACTTTGAGACCCTGAGCGCGGTCCTGGCAGGCGTGGCGGACATCCGGCGCGTGGTCCAGGAGGCCCAGGAGCGGATGGGGATGTACGGTCAGCGGACCATCCTCCTGGTGGATGAGATCCACCGCTTCAACAAGGCCCAGCAGGACGCCCTCCTGCCCCATGTGGAGGATGGCACCATCATCCTCATCGGCGCGACCACGGAGAACCCCTACTTTGAGGTCATCGGACCGCTCCTCTCCCGCTCGCGGGTCTTCCAACTGCGCCCCCTGACGCCGGAGGAGACCCTCACGGTCCTGCGCCGTGCCCTGGAGGACCCGGTGCGGGGGTACGGCCGCCGCCCGGTGCGGGTGGACGAAGAAGCGCTCCAGCACCTGGCAGAGGTGGCCGGCGGCGATGCCCGTGCGGCCCTCAACGCGCTGGAACTGGCAGTGGAATCCACGCCTCCGGGCGAGGACGGCACGGTGCACGTCACCCTGGAGGTGGCCCAGGATTCCATCCAGCGGCGCGCCGTCCGCTACGACAAGGGGGGCGACGAGCACTACGATACCATCTCGGCTTTCATCAAATCGGTGCGGGGCAGCGACCCGGACGCGGCGCTCTACTGGCTGGCGAAGATGATCTACGCTGGGGAGGACCCCCGCTTCATCATGCGGCGGCTCCTCATCCTCGCCGCGGAGGACATCGGCCTGGCCGACCCCCTGGGGGTCGTAGTGGCCGCGGCCTGCGCGGAGGCTCTGGAATGGTGCGGCTTGCCCGAAGCCCAGTACCACCTGGCCGAGTGTACCCTGTACCTGGCCACCGCCCCCAAGTCCAACTCCTGCGGGGCCTACTTCAAGGCCCTGGCAGCGGTGGAAGAGGAGGGCAAGACGGAGGTCCCCAACCACCTGAAGGACGCCCACCGCGACGCGGGGGCCCTGGGCCACGGCAAGGGGTACCAGTACCCCCACGACTTCCCCGGCCACTGGGTGGCCCAGCAGTACCTGCCCAACGCGCTCCGCGGCCGGCGGTTCTACGAGCCAAGCACGGAGGGGTACGAGCGGACGATCGCGGAACGCCTGAAGCGGTGGCGGGAGGGACAAGGGGGCAGCCCTGGAGAAAGGCCCCTCGCAGAGGGAAGTCAGGGGCGAGAGGAGGGGGTGAAGTGACGGAGTCGCGCAAACCGCTGGAGGAATTGGTGAAAGATCTCCCCGAGGAGTTTCAGGAGGAGGTGCGGGACTCCGTGGAGTTTCTGTTGGAGAAGCGAGCCCGAAAAGCGCCCCGGAAGAAACCCCAGTTTGACTGGGCCGGTGCCCTCAAGGATCTCCGAGACCGTTATACATCGGTGGAGTTGCAGCACCAAGTACTGGAGTGGAGGGCGGACAAGGGCTATGAGATTCCTGATTGACACGAATATCTTCCTTGAAGTGCTCCTGGCACAAGAACGCGCTGCGGAGGCGCAGGCTTTTCTGGCCAAGGCCGAAGAACGCGCCTCCTGCATCTCGGACTACAGCCTTCACTCCATCGGGCTTCTTCATAATTATTCCGTCGGAACCAGCACGATGTGTTCGTCCGCTTCCTAGAGGATATGGTGCTGCACGGCGGTGTGGAGATCATCTCTCTGGCTTCCGAAGACTTGGGGGAGGTCACAACCGCGGCGACCAGGTTTGGGCTGGACTTTGACGACGCATCCCAATACGTGGCAGCGAAGGCGCGAGGCTTGACCGTGGTGAGCTTTGATGCCGACTTTGACAAGACAGATCTGCGAAGGGCGACACCAATGGATACGCTCGGGAACTGAACCTTGCAGACGGACGCAGGTGTACTGGATAGCGGTCGGAACGAGCACGGACAGAAGCGCATTCCCAGGGAAGGCAGACATGAGACAAGTTCAGGAGGTGGCCGAACGGATCATCGCCAACGTGGAGCGGGTGATCCTCGGCAAGCACGAAGAGGTGCAGTTGGCCGTGGTGGCCCTCCTGGCCCAGGGCCACCTCTTGGTGGAGGACGTCCCCGGCGTGGGCAAGACCATGCTGGCCAAGTCTTTGGCCAAGTCGGTGGGGTGCACCTTCCGGCGCATCCAGTTCACGCCGGACATGCTCCCCACCGACGTGACCGGCGTCTCCGTCTTCAACCAGAAGACGCGGGAGTTTGAGTTCCGCCCCGGGCCCATCATGGCCCAGATCGTCCTGGCCGACGAGATCAACCGGGCCACGCCCAAGACCCAGTCCGCGCTCTTGGAGGCGATGGAGGAACGCCAGGTGACGGTGGACGGCGTCACCTACCCCCTGAGCCGGCCCTTCCTGGTCCTGGCCACCCAGAACCCCATTGAGTACGAGGGGACCTTCCCCTTGCCCGAGGCCCAGGTGGACCGCTTCATGCTGCGCATCCGTCTGGGCTACCCGGAGCCCGAGGAGGAGATGCGCATCCTGGACTCCCAGCGGGTGGTCCACCCAGTGGAGGAGATCGGCCAGGTGGTCTCGGCCGAGGAACTCATCCAAGCCCAGGAGCAGGTCAAGGAGGTCTACGTGGACGACCTCATCAAGGAGTACATCGTGGAGGTGGTGCGGGCCACCCGCAAGCACCCGGACGTCTACCTGGGGGCGAGCCCCCGGGGGTCGCTGGCCCTCTACAAGACGTCCCGTGCCCGGGCGGCCATCCTGGGCCGGGAGTACGTCATCCCGGACGACATCAAGGCCCTGGCCGAGCCCGCCCTGGCCCACCGCCTCATCATCAGCCCTTCGGCCCGCATCAAGGACGTGGACGCCCGCGCCGTGGTGCAGGAGATCTTGGAATCGGTCCCCGTGCCAGGGGCCCGCGCCCGCGTCGCCTAAAAGAGAAAGTACCACGAAGCACACAGAGAAAAATCTTTGCTGGAGAGGGTAAGGTGCGGAGCGATTTGGTCCTTCTGCATGCGCCCAGCGTGTACGACTTCCGGAAGGAGTCCATCCTCTACGGGCCCGTGAGCGACCTGGTGCCCAGTTCCACCGTCTTTGAGATGTACCCCATCGGCTTCACCACCATCGCCGAGTACCTAGAGCGGCACGGCTGGCACGTGCGCATCGTGAACCTGGCGGTGCGCATGCTCCGCTCGCGCCGCTACGACCCAGAGCGGACCATCCGCTCCTTGGACCCCCTGGCCTTCGGCATTGACCTGCACTGGATGCCCCACGTGCACGGCGCGCTGGAGGTGGCCAAACTGGTCAAGAAGCACCACCCTCAGACGCCGGTCATCCTGGGGGGGTTCTCTGCCAGTTACTTCGCCGAGGAACTGGTGCAGCGGCCGGAGGTGGACTTCGTCGTGCGGGGCGACTCCACCGAGGAGCCGGTGCGCATGCTCCTGGAGCAACTGCGGGCCCAGGCGCGCGGGGAGCCCCTCCCCTACGCCTGGGAAGACCTCCCCAACCTCACCTGGACGGACGAGGCCGGCCAGGTGCACCAGAACCCCATCGCCTTCTCGCCCCCGAACCTGGACCACGTGATGCTGGACTACTCCTATGTGGTGCGGGCGGTGGCACGCTACCTGGACCTGGCCAGTTTCATCCCCTTCGTGGATTGGTTGCGCTACCCCATCACCGCCGCGCTCACCGTGCGGGGCTGCACCCATGCTTGCAAGACCTGCGGCGGCTCCCGCCAGGCCTTCCGCCGGATCCACAACCGGGAGCGGCCGGCTTTCCGCAGCCCCGAGGACCTGGCGCGGGACATCCGCAACATCGGCCGCTTCTCCAACGGCCCCATCTTCATCCTGGGGGACCTGCGCCAGCCGGGTGAAGACTACGCCCAGCGGGTCTTCCAAGCCATCGGGCGGTACGAGGGCCCGGTTATCGTGGAACTCTTTGACGGGGCGGACCGGGAGTTCCTGGAGAGGCTGGCCCGGGCCTTCCCGAACTTCACGTTGGAGATCTCGCCGGAATCCCACGACGAACGGGTGCGGCATGCCTTCGGCCGGCCCTATACCAACGCTGCGTTGGAAGCCACGCTGGCGCACACGCTGGATGCAGGGGCCCGCCGCGTGGACGTCTACTTCATGATCGGCCTCCCCTATCAGACCTACGACTCGGTCATGGGGACGATAGACTACTGCGAGGACCTCCTGCAGCGGTTCACCCGGCCGGGGGACCGGCGGCTCTACCCTTTCATCTCGCCCCTGGCCCCCTTCCTGGACCCTGGCAGCGAGGTGTGGGAAAATCCGGAGAAGTACGGATACCGGCTCTTCTGGCGCACGGCCGAGGAGCACCGCCGCGCCCTCGTGCAGCCCAGTTGGAAGTACGTCCTGAACTACGAGACGGAGTGGATGACCCGCGACGAGATCGTGGCCGCCACCTACGAGGCCGGCCTGCGCCTCAACCGCCTGAAGGCCCAGTACGGCCTCTTGGACCCCAAGGTGGCCGAGGCCACCGAGCGGCGCATCCGCCGCGCCGTGCGACTGCTCCAGCAGATTGACGACATCCTCTCCATCCCGGACGAGGAACGACGGGCCCGGCTCCTCGCAGCCCTCAAGCCCCAAGTGGACGGGGCGAACCACTCCACTGTGTGCGAGAAGCAGGAACTGGAACTGCCCCTCCGCGGCCTGCGGCTGAACCTGCCCAAGGCCGCCACCATCGTGCTGGACTCCCTCCTCGGGCGGGGTGGCCGCAGGGAAAGGCCCTCTGAGGCTTCGGCAGGAGGAGGCTCTTCGTGAGGCGAGGCCTGGCGCTCGCCGGTCTCACACTCCTGGTGTGGCTGGCCGCCGTACAGAGCGGCCGGCCACTCTTCTACCACCTGGCCTACCTCCTCACCGGGCTCCTGATCCTGGCGGCCTTCTGGGCCTGGTACAACGTCCTGGGGTTGGAGGTGCAGCGGGATCTGGCCTCCCCCCGCTCCCAGGTGGGCAAGATCCTGGAGGAGCGCCTGGTCCTCCGCAACCGGGGCCCCCTCACGAAACTGTGGGTGGAAGTGCGGGATGACTCCACCCTGCCCGGCCACATGGTGAGCCAGGTGGTCACCGCCCTGGGCCCGGGACGCCGGCGGGAGTGGCTCGTGCGCACCTGGTGCCAGCGGCGTGGCCGCTTCCGCCTGGGCCCCCTGACGCTCCGCAGCGGCGACCCTTTCGGCCTCTTCCGCGTGCAGCGCCGAGTGCCAGGGGTTCGCTATGCCGTGGTCTACCCAGCCACGGTGGACATCCCCCACTTCCCACCCCTCGTGGGGGAGTACCCCGGCGGCGATGCCGCCCGGCGGCGGACTCACCACGTGACGCCCAACGTGGCAGGCGTGCGGGATTACGTCCCCGGCGACAGTTTCAACCGCATCCATTGGCCCTCCACCGCCCGGACCGGCCGCCTCATCGTCAAGGAGTTTGAACTGGACCCCACGGCGGACATCTGGCTCTTCTTGGACATGGACCGCCTACCAGGCCTGGAAGGACCTGGACTTCCAGGGAGCCAGGAAAGCCCTGGAAAGCCTTCTCAGAGATATGGACCGGGACGCCCACTTCAGCGCCCCGTGGACGGAGGCTTTCTTCGCCGAGCGGACCGGACCAGCCCTCCTCTGGCAGCGGCGGGGCGAGTTGGAACTCCCTCCGGCGACGGAGGAGTACGCGGTCACCGTCGCTGCCACCCTGGCGCGCTACTACCTGCGCCGGGGCCGTGCCGTGGGGCTCGTGGCTTACGCCCAGACCCGAGAGGTGCTCCAGGCCGACCGGGGCGACCGGCAACTGAACAAGATCTTGGAGACGCTGGCCGTCATCACCGCCGGAGGTGCAGTGCCCCTGGCCCAGGTGCTGGCAGCGGAGGGGACATCCCTGGGACGTGGCGTGGCCATCGTGGCCATCACCGCCGACCCTTCCATGGACTGGGTGGCCTCCCTGCGGCACCTGCGGCGGCGGGGCGTGCGGACCCTGACCGTCTTCCTCGCTGCCGACTCCTTCGCCAAGGCCCCTTCCTCGTGGACTGCCCTTGCGGAATTGGAGGCAAGCGGCATCCCCACCTGCACCATCCGCAAAGGGGACGACCTCGCCGTGGCCCTGTCCCAGGTGCGCACGTCGCCAGGCCTCTTGGAACTCCCTCGCGCCGCGCCTCTGCGGGCCTGGTGAGGGCCTGGGCGGCCTTTTCAGGCCGCTGGAGCGCGTTGCTCTTGGCAGTGTGGGCACCTCCTCCATCTCTGCTGCGGTACCAGCGCCCGGCCGTTGGACAATCCTTCTCCCTTGCGGTATACTCAGCCCTTAGATATGGAAAACACCCGATCCAGGCCCCTTGGGCCTGTTGCACCCTATCTTGAGGAGGAACGCACATGGTGGACCGGAACTTCCCTGGCCGCGGCCGGGTGGCCGTCCTCAAGACCACCCCCGAGACCGTGCTGGAAGACTACGCCCGCCTCATGGAGATGGCCGGCTTTCAGGAGGCCCTGCCGAAGGACAAGGAAACCATCCTCAAGGTGAACATCTCCTGGCAGACCTGGTACCCGGCCTGCTCCACGACCCCGTGGCAACTGGAGGGCGTCATCCGCGCCCTGCGCCAGGCCGGCTACGACAAACTCATCGCTGCCCACAACCGCACTGTGGTGGTGGACGCCTACGTGGGCGAACGGAACAATAAGCACCGCATGGTGGTGGACGCCTACGGCGTGCAGAACGTCCACCTCTACGAGCCCCACGTCCGGTGGGTGCGCTACGAACCCAAGGCCCCCTTCCTCGTCCTGGACAAGATCTACCCCGAGGGCGTCCTCATCCCCGAGATGTTCATCGGGCGCAACATGGTGCACCTGCCCACGGTGAAGACCCACGTCTTCACCACCATCACCGGGGCCATGAAGAACGCCTTCGGAGGGTTGCTCTCGGAGCGGCGCCACTGGACCCACAGCGTCATCCACGAAACCCTTGTGGACCTCCTGATGATCCAGCAGGATATCCACCCCGGCCTCTTCGCCGTCATGGACGGGACCTTCGCCGGGGACGGGCCGGGCCCGCGGGCCATGCGCTGGCATGAGAAAGATATCATCCTCGCCTCCGCCGACCAGGTGGCCATTGACGCTGTCTCGGCCAAACTCCAGGGCTTCAATCCCATGGACCTCCCCTTCATCCGCATCGCCCACGAGATGGGCCTGGGCGTGGGCGACCCGCGCGAGATAGAGATCGTCGGCTACGACATCTCGGCGGAGGACTGGGGCTTCGTCCAGGAGGACACCTTCGCCAGCCGCGGCCAGAAACTGATCTACCACGGTCCGCTGAAGCCCTTTGAGGGGATTCTCCTGCGGTCCCCGCTCGTCCCCTGGTCGTACGTGGCCTCCAACTTCTACCACAACGTCTACTGGTACCCGGTGGTGGGCCGGCGGCGGGTGCAGGCTGCCTTGGAGACCAAATGGGGCCGCCTCTTCCGCGAGTACGGCGACGGCACCGTGGTCCTGCCAGGCGTGGAGACGAAGACTTTGGCCACTGCGCTGGGCCTGGCGGCAGGGGCCGTGGGGTTGGCGGGCCTGCTGGCCTGGGCGATGCGCCGTCGCAAGGGAGCCGAGACGCCCTAATCGCCCCGATCCATGTGCATCGCCCCTACAGGACCTCTCCTCATCTCCCCACCCCCCTTCCTCCCTGTAGGAGAGGGGAAGGGGGCCAGGGGTAGGGGTAAGGTGCGGCAATGGCCTTCGTGCAGTTCCTCCTGGGCCTGGTCCTTTCCGGCATCGTCAGCGCGGTGCCGGCGCTTCTCTATGCCCTCCTCCTGTGGTGGGCCGACCGCTACGAGCGGGAGCCGCTGGCGCTGGTGACCGCCGCCTTCCTGTGGGGCGCGGGACCCGCGGCCGTCCTGGCCGTGGTGGGGGAGGCCCTGCTGGGCCTGCCCCTGGCCGGTCTGGGCCTCGGCCTGGCTGGGGAGATCGCCAGCGCCAGCGGGGTTGCCCCCCTGGTGGAGGAGACGGTGAAAGCCCTGGCCCTGGTCGGCCTCCTCCTCCTCTCCTACCGCGAGTTTGACGATGTACTGGACGGCATCGTCTACGGCGGGCTGGTGGGGTTCGGCTTCACCATGACGGAGAACTTCCTGTACTTCCTCGGGGCATTTCTCTCAGCAGGGATGGGCCAGTGGGCCCTCCTGGTCGTCGTGCGGGGCGCGCTCTTCGGCCTGAACCACGCCTTCTACACCGCCTTCACTGGCGCAGGGCTGGGCCTCGCCCGCCGGTGGGGGTTCCGCGGGCAGGGGCTCGTCGCGGCGGCGGTGGGGTACGCCCTTGCCCTGGCCTTCCACGCCCTGCACAACCTGGGGAGCACCCTCGCCGGCACCGCGCCGCTGGCCCTCCTCTTCAGCCTGGTGAGCGATGTCGGGGGCGTCCTGGTGGTGCTGGTCATCCTAGCCCTCGCCCTGCAGCGGGAGCGCCGGTGGATCGCCGAGGAACTGCGGCCAGAGGTGGGCGAGGTCCTGACGGAGGAGGAGTACACCTGCCTCCTCTCGCCCGGGCGCGCCGCGGCCCGCAGGTGCTGGCCCCTGGGCAGGCGCCGGGCCGACCTCCTGACGGAACTCGCCTTCCGCAAGGCCCAGGCCCGCGAGACCGGGCGCGACCCGGCACGCGATCCCGCGGTCCTTGCCCTGCGCCAGAAGGTGGCCAGCCCACCCCCTCCCTCTGCCCCTTCCACCACTTGATCCGGAGGCAATCAACATCATGGCACAGAGATTCCAAGGCACAGTCCTGGTCTGCGCTCCCCTGGCCCCAGAGGCCCTGGCGTTCCTGAGGGAGAAGATATCCGTGCGGGAGGAGCGCCCTCAGACCAGGGAAGCCCTCATGGCGGCGCTGGGGCCGGACGTGGTAGCTCTCGTCATGGGAGTGCAGCCCTTCGTGGATGGCGAAGTCATGGACCGCGCCCCGGGCCTCCGCGCCATCGGACGCAAGGGGGCAGGGGTGGACAACATTGACCTGGAGGCCGCCCGGGCGCGGGGTATCTTCGTCCTGAACACGCCCCTCGCCCCCGTGGAGCCCGTGGCGGAACTGACCCTCGGACTCATGATCGCCCTGGCCCGGGACCTCCTGGAGGTGGACTGCGCCACCCGCAGGGGCGATTGGGAGGTCCGTCTGCGGCACAAGGGGCCGGAACTCCTGGGCAAGACCCTGGGCCTGGTGGGGTTCGGGCGCATCGGCCAGCGGGTGGCGGAACTGGTGCAGCCCCTGCGCATGCGCATCCTCTACTACGATGTTTGCCGCTACCCGGAGGCCGAGGCGCGCCTCGGTGCCACTCCTGTGCCCCTCACGGCCCTCTTTCAGGAGGCCGACTGGGTCTCGGTGCACCTCCCCCTCACGGAGGAGACCCGGCACCTCATCGGCCGCGACCTCTTCGCCCTTATGAAGCCGTCGGCTTACTTCCTCAACCTGGCCCGGGGCCCCGTGGTGGACGAGGAGGCGTTGGTGGAGGCGCTGCGGGAACGGCGCATCGCTGGGGCCGCGCTGGACGTCTTCGCCCACGAGCCCCTGCCCCCGGAGCACCCCCTCTGCAGCCTGGACAACGTCATCCTGACGCCCCACATCGGGGGCCTTTCCCTGGAGGGGGAACGGGCCATGTCCATGGTGGTGCGGGACATCCTCGCCGTGCTGGAGGGGCGGGAGCCGGCGCACGCGGTGGTGCGGCCTGAGGGCCCACCCCTGCCGTAGGCGCACCCCTGGCGGGTGCCCAGGGCGGGCAGGAGGCCCGTCTTCGCGAAGGCGAGGCTGCAACCTTCAGTAGTGGTAGCGCCGCTGGATGAGGCGCGTCGGCACCCCCGAGAGGAACCGCGAAGGGTTGCGCCGCCGTTCTCCTTCGCCGCGCACGGAGGTGAGGGCCAGCCACTCCCGGGCGCGCGTCATGCCCACGTAGAGGACGCGCCGCTCCTCGGCCAGGCGCTCCGCGCTCTGGGCCGTCCAGTAGGGGATCTCCCCCTCCTCCACCCCCACGATGATGACCGCTGGGAATTCCTTCCCCTTCGCGTTGTGGAGGCTCATCAGCGTCACCGCGTCCGCCTCCGGGCGATAGGCGTCCTCGGCCCGAGCCGTGGCCAGGTAGTCCAGGAAGGATGGGAGGGACGGGTCCCGGCTGAGGGAGGCGAAGAGGTCGGCGCGCTCCTCCCATTCCCGCCGCAGGGAATCCCAGCGGAGGTCGGCGAGGGAAGGAGTGGGGTGCTCCCGTTCCAACGTCCCCAGGTGGCGGCTGGCCTCAAACCAGAGGAGCTGCGGCAGCCCCTCTTGGATGCGCTGGATGACCTCCCGGGTGCGCCCCCGGCCGATGACACGCCGCGCCGCCTCCCGGAGCATCGCGTGCTCGCCTTCGTCCTCCTCCCTGGAGGCGTTGGCGATGGCCACCAGCGGCAGGTATTCCACCAGGGATTCCAGTTCCTTCTGACGGCGGTTCTCCGCCAGGAGCACCAGGAGGAGGGCCGCCGTGGCCTCGGCGTCCGGAAGGGCCCTGTGGGCCTCCCGGTAGGGCAGGCGGAAGTGCTCCAAGAGGGCACTGAGGCTGTGGGACCTCCGCGGGAGGAGGCGGCTCGCCACCTCGCGGGTATCCAACGTGGGGTGCGTCAGCCCTCGCCCCAGGAGGCGGCCCATCTCCCGGTCCAGGATGACGTTGTCAAAGAGGGCCACGTTGTGCCCCACCAGGATGGCATCCCCTAGGTAGGCCAGGAAGCGGGGGAGGACCGCATCCAGCGGGGGCGCGTCCCGCACCCCCTCCTGGGAGATGCCGTGCACCTTCTGCGCCTCGCGGGAGATGCGGCGGGACGGCCGCACCAAAGCGTGGAAGGGCGGCCCCACCCGCTGGCCCCGGTCCAGGGTGACGGCGCCGATCTCCACCACCTCGTCGTAGTGGGGCGACGCGCCGGTGGTCTCCAGGTCGTAGACCACGAACCGCTCCTGGTCCAGTGCCTCAAAAGAGCCCAGGAGGGCCTGCGCGAGCCTCCAGGCCTGGAGGGCGATCCCGTAGCGGGTGCTGCCGGCCTGCCGCTCCCTGAGGACCACGGAACGGGCCTCTCCCTCCAGCGGCGCGGGGCCCTCGTCGCCCCACCAGACGCGAAGGGCCGCCTCCCCTGGGGCAGCCGGCGGGACGAAGGTCAGGGGCAGGTCCTTCCGCAGGTAGGTCCGGACCGCGTCCTGGAGGAGGAGCCCGCCCAAGGCGGCGTCCAGGGTCCCCGTCGCGACCAGGGCGATCGGCTCGCCCGCGTCCAGCGCCTGGCGAAGGGACTGGGCCTCCTCCCGCATGTGGAGGAAGGTGGCAAAGCCCACCAGAGTTTCCCGGTCCTCCTCGCGGTAGGGAGAGCGGAGGCCCTCCAGCACGCCGAAGAGGTGCCGTACTGCGCGGAGGGCTGAGGCCTGGGCCAGGCGATCCCGCAGGGCATCGTAGGTGCGGAGGAACTCGCCCACGGCCGCCCGGGTGAGGGGGCTGACCTCCGGATACCGGTCCAGGCGGCGGGCCAGGTCCACGAGGGTGAGCCCCTCTCGCTGGGCGAGGCGTTGGAACTGGAGCATGGTCAGTTCGTCGGCGAGGACCCGGGGGAAGGTCAGCGCGGCCTTGAAGTACGGGTCGGCCAGGTGGCGGATCAGTTGCAGGTGACGCAACACCTCCTCCGAACCGGGCTGTTGAAAGAGACCCCGCCGGCGCACCCGTTGGAAGGGGATGTCGGCCAGGGCGAGGGCCTGCTCCAGGGGATCGCCGCGGCGGTGGGTGCGGTAGAGGATGGCGATGTCCCCGTAGCGGCGCCCTTCCCGCACCAGGCTCTGGACGGTCTGTACCACCCACGCCGTCTCCTGCTCCGGCCGGGTGAAAAGGTGGTGGGTGACGGGCACGTCCACCCTGGGGCCCTCCACAATGGCCGAGGGACGGGGCGGCCGGCCTTCCACCCCGGAGATGATGGCCTGGGTGGCAGCCACGATGGGCCCGGCGGACCGGTAATTGCGGTGGAGGTACAGGACGCGAGGGCGATAGTCCTCCCTGAACCGCTCCACCAGTGCCGGCTCGCCCCCGCGCCATCCGTAGATGGATTGGTCTTGGTCCGCGACCACCGTGCAACCGGCCCCCGGGGGTGGCGCGAGCAGAGTGAGGAGCGCGTACTGGCTGGGGCTTGTGTCGTGGTATTCGTCCACGAAGACGTAGGGCCACCTGCGCTGCACCGCCTCCCGCACGTGGGGGACGGTGGCGAGGAGTTCCACGGCGCGCAGGATCAGGTCGTCAAAGTCCAGGGCTTGGAAGGTCCCCAGGAGTTCTTGGTACCGCGCGGCGATGGCCGCCCAGGCCTCCTCCCCTGGAGCAGGTTCCCTCGGGGGAAAGCGGCTCTTCCGCCAGGTGAGGAAGGTGAGCAGCGCCTCCAGTTCGCACTGGGTGGAGTAGCGGTACCACCCCTCCTGGCCCAGCGCAGCGGCCAGGACCTCTTCCTGGGCTACCTCGTCAAAGACCACAAAGTGCGCCGGGAGGCCGATCTCCTGGCCGTGCTCCCGCAGGAGGCGCAGGCACAGGGAATGGAAGGTGGAGATCCAGACATCCTGCGCCTCCTCCCCGACCAAGGCCACAAGCCTGGTGCGCATCTCCTCGGCAGCCTTGTTGGTGAAGGCCAGGCCCAGGATATCCTCCGGCCGGGCGCGGCCTGTTGCCAGCAGGTAGGCCATGCGGTGGGTGATGGCCCGGGTCTTGCCGCTCCCAGGGCCGGCCACCACCAGCAGCGGTCCCGAGCCGTGAAGGACCACCGCCCGCTGTTCCTCGTCCAGGGGTTCCAAGATCCGGTCCAGAGGTCCCTGTGCCATGCCGCAAGTATAGCAGAGGCCAGGCTGGACGCAAGGCAGGAAAGGCAACGCGAGCCCTGGCGCGGTCCCTGCGCCAGGATGCCGTCGTTCGCCTAAGCAGGGGGGTTTTAAAAAAGCGGCATTGCTGCCGCGTTACAATAGAGGAAATGCGTTCTGGTTGCCCCGAGGGGTCTTCGCTGACCAGGTGGCGGCGACTGGACTTGAACCAGTGACCCAGCGATTATGAGCCGCTTGCTCTGCCGTCTGAGCTACGCCGCCAGAGAAAGGGCAGACAGCCAGGCCTTCGGCTGCCTGCCCAGGTAGCGGGGACAGGATTCGAACCTGTGACCTTCGGGTTATGAGCCCGACGAGCTGCCACTGCTCCACCCCGCATCGTTCCACCTACATTATAAATACACCCCTGCCCTTTTGTCAAATCGTGCCCGCCTTTGGGTACCCGTTTCGGGGGGACGGTTTCGGTGCAGGCCAGCAAGCCTTGGCGAGAGGGCAGACCGCCCTGGCTGGGGTTGCATCTTCTGTGGGTCGTTCCGGCATCTCTCTCCCTCGCTTCCAGCGCGCCGAAACCTCGTCGCGCTGCAAGCGTGACCTACCTCGCTGCGGCACAGGGGAAGGGCCAAATTGACCAATCGCCCTGCCCTCTGCTATAATCCCCTTGTGACGAACGTCACATCTCCCCCTCAGGAAAGGGGCCAATGGCCAACGCCCTGACGCGGGTGGACCTCCTGGTCCTGGGCATGCTCCTGGACCGCCCCATGCACGGCTATGAACTCCTCCAGACCCTCCGGGCGGAGGGGGTGGAGGAGTGGTTCCCCCTGAGCATCGCCGGCCTCTACTATTCCCTGGGGAAACTGCGGGACCGCGGCTTCGTCACCGAAACGCCCCAACGCTCGGCCACCGGGGGTGTCAAGACCATCTTCCGCCTGACGGAGGAGGGCCGCGCTGCCTTCTTCCAGGGGATGGAGGACCTCCTCAGCGCGCAGGAGAAGGTCCATTTTGAGTACAACGTGGGCATCTACTTCCTCAACCGCCTCCCGGTGGAGCGGGCCCTCTCCCTCCTGGAGCAGCGGCGCGCCTTCCTCTCCGCCTGGAGCGAGGACCTGCGCAGAACCCTCGCCGACACCGAGAGAGCCCCCTCGCCCTTGCAGCGGGCCATCCTGGACCATTCCCTGCGCTTCCTGGAGATGGAGATCCGGTGGCTGGAGGACGTCATCCAGGGAGTTCGGGGAGGCCAGTACCCCTCCCCCGAAGCGCCTGTCGCACGGCCGGGGCTGATGGTCCTCTCGGGGGACCTCTCCCAATTTCACCTGCCGGATCTCATCCGCCTCATCGCCTCGGGCAAGCACACCGGTCGCCTGACCATCACCGACGGCACCGAGGTCCGCAACATCGGCTTCGTGGAGGGCCAGCCCCGTTGTATCTGGGGCGAGCGGCAGGGGAAGCCCTTCTCCTCCCGCGAGGAAGCGCTGGAGGCGGTGTGCGACCTCTTCCGCTGGGGAGTGGGGACCTTCCACCTGGACCAGAGCACCACCTGCGGTGAGGGGTGCGTCCCCCTGGACCTCTCGGCCGAGAACCTGATCCTCATGGGATCCCGCTGGGTGGACCACTGGAGCACCATCCAGCGGCTTGTCCCCTCTGGAGAGGCGGTCTTTGAGCCCCGGCTCCCGCCGGAGGAATGGGGCCGCTTCGCCCTGACCCCTGGGGAGAAGCAGCTCCTCGCCGCGCTGGACGGCGAACGGAACGTGGAGGCCCTGGCCCTGGCCCTGGGCTGGACCCTCTTTGAGACCAGCAAGGCCCTCTACGGCCTGGTGGCAGCCGGACTGGCCAGCGCCGCCGACGTGGAACGTCTGCGCCTGCGCCGCGCCTTCCGGGAGATCGCCGAACTCCTGTGCCGCAGCACCTTCGCCTGGCGCACCTCGCCTGATGACCGCTCCTGCGAGGAGGAGGTGAACACCTGCATGGCCGGCACGCCCCTCCGATTGCGGGACGGTCACCTAGAGGACGAGACGCCCCCCTCCACCCCCACCGAGGAACTGGAGCGGCTCTACCGCGACTTCGTGGGCACCCAGTTGCGGGTCATCTCCCAGCGGTTCGGCCGGGAGAACGCGCGCCGGTCCTACCAACAGGTCTTGGAACGCCTCTCGCCCGACCTGCGGGCCGTGGCCGCACGCCACGGCCTGGACAGCCTCCCCATCTCCCCATGAGGGCATGACACCCTTCGTGGTACACCTCATGGACGGTTGACAAACGGTCCCTCCCTCCAACGCGCTGACGCGCGTTGCCCTTGCAGATTCTCCCCCTCAATGGTACAATGCACATAGCGGAGGCGGACTTGGTTCCATCATCGTTGGTGGCCTTGTAGGTACCACGTCCAGCGGTCCGTTCCCGTAGGAAGACGGCGGCGAGGTCGCCTCGCAGAGGGCGGTCTGAACCGCCGAACGGCCAGAAGAAGAGGCAGGGTCTGCGTCCCCGCCCACAGGGGAGGAATGCCGCCTGCTATGAAGATACGCCCCGCGCAACTGGATGACCTGCCCACGTGCGCCCAATTGGATGGCTCTTTCCAGACGGACTGGGTCTGGCAGATGGAGGTCCACACCCAAGGGGCGGAAACGCGGGTGACCTTCCGCCCAATGCGCCTGCCGCGGACCTTGGACGTCCCGTACCCTTTGGAGGCCATGGTGCTGGAGTGGGACTGGCGCCACGAGGAGGGGTTCTTCGTGGCTGAGGAGGAGGACGAAATCCTGGGCTTTGTGGACGTGCGCATCCAGCCTTGGGAGCGGCTGGGGTGGGTCTACCACCTGGTGGTGGACCGGAGCCACCGCAGGCGGGGCGTGGGCACAGCGCTCCTCCGGGCCGGGATGGACTGGGCGCGGGAGCAGGGGCTGCGGAGCGTCATGGCCCAGATGAGCACCAAGAACTACCCGGCCATCCGCTTCGTGCAGCGGTCCGGCTTCGCCTTCTGTGGCTACAGCGACCTGTACTTCGCCAGCCGGGACATCGCCCTCTTCTTCGCCCGAGGCCTGTGAACTCCGCCAATCAACCGTGCTCTTGTGCTTGGGGAATGAACATCCTTACGCTTTTTACTGTTCTGGCCTTCGCCAACCTCATACTCTCATCCGCCATCGTCCTCACCGCCTTCTCCCTGCTCGCCTACCTCCTGACGCACAACTTCCGCAGCCCGGTGGCCAGGGCCTTCTGCCCCCTCCTCGCCTTCGTCAGCGTGGTCTACGCTGGCGACGTGGTGGTCAACCTCCTCAACGGGGACCCTGCCGCCCTGAACTGGCTGCGGTTCCAGTGGCTGGGCATCGCCTTCGTGCCCGCGGCCTACTTCCACTTGTCCGACACCCTGCTGCGCACGGGGTACGCCTTCTCCCTCCCCCGTCGGGTGGGCGTCTTCCTGATCTACCTCGTGGGCTTCGTCTTCTGCGCCCTCGCCCTCACCACGGACCTGGTGGTCCGGGACGGGGTGGTGACCGAGGAACTGGCCTACCTGGCGGCCGGGCCCCTCTTCCCCATCTTCGCCTTTTACTACGCGGCCACCACTTCCGCAGGGGCCTTCAACCTGTACCGCGCCCGGCGGCGCTGCCTCACGCCCACCGCCCGCCGCCGCATGACCTACATGACCGTCTCCTTCATCGGCCCGGCCCTGGGAGTCTTCCCCTTCCTCCTGTTCGCCAGCATGTCGGCCTACCTTCCCCCCACCCTGGTCCTGGCCCTCGCCTCCCTGGGGAACGTGGCAGTGGTCCTCATGCTCATCCTCATGGGGTACGCCGTCGCCTATTACGGCATCCTCACCCCGGACCGCGTCGTCAAGGACCGGATGATCCACTACCTGCTGCGGGGGCCCTTCGTTGGCATCCTGGTGCTGGCCCTCATGCTGGCCATCCCGCGGGTGGAGCCCATCCTGGGCCTGCCGCAGGGTACAGCCCTCATCTTCGCCGTGGTAGCGGCTATCGTCCTCCTCCAGGTCCTCATAGACCTGGCCGAACCCTTCATTGACCAGGTCATCTACCGGCAGGACCTGGACGAAATCCTTTGGATCCAAGAACTGGACCACCGGCTCCTGACCTCCACCGACCTGGGCCAGTTCCTGGAGAACCTCCTGGCCGCGCTGTGCGAGATCCTGCGGGTCCGCACGGCCTTCGTCCTCACCCGGGCGGGCGGGGAGTGGCGGTTGGAAGCCCATACCGGCTCCAAGGCCGAGGCCCGCGCCTTCCTGCAGCGGGCCGACGACAGCACCCTGATCAAGGCCTGCACCCTGGCCTCTGCAGAGGGGAACGGAGCACGCCCAGCCCTGGACACCCTCCGGTTCTACACCTACGGAGGGTACTGGCTCCTGCCCCTCCGGGCGCGCAACGGGGCCGAGGCCCTGGGGCTCCTCGCCCTCCAGGCTCCGGAGGAAGCACCGGCCCTCACCGAGGCGGCACAGGAGGCCGTGCGCGCCCTCATCAGCCAGGCCGAGGCCGCGCTCCAGGACCGGCAACTGCAGCAGAGCATCTTTGACACCCTGCGGCGCATCATCCCCGAACTGGACCGCATCCAGCGCTGGCGAAGCACCGTGCGCTACGTGGACACCCGCCCCCTGGAGGCCATCGCCGAGAGCCCCGTCTACGCGCCGGAGTACCTGCAGTGGGTCAAAGATGCCCTGACCCACTACTGGGGCGGCCCCAAACTGAGCCGCAGCCCCCTCCTCCAGTTGCAGGTGGTGCGCCAGGCCCTGGAGGAGGAAGGCCACCCCGCGAGGGCCCTGCGGGCCGTCCTGAAGAGGGCCATTGAGGCCCTGCGGCCGCCCGGCCAGCGCCACCTGACGGCCTCCGAATGGGTCCTGTACAACATCCTGGAGATGCGCTTCGTCCAGGGGCAGCGGGTGCGGGATATCGCCGACCAACTCGCCATGAGCGAGTCGGACCTGTACCGGAAGCAGAGGATCGCCATAGAGGAGGTGGCACGGACCCTGGCCGCCATGGAAGAACGTCTGCGGCAGCAGTCGGCGGCGGGCAAGGACAGCGAAAACGGACGGGGCAATTGAAGGGCATAGAGGACATAGGTGAAGGGTTTATGGAGATTGGAGAACGCATCATGAAGGGAGAAACGCTGAGGGAACTAGCGGATTGGGGGGAACCTGTGGGCGGATGGCCCCAGGACGACGAGGGGTACTGGCAGGCCCTTCTGGAACAGGGGGAGGTGGCGGCCCCTTGGCACGCGACGGCCAGGACGCCGCGTCCCGCGGCCCAGGCCGTCAGAACGGCAGAAGCACCCACCAGCGGCGAATGGCAGCGGCTCCAGGAAGCCATGGCCAAAGGGGAAGTCCTGCGCCTGCCCGTGATCGGGCACAACCGTGGCGGGCTCCTGGTCCGCTGCGGCTCTCTGGAGGGGTTCGTGCCGGCCTCCCACCTGACCGACCTGCCCCGGCAGATGAAACCCACCGAGAGGCAGGAAGAACTGGCCCGCCGGAAGGGGCAGGAACTGGACCTTTACGTGATTGAAGTGGACCCAGCCCAGCAGCGGCTGGTCCTTTCCCAGCGGGGCCCCCGGCCCGCCAACCGCACGGGCGAGGCCCTGCTGCACCACATCCGACCGGGGAGCGTCCTCAGGGGCCAGGTGACCAACGTCTGCGACTTCGGGGCCTTCGTGGACCTGGGCGGCGTGGAGGGCCTGGTGCATATCTCCGAGATGTCCTGGGGACGGGTGCACCATCCCGCCGACCTCCTCCAGCCTGGTCAGGAGGTGGAGGTCTACGTCCTCAGCGTGGACCCAGCCCAGGAACGGGTGGCCCTGAGCCTGAAACGCCTCCACGAAGACCCCTGGGCCACGGTGGAGGAGCGTTACCATCCCGGACAGGTGGTGCGGGGGGTGGTGACCAACGTCGTGGATTTCGGGGCCTTCGTGAAGTTGGAAGAGGGGCTGGAAGGCCTGATCCACGTCTCCCAGTTGGCGGAGGACGAGGTCACGGACCCCCGCCGTGTCCTCCACGAGGGGGAGGAGGTGACGGCGCGCATCCTGCACATTGACGGGGCCCACCGCCGACTGGGGCTGAGCCTGCGCTTGTCCCCTGAGGAGGAGGTCCCCGAGGGAGGGACATGACCAAGAAGGGGGAGCGCCCGCCCCAGAGACGCCCCGGAAAGCCTCAGGAGCCGGCCCCTCGGCGGTCCTTCCTGCCGGAGGTCGCGGGCCTTGGCTTGGTAGTCCTGGCCCTCCTGACCCTCCTCAGCCTGGCCACGGACGCCGCAGGCCTTTGGGGGGCGTGGTGGCGCAGGACCCTCCTCGCCCTCCTGGGGTGGGGCGCGTACCCAGCGGCCCTGGGCCTGGGGGCGATGGGGCTTTTCCTCCTCCTGCGCCAACTCCGGGACGAGGCAGAGCCACCCTGGGACCGGGTGCTGGGCGCGGAATTGGTGTTGCTGGCGGCCCTGGGGATGTCGCACCTGGCCCTCCG
>FWWL01003321.1_pt1 | contig 29850 bp, 24 predicted proteins | sample 2228331 | NCBI WGS metagenome assembly FWWL01 (sample SAMEA103939775, study PRJEB20133) | metagenome
CTCGCCGCCGCCCGTGCCACCAGCGCCGCAGGGACCGCGTTCGTGCTCAGCACGGCGTCCAGCTACTCGATCGAGGAGGTCGCGGCGGCATCCGCCGGGCCGACACGCCCGAGGCCGTCGAGGCCGTCGCCCGACAACTCCTGGGCCGTCGCCTTGTGACGCCCCAGACGGGACCCGAGGGAAGGCTCGTCCGCCGGGTCCTCGTCGAAGAGGCCGTCCCCATCGCCGCCGAGTACTACGTCGCCGTCCTCGTCGACCGGAGCCTCCAGAAGCCCATCGTCATGGCCAGCCCCGCCGGGGGGGTCGACATCGAAGCGGTCGCCGCTCAGCGGCCGGAGGCCGTCTTCCGGGAAGTCCTGTGGGACCTCGACCGCCTCCACGCTTACCAGGCCCGGCGTCTCGGTCTCCGGATGGGCCTTCAGGGGAAACCCCTGGCCGAGTTGGGACGCATCGTCCAGGGCCTCGTCGAGGCCTTCTGGCGGTGTGACGCCACGCTCGTCGAGGTCAACCCCCTCGTCCGCTTGACCGACGACCGCCTGCTCCTGCTGGACGCCAAGGTCGTCCTGGACGACAACGCCCTGTATCGCCATCCCGACCTGGCGGCCCTACGGGACGTCGAGGAGGAAGACCCCCTGGAGGTCGCGGCGACCCAGGCCCGGCTGAGCTACATCCGCTTGGACGGCGACATCGGCTGTATGGTCAACGGGGCCGGCCTGGCGATGGCGACGATGGACATCATCCAGTGGGCCGGCGGGCGGCCGGCGAACTTTCTCGACGTCGGGGGCGGGGCCAGCCCGGAACAGGTCGCTCAGGCGTTTCGTATCCTGATGGCCGACCCCCGGGTCAAGGCCGTCCTGGTCAACATTTTCGGGGGGATCCTGCGGTGCGACCGCCTGGCGACGGGGATCGTGACGGCGGCCCGGGAGGTCGGCGTGCGGGTCCCGACGGTCATCCGGCTGGAGGGGACGAACGTCGAGGAGGGCCGGCGGATCCTCGCCGAGTCGGGCCTGAACTTCATGGTCGCCCACGACATGGAGGAGGCGGCCCGGCGGGTCGTCGAGCTGGCAGGCGGCGGGTCGTGAAGGGACTCCCGACCCCTGAGCCCGCCATTCGCCGTCGACCCGAGGGGCGAGGGGGGCCGTCATGAGCATCTTGGTCGACGAAACGACGAGGGTCGTCGTTCAAGGGATCACCGGCAAGGAGGGCCGGTTCCACACGGAGCAATGCCTTCGGTACGGGACGAAGGTCGTCGCCGGGGTGACGCCCGGCAAGGGTGGCCAGGTCTTGCGGGACCTGCCGCATACGGACGGCGTGCCCGTCTTCGACACCGTCGAGGAGGCCGTCCGGAAGGAGGGGGCGAACGCCTCGCTGGTCTTCGTCCCGGCCCCGTATGCGGCCGACGCCATCTTGGAGGCGGCCGACGCCGGCATCCGGCTCATCGTCTGCATCACGGAGGGGATCCCGCCCCTGGACATGCTGAGGGTCGTCGAATTCGTCCGTCAGCAGGGTGCCCGCCTGATCGGCCCCAACTGTCCGGGCGTCATCTCCCCCGGCAAGGCCAAGCTGGGAATCATGCCGGGGCACATCCATCGGCCCGGCTTTGTCGGCGTCGTGTCCCGGAGCGGGACGCTGACCTACGAGGCCGTCTTCCAGCTCACCCAGCGGGGATTGGGTCAAAGTACGTGCGTCGGCATCGGCGGGGACCCCATCCTCGGGTCGTCCTTTGTCGACATCCTGGAGCTCTTTCGGGACGACCCCGAGACGCGGATGGTCGTCTTGATCGGGGAGATCGGGGGGACGGCCGAAGAGGAGGCGGCCGCCTACATTCGAGAGAGCGTCTTTCCCAAGCCCGTCGTGGCCTTCGTCGCCGGCCGGACGGCGCCGCCGGGCCGTCGGATGGGTCACGCCGGGGCCATCGTCCTGGGGGGCCGGGGCACGGCCGCCGCAAAGGTCCAGGCCCTGCGGGAAGCGGGCGTGACGGTCGTCGACAACCCGGCCCGGATCGGAGAGGCCGCCGCCGAGGTCGCCCGCCGGCACGGGTGGACGGGTCCGTTTTAGGGCCGAAACCGCAGGGCGGCGACGACCCGCAGGCTGACCGTCTTCGGCCGGACCTCCTCCCCGAGGGGCCCCTTGGGGGAGCCCGTCTCGAAGAGCACGCGGGGCTGGACGTCCAACACGACGGACGGGTTCAACCGGTAGTGGATGCCCACGCCGACGAGACCCCCGAAGACGAGTCCCGACTTGGACGCTTTGGTCACGCCGGCTACGGTCGGGGGGTCGTCGAAGGGATAGCCGGATTCCTGAATTTCGAGGCCGGTGACAGACTCAAACTGCATGACGTGGACGGCCACGCCGGCCAGGACCGAAAAGCCCCAACCCGCCGTCGGGGCACTCGGGTAGTACGCCACGTAGAGGGTCCCCCCGAACTTCCGATAGTGGAAGTCCCCGACGTCCTCGGCCTGGGTCTCCCGCTGAACGCCGAAATACAGCGGATGCGGCACCTGGGCCGTCAGGTCGGCCGACGTTTTGCCGAACATGAAGTCGCCCTCCAGGCCGACCCCGAGCCGAGGCTTCAGGCGGTACTCGATGCCGAGGCCCACGACGGGCGCCAGCTTGGCCTGATACCGGCCGTCCAGGGGGACGGGCTCAAAGTACATCGAGAGTTGGTCCGTGACCGTCTGGTCGTAGCCGTCGGCGACGCCGGGGTTCAGACCCCCGAAGACCCTGAATTCCCAGTACCGTTCGGACGGGGCTCGGGGGGCCGGCGTCGGTCGGGCCGGCGGAGTCGGCCTCGGCGGCGGGGCCGGCCGCTCGGGCGGCTTCTCGGCTGGCTTTTCCGGGGGCTTCGGGGCCGGCGGGGGAGCCGCCTCGGGGACGGGTTCGACGAGACGGGCGGCGATATAGCCCCGGACGAGGCCCTTCTCGGGATGCCGGTACTGGACCCTCAGCCACGGACCCCGTTCTTCCAAGACCTCCAAGACCGTCCCCCGGGGGACCTGGGCGACGACGGGCGCCGCCGACGTCGGCTCGGCCCGGAGGTTCGCCTGGGGCACCGTCACGACGACCTGTCGGAGGACCGGGGCCTTCTCCTCCCCCGCGTCCACGGGGGAGGTCAGGAGAGGGGTCCCGGCCGCCCCGAACTCGGGACCCAGGAAAAGCAAAACGAAAGCTCCCAGGTACAGGATGCAGGATTGCCGCATAGGGCATCGCATGACTTCCTCCTCCGGGGCTCTGGGGTCTACGGTCTGGGGTTCATAGCCTTACCGGGGCACGCCGACGGCGTCCCAGGCCCTATGGACGGCTGACTCTTCCGCCGGCCCGTAAAGTTGCCGGGCCGCCTGGGCCGTACAGTAACGGGCGTCCCGGAAGACCGCCGTCGGCGTCAGACATCCGGTGAAACCGACATAGAAGATGGCCGCCGCCTTGTCCCGCCCGACCCCCGGGACCGACACGCCGGAGAGCCGGTGGCGGCCACCGACGCTCAGCAAGTAGAAGGCGTGGTTCGGGATGCCCGAGTTGATGTGGACGCCGCCGTTGTCCTCGTCGCCCAGGTATCGGTTCACGTAATGGGACGGTTGATAACGGCAACCGCCGCCCTCGGGGTCGATGAAGGACCGAAGCGCCCGGGCGTTGGGGTGGCTACTATCACAGAACACAGGGCCACGAAGGACGTCCTCCCCGATCAGCCAGTCGGCCTGGCCGTAACCGTCTCCCTCCGGCTCAAAGAGAAACTCAGCGACCACGGCCATGATGTCCGAGAATGCCTCGTTCAGCGCCCCGGATTCCCGGAAATACACCAAATCCGACGTCGACGCCGTCACCCCGTGGGTGAATTCGTGGACGATGACGTCGAAGCCTGCCGCGAAGGGATAGGAGATCGCAGGGATGCCGTCCCCATAGACCATCAGGCCGAAGTTTGGGAAGAAGAAATCGGTAAAAAAGGCGTTGAAGAAGTCCCTGCAGAAGTGAACGATCTGGACGGCCGGAATCCATCGCCCGTCCATGCCGTTCCGCCCGAACACCCGGAAGTAGAAGTCGTCGACCCAGCCGGCCCGGGCGTGGGCGTCGGCCTCGACGGGGTCGGACCACTCCCGGGTCGGGCTCTGGCCCACGTGGTCGTCCCGGATACATGCGTCGTCCGGGCAGCACTCGTTTCGGTCGTTGAACGTGACGACGGCGTAAGGTCCGCCCAGCGTGCCACTCGAGGGCCGCCACGCGTCAGCCAGGGCAAAGCCCCCGCCGAAAGGAACGATGGGCAGTTTCAGGGGGTACCAATGGCCCTGGCCGATGCCGATGTGGGGGGTCTGCGGATACGTCCGGTCGAGCCGGCCGATGACCTCGCCGGTCAACGCAGAGACGAAATACCGGTAAGCTCGGAACCCCTCCGTCACGACGTCGACCTGATAAGCCAGGTCAAAGCGCCGGGGTTCGTCGAGGGGCCACGGCAGGACGACCAGGGCCACGCGGGGGTCCGTCGGGACGGTCACGGTCCCCCGACCGGGTACGCCGACCCGGAGGCCGCCCCGGAGGACCCGGAGGTCCCGCTCGACGGCCGCCACGGCTTGGGCTTCCGAGACCGACGGCGTGACGGCGGGAAGATGGATTCCTTCCCAGAACTGGCCGTTCAGCCAGGCCAGTCGGTCGCCCTTCCAGTGACGGACGACCTGGGCACCGAAGACGGGGTAGCCCTGAAAATACTGCTGGAAGCGCTCGTGGCGAAGCCCGCCCAGCGAGGCTTCCGTCTTCCAAAGTCGCAGTTCCCCGGCCAGGATTTTCTGCCGGGCCCAGGCGTCCCGGGCCGCCACGTCCGAAGGACTCCAGGCGAAAAAGCTCCCTCGGGACGAAGGATGAGGAGTCTGCGGTCCGGGGTCTCCCCCCGGCCGCCCGGCGCCCGTGATGGCGAGCGCCGCCAGCACGGCTAACGATATCCAGATGCGCCGCATCCGTCGCCTCCTCCATGAAGGCACAGGGCCAGGCGCCTTAAGGACAAAGGGCATATGGGCTTTGCTATTGGCCCGATATCCCTTGGACCCAACGCCTAATTCAGATCATTTTCGTCCCCGGCCGGCCTCCGGTTGCGCGGGGGCTTCGAAGACGACCCGACCCCCGACGATCGTCATGACGGCCCGGCCCCGGAAGGTCCAGCCGTCGAAGGGACTGTTTCGGCTCCGGGAGAAGCCCTCCTCGACCCGGTACGTCCAGGTCCGGTCCGGGTCGATCAGCACGAGGTCCGCCGGCCGGCCGGGAGCGACCGCCGGCGTCGGGAGCCGCAGGACCCGGGCCGGTCCGACGGTAAACAGTTCGACCATCCGACGGAGGCTCAGCCGGCCGGTGTGCACGAGCCGGTCCAGGGCCAGGGCGACGGCCGTCTCGAGGCCGATGACGCCGAAGGCGGCGAGGTCGAATTCGACCCGCTTGTCGTCGAGGCGGTGGGGGGCATGGTCGCTGGCGATGGCGTCGATCGTCCCGTCGGCCAGGCCCTCGACGACGGCCGCCACGTCGTCGTCGGTCCGGAGAGGCGGGTTCATCTTGAGGTTCGTGTCGTAGGGCCGTTCGTAGACGGCCCGGTCCGACAGGGTGAAGTGGTGAGGCGTCGCCTCGGCCGTCACGGGGAGGCCCTGACGCTTGGCCCAGCGGATGAGCTCGACGGACGTCCGAGTACTCACGTGGGCGATGTGGACGGGCGCCTCCGTCAGTCGGGCCATCAAGACGTCCCGGGCGACGACGATGGCCTCGGCCTCGGGGGGCATGCCGGGCAGGCCCAAGAGCGACGCGTAGTAGCCCTCGTTCATGGCGCCGCCCTCCGTCAGGTCGGGGTCCTCGCAGTGGTCGATGACGACCCGGTCGGCGATGCGGCTGTACTCGAGGGCGCACCGCAGGACCCGGGCCGAACGGATGGGCCGGCCGTCGTCGCTGAAGGCGACGGCCCCGGCGTCGGCGAGTTCCCCCATCTCGGTCAGCTCTTGGCCCTGCAGGCCCCGGGTGACGGCCGCGACCGGATAGACCCGGACGACGCCGACGGCCCGGGCCCGTTCGAGGACCCACTGGGTCACGGCCGCCGTGTCGTTGACGGGTCTCGTATTGGCCATGCAGGCGACGGCCGTGAAGCCCCCGGCGGCCGCCGCCCGGGTCCCCGTCTCGATCGTCTCCTTGTCTTCCTCCCCAGGCTCCCGCAGGTGGACATGCATGTCGATGAAGCCCGGGGCGACGATGAGACCCTGGGCCTCGACGACGGTCGCACCGGGCGGGGTCGGAAGCCGCCGGCCGACCTCCCGGACCCGGCCGTCCTCGATGAGGACGTCTCGGATGTCGTCCAGGTCCTGGGCCGGGTCGATGACCCGGCCGCCGCGGATCAAAAGTCGGTCGGTCATCGCTCGCTACTCGGGGTCCTGCCCAGAATCTATGCAAGGTATCCGAATGTAAGATGTGAGATACGGGACCGGAAGGGGGGTCACGGCTTAGACGCTTCCCGCCTTCCACTTCCCGACCCCGCCATCCGCCATTCCCCTACCCTCCCGTCCCTCCCAAGAGGAGATACAAAACGGCCATCCGCACGGCGATCCCGTTGGCGACCTGATAGAGGATGACCGAATCAGGCCCGTCGGCGACCTCGCTTTCGATCTCGATACCCCGGTTGATCGGTCCAGGGTGCATGATGAGGACGCCTTCCTTGGCGTACTTTAAGCGTTCCCGGGTCAGGCCGTACCGCTGGAAGTACTCCCGGACGGAGGGGAATCGCAGGCTGACGTGGCGTTCGAGCTGGAGCCGCAGGACCATGACGACGTCGGCCCCGTCGAGGGCCTCCTCGAGGCGGTACGTCAGGCGAACGGGCCACTGGCGGAACACCGGCGGTAGGAGCGTCGGCGGCCCACAGACCCAGACCTCGCTCCCCATCTTGGGCCACAGGAAGACGTTGGACCGGGCGACCCGGCTGTGGAGGATGTCGCCGACGATGGCGACCTTCAGGCCGTCCAGACGCCCGAGCCGTTCCCGGACCGTCATGGCGTCCAGGAGGGCCTGGGTCGGATGCTCGTGACTGCCGTCGCCAGCGTTGATGACGCAGGCGTCGATGTAGTTCGCGATGAAGTGGGGGGCGCCGGCGCTCCGGTGGCGGACGACGATGGCGTCGGGCGCCATCGCCTGGATGTTCAGGACCGTGTCCAGAAACGTCTCCCCCTTGGAGACGCTACTGGTCGAGACGGCGAAGCTGACGGTGTCGGCGCTTAGGCGCTTGGCGGCGATCTCGAAGGACGTCCGGGTCCGGGTCGAGGGCTCGAAAAACAGCAGGACGACCGTCTTCCCCCGGAGGGCCGGGACCTTCTTGACGTCCCGCTGGGAGACCTCCTTCATGGCGGCGGCGACGTCCAGGACCGTCAGGATCTCCTCCCGGGTCAGGGGCTCGATGGCCAGCAGGTGCCGTCGGTGCCATCGGCCCGGGCCCGTCACGTCCAGCGTCGGTTCGGTCTGACCGGTCATACCAGGGCCTCGAAGTCCAGGGGTTCGGTCCGACGGGTGACGACGACGCCGTCCCGGCCGTCGGTCTCCCGAAGGAGGACGTGGACGATTTCGTCGAGTTCGGTCGCCACCCACTGACCGACGACGTCCGGCTGAATGGGGAGCTCCCGGTGGTCTCGGTCGATGAGGACAAACAGCCGGACCGTCCGGGGCCGGCCGTAATCGACGAGCTCGTCCAGGGCCGCCCGGATGGTCCGACCCGTGAATAGGACGTCGTCGACGAGAAAGACGGGTCGGTCCGTGACCCGGAAGGGAAGCTCCGTCTTGCGGACGAGGGGGGCCGGTCCGATCTGGGTCAGGTCGTCCCGGTAGAGCGTGATGTCCAAGACGCCCAGGGGGAGGTTCACGCCGGTGACGTCCCGGAGGAGGGCCTGGAGCCGCTGGGCCAGGGGGAGGCCCCGGGTCCGGATCCCGACCATGACGGCCTGGCCGACCTCCCGGTTGAATTTCTCGGCGATTTCGTGCGCCATCCGGGCCAACGTCCGGGCCATGTCTTCCGGGGTCATGACGATCCGCATCGGCAGGACCTCGCCCCTCGAGACGGGGTGACTCATCCGGGGATCTCGGACACCCGGCATCGAACATTACTTCCTGAACGATGGGAATCCAATCCTCCCATCGCCCCTAACCGAAGGACCCGAAGACCCCATCCCCCAGTCAGTCTCGATGGGTCTCCGGGATCGCGATGACTGGCACCATTTCCCTCCGGGGCCTATCTTTCTTATCCAAATCATACATCGATTCCCTCTCCCTGCCAAGAAGAATCCCAGCCAGCAACACTCCAGGACGGCGTCGAGGCCGATCGGATGCCTATCGTCGGTCACTGGCCCAGGCCCCTATGGGGGGCTTTGTTGCTTGCAGGGACCCTGAGTGGAATGTCCGGTTTCGGAGCGGCGCTTATGCCTGGGAAGAAGCCCCTGGACATAAAGACGATCCTGTCCTGGAACCTGCCGATGGAGGTCGCCCTATCGCCGGACACCCGCCACGTCGCCGTCGTCGTCCGGACGACGGACTGGGAGAAGAGTGACTACCGGTATGAGCTCCGCCTCCTGAGCGTCTCCGACGGGACGTCCCGTCTGCTCCTCCCCCCGGGCAAGGGCATCCGCCATCTCCAGTGGCGCCCCGACGGCCGGGCCCTGGCCTTCATCACGGACCGGACCGGCTGGACCGAACCCGAGGCCGACGCCAAGGACGAGAAGGAGACCTTCCCCCAGGTGTGGGTCTGGAAGGCCGACGGGGGCCTTCCCCAGCCGGTGACGGACCTCCCCCGGGGGGCCCGAGCCTTCCGGTGGACCCCCGACGGCCAAGCCCTCATCGTCTTGACGGAGTCCCCGAAGCCCGTCGCCGAAAAGGAGTACGAGCGGTACCGGAAGAAGCGAAAGCTCGACGAGGAGGTCGTCGACCGGGAGAAGTACCGCCGGGCCTTCGTCCGGGTGGCCCCCGAGGCGACGTCGGGTCGGACGGCGCCGGAATGGCTCTACGTCGGCGACTTCGGCATCGAGGAATTCGACGTCCACCCCCGGGCGCCCTGGCTCGTGTTCGCCACCAACTCCACGGGCAAGCCCGACGATGCGATGAAGTTCGACCTCTGGGTCTTGGACGTCCCCGCCGGGGAGGCCCGCCCCCTGACGGACGCCCCGGGCTTCGAGCTCCGACCCCGCTTTTCGCCCGACGGGTCGCGCCTGGCCTTCCTGGCCCTATGGGACCCTAAGTACAGCTATGCCCGGACCGACGTCGTCGTCTTGACGGTCGACTGGGGGCGTCGGGACCGGCCCGTCCCCCGGCAAGAGTGGCAGTTCGTCAGCGCCGTCACCGACGCCGAAGCCCGGGACTTCCGGTGGCTGTCCGACGACCGACTGGCCGTCCAGGCCGAAAAGGGCGTCTGGGAGTGGGTCTTCGAGGTCCGACCGGGGGCGTCGTCTTACGGCGTCCTCCTGGGAGACCAGCGGGTCGTGCAGGCCTTCGACGTCGTCCCGACGAAGCCGGACCCCTGGGTCGCCGTCTGGGAGAACGCCGAGACGCTTCCCGACGTGTGGGTCCTCTCGGCGAAAGGCGAGTCCCGGCGGCTGACGGACCTGAATCCGGAATTTCGCGACTACGCCCGGGCGCCCCAGCGAGTCATCCGCTGGACGAGCCAGGACGGAAAGACCGTCGAGGGTATCTTCGTCGAGTCGGCGACGCCCCCGCCGCCGGGCCAGAAGCCGCCCCTGCTCGTCGTCGTCCACGGGGGCCCCAACGCCCGGGTCGCCAACACCCTTCGACAGTACCTCTCCTTCCAGTTCTTCGCCGCCCACGGCTACGCCGTCCTGGCTCCCAACTTCCGGGGAAGCTCCGGCTACGGTCACGCCTTCGCCGTCGCCAACTTCAAGGACCTCGGCGGCGGCGACTTCCAAGACATCCTGGCCGGCGTCGACTACGTCATCGCCCAGGGCTGGGCCGACCCCGAACGGATGGGCATCCTGGGAGGGAGCTACGGCGGCTATATGACCAACTGGGCCATCACGCAGACGAACCGCTTCAAGGCGGCCGTCTCGATGTTCGGGATCTTCAACCTCATCACCGACTTCAGCAATTCGTATCTGCCGAGCTGGGAGCCCGACTACCTGGGCGATTACTACTGGAACGACCTGGAGGCCTACCTGAAGCGCTCGCCGGCCCTGTACGTCAAGAACGTCCAGACGCCCGTCTTGATCGTCCATGGGAAGGAGGACCCCAATACGTTCATCAGCAACTCCAAGGAGATGTACCAGGCCCTGCAGTTTCTGAAGAAGCCGGTCGAGTTCGTCGTCTATCCCCGGGAGGAACACGGCCTGCGGGAGCCCCAACACAAGCTGGACGAGATGCGCCGGGTCTTGGCCTGGTTCGACCGCTACCTCCGGGGTCAGCCCCGCTACTGGCTGGAAGACGAAGTCGAGGCCGAGGGCTGGAAGCTCCGGGTCGTCGCTTGGAAGCCCCTGAGCGACGAGGCGGCCGTCCCCCCGACCCCACCCGGGGAGGGCTCGACTTACGAACTGGAGCTCATCCTGACCCCGACGCCTCAGGCCCCGACGGACCTGACCCTGGTCGTCTGGAAGGAAGGCGTCTCCGACTTCCGGGTCGAGACGGGGGAGGGAGCCGTCTTGTATCCGACGGCCGTCCTGGAAAAGCTCTGGGGGACGACGGCCTACCTCGAGGGTCGGGACCTGACCTGGCACCTGCCGCGGGGCGACGGCCGGGGCATGCCCCGGGCCTACGCCATCCGGCTGGCTTTTCGGGTCCCGGGAGACGGGCCGGCCCCGCCGGTCCTTCGGCTGAAGGGGTTCCCGCCCGTCTTCTTGGCGACCCCCTGACGTCGGGAGCGACCGAATTCCCCGAAAGGCCCGCCGTCCCGTTGGGACCTTGCCCCCCAGGGCCTCCGTCGGCTACCCTGAAGAGGGTCCGGACCCGGAAAATGTCCCTTGGGCAGGCCCGGATTCTCCCTGAGTCGACCGGAGACACGGTCCGTGACCCGTAGGGGGGCCTATGGACGCCGGGTGGCTCATCGCCGGTTTGATCGCCGTCGTGGCCCTGTATTTGCTCGTGCGGACCCTGGTATACACGGTCCGACTGGTGACCGTCGTGGGCTTTGCGGGGCTGGTCGCCGCCATCACCTGGTGGGGGCTGAGTTGGGTCGAGTCCTGGGCGGGACCCGCATGGCAAGACCTCTTCGTCTACCGGTGGGTCGAACCCTTCCACGTCCGGGTCAGCCTGACCAAGCTGGTCCTCTCGGCGGCCGTCGGGCTCCTCGTCCTGTGGCGATTGACGAATCCCCCGCCGGCCCGCTGAGTCTCCTCAGGCCTGGGGAGTCGTTCCGTGACCCCTATCGGGGCTCGGTACGATGGCCTGGATCGTCTTTGACGCCCGAAAGATCCGAGACTACGGGGTCGGTACCCACATCCAGGGACTCCTGCCGGCCCTCGTGAGGCAGGCCCCGCCGTCTCTGCGATGGCTCGTCCTGGCCCCCGCCGAGGCCCGGTCCTTGCTGGAGGCCCTGCTCCCCGACGCCGGTCCCGGGGTCTGGGTCGGCTGGACCCGGGCCCGACCCTTTGGATGGAGGACCCACGTAGAAATCCCCTGGCGGGTCCGACGTCAAGTCGAGGGGCCCTGTGTGTTCCATGCCCCCTACTTCCCCCTCCCGATGGGCCTCCGATGCCCGGCCGTCCTGACCCTGCATGACGCCATCCTCCTGGAGGTCTGGCCCCGTCCGGCCGGGTCCTGGGTCGCCCGCCTGGCCCGGTGGCTGATCGGCTGGAGCGCCAAGCGGGCCGCCTGCGTCGTCACCGTCTCCCAGACGGCCGCCTGCCAGATCTTGCACTACTTCCCGTGGCTGGCCGACAAAATCCACGTCATCCCAAACGGCATCCATCCGGCCTTTCAGGCCCCCATCGCCGCCGACGAGGTCGAACGACGGTGCCGGGCCCTGGACCTCTCGCCGGGTGCATACCTCCTCTACGTGGGCAACGATAAGCCCCACAAGAACCTTCACCGCCTGATCGAAGTCTGCATCGAACTGTGGCGCCGACAGCTCATGACCCACCGCCTGGTCCTGGCCGGGATGCCCGAGGCCGCCTGGCGACGGACCGTCCGACGGTACTACACCTGGACCCGACGGGGCTGGGTCCGATGGGTCCCCTACTCCGACGTCGAGACCCTCCGGGCCGTCTATGCGGGCGCCGCCGCCCTGGTCCAACCGTCCCTCGACGAAGGCTTCGGCCTGCCCGTCGTCGAGGCGATGGCCGTCGGGACCCCCGTCGTCTGTAGTCGAGCCGGGGCCCTCCCCGAGGTCGCCGGCGACGCCGCCGTGTACTTCGACCCCACGGACCCGGCCGAGATGGCCCAGGCGATCCGCCGGGTCCTGGAAGACGGGGCCCTCCGGTCGGCCTGCCGGGAACGGGGCCGTCAGCGGGCCGGCCAGTTTCGGTGGGAAGAAGCGGCCGACCGCTTCCTGCAATTGTACGACCGGCTGTTGAACCGGCCGGCCCGTCCGGCGTGACGGCGCCCCTCCGGGGACCGAACCGGTCGCCCCGTCGGTTCCGTTCAATTTTGTGGACCGGCGGGCCGGGCATCCAATTTTTTGAACCCCCGACCCGGACTGAACAGGGCATCGAGCTCCTGAAGAGCCTGCTGTATTAGGACATTACCGAACGATTTGGGGCGACGGTTGTCCGTAGGTGGGCCGAATGGGGAACCGGAGGTCGGGGTCACGACGACAGCGCCCGAAGTCGGAGTGTCCAGTCCCGTAAGGCGACCAACAGGTTCCGCACGAGCGTCCGGGTCGGCTCGTCGATGAGTCGGCCCTCGGCGTCGAACTTTTCCTGGGCCCGGGCCACGAGGACCTGGGGCCGGTTCAGGACGTAGGCGTCTACGGACGCTAAGACCTGCCGGAGGTGGAGCTGAGCCCGGACCGTCCCGTACAGGCCCGTCGACGCCCCCATGAGGGCGACGGGCTTGCCCTGGAAAGAATTGTCTCCGGGCGGACGAGACGCCCAGTCGATGGCGTTCTTGAGGACACCCGGGACGGACCAGTTGTGCTCGGGAGTCGCGATCAGGACGGCGTCGACCTGCCGGATGGCCGCCTTGAGGGCCGCCACGGGCGGGGGAAGCCCCTGCTGTTCGACGTCCATGTCGTACGGCGGGACGTCCCGCAGGTCGAAGACCTCCAGGGTCATCCCGTCGGGGAGGAGCTCCTGGGCGGCCCGGAGCAGGGCCCGGTTGTATGAACCCCGCCGCAGGCTCCCGGCCAGGCCGAGGACCCGTACGACCTCCATGGCGACGCCTCCGCACCCAAAGCTCTTGGGTCCGTGGAGCTACGGACGAGACCGGTCCTTTCCCGGCGCTCGGGAGACCGGGGACGTCGGGATGACGGGACGGGGTCGACCCCGTCATCCCCCGTAGTACCAACCCGTGTCCCACATCACGAGGGGCTTGGCGTCCGGACGGCGCACGCCGGCTTCCACGACCTCGGCGACGTAGACCGTATGGTCCCCGCGGGCGACCTTATCGACGACCCGGGCCTCCCACCAGGCTGGGAGTTCCACGAGCAGGGGGGCGCCCGTCGCCGGTCCCCGCTCGAAGGGATGGCCCGAAAGCTTGCCGTCCTCCACCCCCGTGGTCCGGAAGAAGTCCTGGGCGATGGCCTTCTGGTCGGCGGCCAAAACGTTGACGGCGAAGGCGCCCGTCCGCTCGATCAGGGTATGGAGGTGACTCCCGACCTTGATGCCGACCATCACCAAAGGGGGGTCGAAAGACGCCTGAGACAGCCAGTTGACCGTGCCGGCGGCGACCTCGTCCCCGTCGGCGGCCGTCAAGACGTACAGGCCATACGTGACCATGCGGAGGGCCCGCTTCTTGGCTTCCACGTCCATGACCGACCTCCTCGATCTGGCAACGACGTGCCGGAGGGGACGGCCCAGGGGAATCCCGTCTCGGGTCGAGCGATGGGAAGATGCAAGATACAAGATGCACGATGCGGGATGCAAGATGCGGGTGTCCTGTCGCAATTCGAAATCCGCAATCCGAATCTTGCATCCTGGATCCTGCATCTTGTATCCTGCAGGGGGCATCCCGTACCCCCTTACCCCGAGGGGCCGCCATGAAGTGGAACCCCCTGGTCTTCCGGGAATACGACATTCGGGGTGTCGTCGGGACGGACATCGACGAGGCCTTTGCCTACACGCTGGGTCGGGCCTTCGGGACGTATGTCCGCCGCCGCGGCCGGCGCGTCCTGGCCGTCGGGCGGGACTGCCGCCACAGTTCCGGCCCCCTCTTTCAAGCGCTGGCCCGGGGCCTCATGGACAGCGGTTGCGACGTCGTCGACGTCGGCGTCGTACCGACGCCGCTCCTGTATTTCTCGCTGTTTGTCCTGCCCGTCCAGGGCGGCGTCCAGATCACGGCCAGCCACAACCCGCCCGAGTTCAACGGCTTCAAGCTGTGCGTCGGCAAGGATACCCTGTACGGCCCCCAGGTCCAGGAAGTCCGCCAGCTCATGGAGTCGGAGGACTTCGTCACCGACGGGCCCGGGTCGCTCCGGACCGAGCCGGACCTCATCGGCCAATACATCCGGCACGTCTTGGACAACCTGAACGTCGGCCCCCGGCGGGTCCGGGTCGTCGTGGACGCCGGCAACGGGACGGGGGGTCCCGTGGCGCCCGTCTTGTACGAGCGCATGGGGGCCGAGGTCACGTGCCTTTACTGTGAGATGGACGGCTCCTTCCCGAACCATCACCCCGACCCCGTCGTCCCGGAAAACGTCCGGGACCTGCGGGCCAAGGTCCTGGAAGTCGGGGCGGACCTGGGGATCGGGTTCGACGGGGACGCCGACCGCATCGGGGTCGTCGACGAGCGGGGCGAGATCATCTGGGGCGACCAGCTCCTCATCATCTTTGCCCGGGACCTCCTGAGCATCCAACGGGACGTGCCCGTCATCTTCGAGGTCAAGTGCACGCTTCTCCTGGAGCGGGAGGTCGAGCGCCTGCGGGGGGTCCCCGTGATGTGGAAGGCGGGCCACTCCCTGATTAAGGCCAAGATGCGGGAGCTGGCGGCACCCCTGGCCGGTGAGATGAGCGGCCACATGTTCTTCGGAGACCGCTACTTCGGATACGACGACGCCATTTACGCCGGCGCCCGCCTGATCGAGGTCCTCTCCCACAGTCGCCAGCCGCTGTCGGCCTTCTTGGCCGACCTGCCGAAGACTTACGCCACGCCCGAAATCCGGGTCTACTGCCCCGACGAGGTCAAGTTCCGAGTCGTCGAGCGGGTCACGGACCACTTCCGCCAGCTCGGCCGGCCCCTCGTCGACGTCGACGGCGTGCGGGTCAAGTACGACGACGGCTGGGGCCTCGTGCGGGCGTCCAACACCCAGCCGGCCCTGGTCCTGAGGTTCGAGGCCCTCTCCGAAGAGGCCCTCCGGCGGATTCAGGACGAGATTTACGGGGTCGTGTACGCCACGCTCCGGGCCTTGGGGGTCCCCACGACGGGCTCCCCGATGGGCCATTAGGGCCGGGGTGCCGGGACGACCTGGGACCCCCGCTGAGGACCCTACCCCTTCCCTGGCAAGGCCCGTCGGTTTGGCCTATGATCCCCGTACGAATGAGGCCATGCGGCAATCGGGCAATCCGGCGATCGAGCCGTGGGGCTGTCAGCTGTTGCCCATTTTATGTTTTTTATTTCTGGCGGCTCTTCATTGCCCTTGCTTTGCCCTGAAAATCCGGTAAAATGACCTCCGTCGCCGGCAAAAACCCAGCCGGTTCGAGTCGGGGTGGCCGCCCTGAATGGCCCTACCGCCAGTTCGGCGGGAAGTCACGCCTGTGGAGACCGGCTCTGCGGCGGAACGGGCCCCCCTCCCGGCCTCTCCCGTGGACAGGGGAGGGGGTCCGGTCTACGAGCACCCGGTCGTCGAAGCAGGAAGGATGGAGTCGTCATTGGAAATCCATGACGATGAAATCCGGAACGGCTGACTCGGCTATCGGCATAGCCGGCTAAAGCCCGCCGGCCCTGAGGGGACCCCTATGGCCGGAGCCAAGACCCTGGTCATCGTCGAGTCGCCGGCCAAGGCCCGGACGCTGACCCGGTATCTCGGGCCGGGCTATGTCGTCCGGGCCTCGAAGGGCCACGTCAAGGACCTACCGAAGAACGAGCTGGGCGTCCAGGTCGACAAGGGCTTCGAGCCCCAGTGGGTCGTCGTCGAGGGCCGGGGCGCCGTCCTCAAGGAGTTGAGGGAGGCGGCCCGGGCGGTCGACCGGGTCCTCTTGGCGACGGACCCCGACCGGGAAGGCGAGGCCATCAGCTATCACATCGCCGAGGAACTGAAGGCCCTCGGCAAGCCCATCGCCCGGGTCTGGCTCCGGGAGATCACCCCGCGGGGCGTCGCCGAGGCCCTGAAGGAGCCCCGCGACATCGACCGCAACCTCGTCGAGGCCCAGTTCGCCCGGCGGATCCTCGACCGCCTCGTCGGCTATCAGATCAGTCCCCTCCTGTGGGACAAGGTCTGGCGGGGCCTGAGCGCCGGCCGGGTCCAGTCGGTCGCCCTCCGTCTGATCGTCGAGCGGGAGCGCGAGATCGAGCGCTTCGTCCCCCAGGAGTACTGGACGATTCGGGCCCTGGTCCAGCCGGAGGACCGGCCGGCCTTCTGGGTCCGCCTCGTCCGCCGGGCCGGGGCGCGGGTCCACCTGCCCGACGAGGCGGCCGCCCGGGAAGCCGAGCGGGCCCTCCGGTCGGCCGAGTACGTCGTCCTGCGGGTCGAGAAAAAGCGCAAGCGCCGCACGCCGCCCCCGCCCTTCATCACGGCCAAGCTCCAGCAGGCGGCCGCCCAGCGGTGGCGGTGGCCGGCCCAGAAGACGATGGCCGTCGCCCAACGGCTCTACGAGGGCGTGGACCTGCCCGAGGGTCGGATGGGCCTGATCACCTACATGCGGACCTACAGCGTCCGCATCTCCGAGGAGGCCCTCCAGGCGGCCCGGGCCTTCATCCGAAAGCACTTCGACGCCCGGGACCTCCCGGCGACGCCCCGCCGGTACACCGCCAAGGCCGACGCCCAGGACGCCCACGAGGCCATCCGCCCGACCCACGTGGACCTCACGCCGGCCGCCGTCCGGCCCCATCTCTCGTCCGACGAGGCCCGCCTGTACGAGCTCATCTGGAAACGGTTCGTCGCCAGCCAGATGGCCGACGCCGAGGTCGACGTCACGACCGTCGTCGTCCGGGCCGGCGACTACGAACTCGAGGCCCGCGGCGAGGTCCTCGTCTACCCGGGCTACCTGCGTCTGTACCAAGAGGAGCTCCCCGAGGCCGAGGAACCCGAGGCCGACGCCGAACGACTCCCGCCCCTCCGAGAGGGTGAGGCCCTCGCCCTGCAGGACCTGGAGGTCCAGCAGAACTTCACCCAGCCGCCGCCCCGCTACACGGAGGCGACCCTCATCCGGGAACTCGAACGGCGGGGTATCGGCCGTCCCAGCACCTATGCGACCATCGTCTCCATCATCCAAAACCGGGACTACGTCGTGAAAGACCGGCAGTTCTTCCGCCCGACGGCCCTCGGTCGGCTCGTCTGTGACCTCCTGGAGACGTTCTTCCCGGACATGATGGACTACGACTACACGGCCCGGATGGAGGCCTCCCTCGACGAGGTCGAGCAGGGCAAGAAGCACCGCCAGGAAATCCTGCAGGCCTTCTACCAGGTCCTCCTCCGCCAGCTCCGGCAGGCCCAAAAAGACATGCCGTCGTACAAGCAGGGCGTCGAGCTGACGACGCCGTGCCCGGCCTGCGGGAAAGGGCGACTCGTCCTGCGGTGGGGCCGGAACGGCGGATTTCTCTACTGTAGCCGCCAGGCCGAGGGCTGTACCTACAAGGCCGACTACGAGGCGGCCCTGACGCCGCCGGCCCAGGCCGCCGGGACCGACGGGGAAACGCCGGGGGCCCCGGCGGACCTGTCCTGTCCTCGGTGCGGCCGCCCGATGGCCCTGCGGAAGGACCGGCGGGACACCGTCCTGGAATGTCCGGTCTGCCCCATCCGGGCCGTCCACGGCACGTCCTGGCCGGCCGTCCGGGCCGACCGGACGTGCTCGGCCGGCCACGCCCCCATCGTCCTCCGCTCGGGTCCCTACGGGTACTATTACCGATGTACCGAGCCTGACTGCAAGGCGACGGCGCCCCTGTACGCCGACGCCCCGTGCCTGGCCGACGGCTGTCCCGGGGAGATGGTCGCCCGCTTCGCCCGTAAGGCGCGGCACCGCCGCCTGTTTTACGGGTGTAACCGATATCCGGCATGCACCTTCTCGTTCTCCGGGACGATCGTCCGAAAGGCCTGTCCGGCCTGCGGGGCGCCCTATCAGGTCCGATTCGGCCGTCGGACCGTCTGCGTCCGCCCGACTTGCGCCCGGAGCGCCCGCGGGGCCCCGGCCGCTCGACCGGCGGCGGAACGTCCCCGCCGGGGGGCCGCCTCATAGCGAATGGCTTGGATCCTCGCTTTCGATGGGTCCGTCGCCATGTCCGTCTCGGTGGCGCTCGTCCTCAGCGGCGGCGGTGCGAAGGGGGAGTTCCAGGTCGGCTTCCTGGAGGCCCTGGACGAGGCCCGCCTGGACCTTCGGTTCGGCTTCTTCACGGGCGTGTCCGTCGGGGCCCTCAACGCCACTTGTCTGGCCCAGTACCCGGACTTCTCCGGGGGCGTTCGGGCCCTCCGGGCCGTGTGGGACGGCATCGAGCGCAACGACCAGGTCTACACGAGTCACATTCCCCCAAAGACCGAGGGCTTCTGGGGCAAGATTCGGCTCCTGCTGGCCCTGCCCAAGCTTTGGAAGCGTCCGAGCCTCCACGACGCGACGCCTCTGCGGAAGCTCATCGAGGGGGCCGTCTCGTGGGACCGGCTGGCAGACTCGGCCCGCCACGGATGCCTCTGGGCCGTCGGCGTCACGTCCCTGACGGACGGTCGGTACTACCTCATCAGTAACGACGATCGGCTCGTCCGGGTCGGTCAGGAGCGGTACGGGGGCACGCTGGGCCTGACCCTCGACCGGGGCCGGCCCGGTTCGATCCCGGACCACGTCGTGGACTTCGTCCTGGCCTCGGCGTCGATGCCGACGATGTTCCCGCCCGTCGAGGTCGGGGGCCACCTCTTCGTAGACGGCGGCCTGCGGGACGTCACGCCCCTGAGCGCCCCGTTTTTGGCGGCTCGGCGCGGAATCTATCGGCCGGACCTGATCCTCGTCGTCAACGCCTCGCCGCGGGAGACGCCCCCGTGGGACGGCCCCCGGCCGCCCCGGATCCCGGACATCGCCGGCCGGGGGACGGAGATCATGGTCAACGAGATCATCCGCAACGACGTCGAGGTGGCCGAAGTCCTCAACGAACTGGCCCGCTCGAGTCCCGGGACGCCGCCCCTGCGGCTTCCCATCGTCGTCGTATGGCCGGACACGACCTTTGGCCTGGAGGCCTTAGATTTCGAGCGAGTCCCGGTCCGGCGTCGCTTGCGGGAACACGGTCGGGCGAAGGGTCGCCAGCTCGTCGAGCGATTTCGGTCGTTCCTGCGGGAGCGGGGCCTTCCGGAAGACGGGGACGTCCGGGGCTGGCGGGCTTGGGTCGAGGCCTCGGGCCCCGGGGCAGACGCCACCCTGACGGTCCACGTATGACGGAGGCAGTCAGGCGACCCGCAGGGGATGACTTGCGTAATCCGTGGGGTCGCCCGGTCCGACGGGTCCTACCTTGGGGGGCCGACCCGCCTCGGCCTTAAGGGAACTCTCCCCTCTGCAGGAGGCGGTCGACCTCGGCCTTCTCGGCCTCCGTCAGGGGCGGGCAGTGCATCATGAAGACGATCAGCTTCGTCCGGGCCTGGAATCCCCGTCGCACGCCCCGGGGGACCGTCACGATGTGGCCCGTCGCCATCTGGGTCGTCTGGTCCCCCAAGACCAGGTCCGCCCGTCCCTCCCATACGATCAAGACGGTGTCTGAGTCGGGAGCATGAACGGGGTAGAACTGGCCGGTGTCCAGACAGACGAGCTGGACCTCCACCTGGTCCGTCTGAGCGATCTTTTTTTGGACGATGCGCTCGGCGGCGAAGGCGGCCAGGACGTTCGTCTGGAGGATCATGCTCTGCAAGGCCATCGCAGGACTCCCTTTCACCCGCCCCTCGCCCGGTCCAGGGCCTGGGCCAAGTCCTCCGTCAGGTCGGCCGGGTCCTCGAGACCGACCGACAGGCGGACCAGCCGGGGGTGGATGCCCAGGCGGCGACGGACTTCTTCGGGTAGGGCGGCGTGGCTCATCGTCTCCGGATGGCTGACGAGGGTCTCGACGCCCCCGAGGCTCTCGCCGAAGATGCAGACCCCCAGGCTCCGGAAGAAGCGATCTAAGTCTATGCCGGGTCGGACGCTGAAGGTGACCATCCCGCCGGGGCCGTGGGCCTGCCGGGCGTGGACGTCGGCGCCCGGATGGTCCGGAAAGCCCGGGAAGTACACCCGTTCGACGGCCGGGTGCTCCCGCAGGAACTGGGCGACGGCCCGGGCATGGGCGCAGTGCCGGTCCATGCGGACGTGCAGGGTCTTGATGCCCCGGAGGACGAGCCAGGCCTCAAAGGGACTCAGGACGCCGCCCGTACTCCGCTGGACGAAACGCACCCCCTCGTACAGGGCCTCCACGGCGGGGTCCGTCCCGAAGACGACGACCCCGCCGAGGCTGTCGCTGTGGCCGTTGATGTACTTGGTCGTGCTGTGGACGACGACGGAAGCCCCCCTCCGGAGGGGTCGCTGGAGGTAAGGCGACATGAACGTATTGTCCACGACCAGGAGGGCGCCGGCGGCCGAGGCGACCCGGGCGAACGCTTCGATATCGGCGACCTCCAGGAGGGGGTTGCTGGGCGTCTCGATGAAGACCCACCGGGTCTGACCGGGCCGAATCCGGGCCGTGGCCTCTTCCGGCGTGACGGGGTAGAAAAACTCGACGTCCAGGTCCCAGGCCCGGAGGACGGCCTGGAACAGCCGGTACGTGCCCCCGTACACGTTCAAGGCGACCAGGACGTGGTCCCGGGGGCGGAGCGTCATCGCCAGGGCCGTGATGGCGGCCATCCCGGAGGCGAAGGCGCAGGCCCACCGGCCGTCTTCCAGGGCGGCCAGGTTTTGCTCCAGGGCCTCCCGGGTGGGGTTCTGGACACGCGAGTACTCGTAAGGCGCCGGGACGTGCAGGCCGGCCTGGCGGTAGGTAGAGGTCAGGTAGAGGGGCGGCGTCACGGACCCCGTCGTCGGGTCCGGTGCCTGTCCGGCATGGATGGCCCGGGTCGCCCACCGCCATCGGCGGACGACGTCCTCGTCCTTGAGGCTCATGGAGAGAACCCAAAACCGGGGGGCACCTGCGCGATGTAGGCCCGCATGAACTCGATCTGCTGTTCCCGGTCCGTCAGCTGAAACTCGATGATGTCCCGCATCGAGATCATCCCCAGGAGACGGCCGTTTTCGACGACCGGCAGGTGACGACAGCGGTGTTCCCGCATCTTCTGCATGCAGTCTTCCAGGGTATCGTCGAGGCGAGCCGTCTGGACGTTCCGGCTCATGACCTCGGCGACCCTCACCCGCCGGGGGTCCTGACCGACGGCGACGACGCGGGTCATCAGGTCGCGCTCGCTGAACATCCCGACGACTTGGGCCTTGTCATCGAGCACGGCGACGGCCCCGATGTTGCGCTCGCTCATGTACCGGGCCACGTCCAGGACGGTCCAATCCTCCCGGACGGAGAAGACCGCCTTCTGCTTTTCGATGATCTCCCGTACCCGGTGCATGGTCACCTTCCTTGGTGACACCCGCCCCCATCCTCGGCGGCGCCCACCCCCATCTTAGGGGACTTCCGGGGCCGAGGCAAATCCCCGATGGGGTCCCGCGGGCCTCTGGCCCCAAGCTGGCACCCGACCCCGGGACCCTTGATCCTGGATCTTGCATCCTGCATCCTGCTCCTCGTCCCTATCCCGGATCCCTGTCCCGGAGCGGAACGATGCGTCCCGTCCCGTATGAAACCCTGCACGTCGAGTCCGAGGGGCCCGTCGTGCGGGTGTGGCTGAACCGGCCCGACGTCCGCAACGCCCTGAGCGACCGGATGATCGCCGAACTGACGGACTGCTTTCAGGCCCTTGCGTCCGACCCTTCCGTGCGGGTCGTCCAACTCGGCGGCCGGGGCCCCGTGTTCTGTGCCGGGGCCGACGTCGAGTGGCTCCGCCGGTCGGTCGAGCTGACCGAGGAGCAGAATCGTCAGGACGCATGGGCCTTGGCCGACCTCCTGAAGCGGATGAATCAGGCCCCCCAGGTCCTGATCGTCCGGGTCCACGGGGTCGCCGTCGGTGGGGCGATGGGCCTGTGCGCCGTCGGGGACATCGTCGTGGCGGCCGACGATACGAAGTTTGGCTTCACCGAGGTCCGTCTCGGGATCGCCCCGGCGATCATCTCGTCCTTCGTGTACCGGAAGGTCGGGGAGACTCACATGCGTCGGTACTTTCTGACAGGGGAAATCTTCTCGGCGGACGTGGCCAAGGCCATCGGCCTGGTCCATGAAGTCGTGCCGGCCGAGGCCCTGGACGAGCGAGTCCGGAGCCTCACGGAGGCCGTCTTGACCGCCGGGCCTCAGGCCGTCCGGACGACAAAGGCCCTGGTCGGCCTCGTCCCTCGACTCCCCTTCGAGGCGGCCCTGTCCCTGGGCGTCGACACGACCGCCCGGCTCCGGGTGTCGCCCGAGGGCCAGGAGGGCCTGCGGGCCTTCCTGGAGAAACGGAAGCCCCGGTGGTCGTCCTGAAGGGAGGCGGGGCGAGCCCTCATCGGGCCGGATGCGGCAGACGAGCGACCTGAAGGACGTCGGCCAGGACGCCGTAGGCCGTATGGACGGGCGTCGTCCGGGCCCGCTCGACGAGGGCTAAGGGGGCGATCGAGTCCGACTCGATGCAGAGGAAGGCCTCCGTCTCCTTCGTCTGGGCCAGGGGGTCGTAGAGGGGGACCTCTTCGGGTCGGACGGAGGCCCGGAGGGTCCCGTCGGGTCGGCGTTCGGCCCGGCAGACGAGCTTGATGCGGTGGCCCCGGTCGAGGGCGGCCCGCAGGTCCGCCGGCCGGACGTCCCGGATGCCCGTCCGTTCCACGTCGGTCGGCTTCAGGTCGGCGTCCATCCAGACGTTGGCCAGGATGCAGACCTTGACGGCGGCGTCCCAGCCGTCGATGTCGTGGGAGGGGTCGGCCTCGGCGATCCCGATGGCCTGGGCCTGGCGGATGGCCTCGTCCATCGAGGCGCCCTGCTCCATGAGGGTCAGGACGAGGTTCGTCGTACTGTTGAGGATGCCATAGAAGCCCCGGATTTCGGCCGCCGGCAAGCCCCATCGGACCATGCTGAAGATGGGGACCCCGTCCATCACGGACGACTCGAAGAGGAGCCAGCGGTCCTGCGCCCGGGCCAGGGCCCGAAGCTCCCGATAGGCCAGGGCGATGGGCCCCTTGTTGGCCGTCACGACGTGGAGGCCCCGGCGGAGGGCCTGCCGGACGTAATCGAGGGCCGGCTGGCCCGTCTGGGGATTCAGGACGCTGAGTTCGACGAGGACGTCGGCCGGACAAGTCTCGACGAAGGCCCGGCCGTCCGGCGGAGCCGGACGGGCACTCAAACCCTTCAGGTCCCCCGCCTCGTAGGCCCGGAGGACCTCGGGTAGGTCCAGGCCCCGGGGGTCGACGGCGGACCCGTGGCGGGCCGTGAAGACGCCGGTCACGACGAGGCGGACGCCGTAGAGACGCTGAATCCGCTCGGCCCGTTCCGTCACGAGCCGGGCCCACGCCCGGCCGACGGCGCCGAGTCCGATCAGGGCGACGCGAAGCTCGGTCATCGGACTTCCTCAAGACGGGGACAATTCGGCAGTTCGGGAAGGCGGGATGCGGTCACCGAGGCGAAGGAGCAAAGCCGGGAGGCCCGAGCCGAACCCCTGGGGGCCCGGCCTTCTGCCCCCTCCTCCCTCGGGTCCCGCCCCTGGGGTCCCGACTTCCTGGACTGCCGAATTCCCAGAACGGCCCCCGATTCATCGCCACGGCCAGCCGGCGTAGTGCCGCAGGAAGTTGGCGACGATCCGAGGACCCTCCGGGGTCAGGACCGACTCGGGATGGAACTGGACGCCGGCCATCGGCCAGCGGCGATGCTCGATGGCCATGACGACCCCGTCGTCGGCCCGGGCCGAGACGACCCAGTCGGACGGCAGGCTTTCGGCCTCGACGGCCAGGGAGTGGTAGCGCGTCGCCTCGAAGGGGTTGGCCACGTCGTGAAAGAGCGGCGTCCCCTCGTGGGTGATGCGACTCGTCTTGCCGTGCAGGAGCGTCGGGGCATGGACGACCCGTCCGCCGGTCGCTTCCGCCATCGCCTGATGGCCGAGACAGACGCCGAAGATCGGGATACGGTCGCCGACCCGGCGGATCAGCTCGATGCAGATGCCGGCCTCGGCCGGGCGACCGGGGCCCGGCGAGATGACGACGGCGTTCGGCCGCAGGTCCAAGACCCCCTCGACGGAGATGGCGTCGTTGCGGAAGACCCGCACGTCGGGGTCCATCTCGACCAGCAGGTGATAGAGGTTGTACGTGAACGAGTCGTAGTTGTCGATGAGCACGATCACGGCTTCCCTCCTCCCTGCTCGGGGGCGACCTCCTCCGCCGCCTGGAGGAGGGCCCCGGCCTTATGCTGGCACTCCCGGTACTCCCGCCGGGGGTCCGAGTCCCACACGATGCCGGCCCCCGCCTGTACGATGAGCCGGCCGTCCGTGACGAGGCCCGTCCGAATCGTGATACAGAAGTCCATCCGCCGGTCCGCCCCGACGTAGCCGACGCCGCCCGCATAGAACTGGCGTCGGACGGGCTCAAGCTCGTCGATGATCTCCATGGCCCGGATCTTGGGGGCCCCCGTGACGGTCCCGGCCGGAAAGCCGGCGGCCAGGACCCGTAGGGGCGGTACGTCGGGCCGGACCGTCGCCTGGACCTCGGACGTCAGGTGAAAGACGTGGGAGTACGTCTCGACCTCCATCAGGCGGATGACCCGCACGCTCCCCGGGACGGCGACCTGGCCGAGGTCGTGGCGGGCCAGGTCGACGAGCATGACGTGCTCGGCCCGCTCCTTGGCGTCCTGACAGAGCTCCTCGACGAGGCGCCGGTCTTCGGCCTCGTCCCGACCCCGGCGGCGAGTCCCGGCGATGGGCCGAATCCAGGCCGTGTCGCCGATTTGCCGGACCAGCATCTCGGGCGAACTCCCCAAGAGGACAAAGTCCCCGTAGTCCAGATAGAACATGTAGGGCGACGGGTTCCAGCTCCGCAGGACCCGGTAGATGAGCCAGGCGTCCCCCGACCAAGGACGCTCGAACCGTTGCGACAGGACGACCTGAAAGATGTCGCCCTCCCGGATGTAATGCCGGGCCCGGTCGACCATCGCCGTAAATGCCTCCAGGCTCAAGGCCGGCTCGGCCCGAAAGTCGGCCCGGGGATTCCGCCGGGAGAGCAAAAGCGGGGGCGGGACCCGGGACCACGGGTCCTGCCACGTCCAGGGGGTCCGGCTCTGATGCCACCAGTGGAGCATGACCCGCTGGCGGTGGTCGAAGACGACCAACTGGCCCGGGAATATGAAGGCAAAGTCCGGGATGGCCAGGGTCCGGGGGTGCCGGAAGGCGACCCGCTCGAATCGCTGGGTCATCTCGTAGGCGACGTAGCCGTACCATCCCAGGAAGTGTCGGGTCGGCCAGGCCTCCGCCAGGCGGGTCTCGAACCACTCCTGGCTGACTTGCTCGAACCGGGACCAGGTCGGGTCGTCGGCCTCGAAGGACCCGGTCAGGGCCGTCAAGGGGTCACCGGCGATGATGGAAAACCGGGCGATCTTCTCGGGCCCCTCGGCGCTCTCCAGGAGGAAAACCGGCGGGTCTGCCTGCGTGCGGACGAGGGCATAGGCCACCGACGGGGACAGGTAGTCGACGTGGTAGACCCGGGACGCCCAGGCCCGGGGGTCGGACCATTCGGCCATGCGCGTCTGCACCTCGGTCGTCGCCTCCGTCACCGCTGAACTCCCCTCAGGGCGTCAGGCTCCAGGGGCCGGGTCCCCGCAGGACGGGGGACTCGGGTCAGCCTGACGACCCAACCCCCGACCAGGGATGCGACCTCCCCGCCGATAGGCCTGGGCTACTACCCATCTCGGCCGACTGCCTGCCTGGACTCCCGAATTGCCGCATTCCCGGACTGCGCCCGGGACCCGCCCCTTACCTCTCCGGCCTCGGGACCACGAGGATCGTGACCGTCACGACGTCCTGGTATGACCCGACGGCCACGTCCTGGCCGGCCGGGAGCAGAGCATATACAGTCTGGCTACAGGGCTTCGGCTTCACGACTCGCTCACAGGTCTTCGTCGCCGTCCCCGACGTCCCGTCCCCCCAGACGGTCGTCCTCGTCGGGTCCGTAAACAAGTTGTAATTCAGCCGGTCGGGACCGGCGACGTGCCGCATCTGCCGGGGGTTGAAGCTCCCCGAGTTCGCACTCGGCCCGATCTGGATGACGACGTCCGGGGGCGGCGCCATGTCGCAGTCGACGGTGATCGTCCCCGTGGCCGTGACGGGCGACGTACTAAAGACGTCGTAGGTCCCAAAGTCGATGTTACTGGCCGTGACCGAACACTGGGCCCCGACCGACCGAATGCCTACGCCCCATACGAGGATGAACCCTACGATCCAAGCCCGACCCGACCGCATCGACGACCTCGAGTCCGGCAATCCGGGAATTCGGGAGTTCGGCAGTTCCCGGGGTCCATCCGGCAGGGGTATAGAAGGCTAAGGGTATCAGGGTTCCCGGACCTCACAGACGACTTCTCCCAGGTCCACGATGACTTCGGAGGACTTCGGGATGACGACGTCCATTATACACGTGCGGCCCCGGTGCTCCAAGGACAGCCGGTACGTCCCGGGACGGACGTCCTCGACGTAAAACTCCCCGCCCTTACCGGTCGCCAGGACCCTCTCCCCGCCCGGCCCGGTCATCTGGACCTCCCGGAACTCGACGGCCTCGGTCTGACCGGCGGACCGGACCTTCAGGACCCCTACGACGGCCTGGAAGGGCCGCACGTCAAAGCGGATCAGCGAACCGCTCCGAAGCGGCGGCGAGACGAACCGGACGACCTCGCCGACCCGGTAGTTCAGGGGAATGTCCCTGTCGTCGATCGCTACCTGGTTGTCCAGGTAAGAGCTGAGGACGGGAATCAGGATGCGGCCCGAGCGCCCCGTCCGCCCGATTTCCTGGTTGTTGACGTAGACCCGGACGCCGGCCAGGTCCCCGACCTGGACGACCCCGAAGCTGTCGATGATGGGCCGACCCCAAGCCAGGACGCCGCCGACGTAAGCGAGCGAGCCCGCCACCGAGAGCTGAAGCGTGTAATCCGTCCCCAGGTCGCCCCCGAAGCCCTGGAAGAAGCCCCGATAGGTCCCGTACGGCGTGTTCCACTGGAGAAAGGCCTCCCCGGCATACACGACGCTTCCGCCCGTCTCGGTCCGCCGGGCCGCCGCCCGGAACCCCAGGCCCTCCCCGACCGGCGTGATGTTCTGGACCTGGACGCTCTGGCCGGTCCCGGCCGAACCCCGCTCGTACCGGCCCGTGACCGTGAGCCGGGGCCCCAGGTAGAGGTTCAGCGTCCCCAGGACCTGCCAAAAGGTCCTCTGCTCCCGGACCCACTGGAAGTTCACGATGACGTTCAACCGCCGGAGGAGGGTCCGGTTGTACGTCGCCGTCCAGGCCTGCCGGTCCGGACCCGTCCACCGCCGGACCCAGGTCCCCCCGACGGAAAGGAAGCCCACGACCGAGGAACCCCAGCTGGCGTTGAATCCCAGCTCCTGCCGGGGCCGCTCCGGCAGAAAGCGATTCTGTAGACTCGCATAGTCCCGGCTGAAGTACCGAAGGAAGCCGCCGAGGACAAAGGGCCGGGTCTGATACAGGTACTGGACGCCGGCGGCCCATCCGCCCGCCCGGTCCCCCCGGGTCCGGACGCTGTAAGCGGCCGACCCCGACAGGATGCCCAGGGGGCCGACCCGGACGGCGAAGAGCGGACCGCCGTTGTAAAACTCATTCACGAGGCCCTCCGCCCGTAGGCCGACCGTCACGCCGTCGGTCAGACCGACCCGATGAAACGCCAGGACCGCCGGGTCCCGATACCGCCAGCTCTCCGACCCCAAGGCCTCCCGGAGGAAGCCCGCCCCGTAGCTGAATTCCTGCTTGCCCCGCCCCAGCAGGGCGTCGGTAAAGTAGAAGGCCTCCCGAAATCGCCGCTCCCGCCCCAGGGCATCCCGGACGACGACCTCCAGGGTGTGAAAGCCCCCATAGTAGGTCAGATTCCGGAATTCAAACACGCCGGGCGCCACCTCCACGGTCCGGACCAGCTGGCCGTCGATGTAGACCCGGACCGTCGAACGCAGGTCCGCCGCCCCGACAAAGGACCACGTCGGGAATCGAATGAGGTAGGGGTCGATCGAGTAGACCCGGGCGAAGCCGATGCCGCCCAGGGGGACCGTCCCCCCTAACTCGCCCGAGGTGGCCAGAAAGTCTCCCACGACCAGCCGATTCAACGAGGCCCGGTCGTCATAGACGACCTGACTCGTCAACCGGACCCACCGCTGAAGGGTCGGCATCCGTAGGTAGGAGAAGTCCGAAAAGAACAGCACGTCCCGAATCCGGAGGCCGACCTGGCCGGCCCCGACCAGGCTTTGGAATTGAAAACCCTTCCCGACGCCGTAAGTCACGTCGTAGTTCAAGAAGGCCCCTGAGTCCCTGGGGTAATCGACCTTGGGCGGCCGAGGGGGTCGAAAATCAAAGACCTGAGCAGGCAAGAGCGCCGGCGACACGGTGACATCTAAGGTCAGCGTCCTTTCATCGAATCCGAAAGTGACGCCCGGGATGGACCGGAGGGACCGGTAGGCCTGACCCTCGACGTCCGTGACCGGACCCGACGGGACCCGGACGCCCATCGCCCGAAGGTCCTCGACCCGGACGAGGAAGTCGCTGTCCGGCGTCATGTAGACGACGAATTCCCCCTTCGGCTCCTGATTCAGGACGACGGTGACGATGACGGCCTCAAGCGACGACTGAGCTATGGCCAGGACGCAGGCTACAAGATGCAGGATAGATGCAAGACACAAGATGCGGGATGCGAATAGTGGGGTGGCCTCCCCCGCCTCCAGACACCGGGTGCCGAAGACCCTCGGACTCACGCCCAAGGTGGGAATCCCCACGCCGACGGCTAAGGTCTCTCGCCCCGACTCGACCTTCTCAAGGCAGAGGCGATGGACAATAAGACCGGCGGCGATGCCAGGTCGAGGTGCGTGACATCGACCGACCGAGCAAAGGCCTGCCGGGCCTCCGTAGGACTCCGAAAGACGCCATAGGCCAGGACGTAACACGGCCGGTCCCCGACCCTGCGGGGGAGCAAATAGACCCGTTCCGCCGGACGAAGCTTCGGGGCGTCCTCGACGACCGTCTGGGGTCGACAGGCGATCTCGACTTGGAGAAGCCATCCCGGGCCGGACCACTGGCGGAGGCGGTCCAGGCTGACCCGCACGGCCTCGTCCAGCCGCCGGGCCTGAATCAGGGAGAGGACCGACGGCGGAGCCGCCGGCGGGGGCGGCTCCCGAGGCGGCGGGACGGGCGGCGTCGGGGACGGGGGAGCCGGGGCCGGTGGGGGCGACGACGGGGGCTCCGCCGGCTCGGGCCGGGCGGCCGGTCCCGGCGGGGGCGCGCACATGGCCGCCTGAACGTCCAGGCCGCCTTGGAGTTCGAACCGGTCCGTCTTCACCCGGAGGTCTAAACGATTCAGCTTGGAACA
>FWWL01002160.1_pt1 | contig 29814 bp, 32 predicted proteins | sample 2228331 | NCBI WGS metagenome assembly FWWL01 (sample SAMEA103939775, study PRJEB20133) | metagenome
TCTTGGACTTCATAACTTGAACAATTAACTCTTCTAAATTAGAAGAAGGTAATTGCATCTCCTCTACCTCCCTTTTTGTATCAGATTATCTCAAAAATTCTAACTTTCAAGAACTTTAATAGATATTATAGGGACTTGAAAAGTGAAGACAGAGATTTTAATATCTTCTTTAAAATATAGATCTCCCTTTTGGGGAAAGTTTTCTTACAGTTATCTTAAATTCTATCATTGAAGTTTTCCTTCTGAGAGCAACTGAATAAATTTTTCTACTTTCTATTTTATTGTTCCAAAAAAGAGGAAGCAAGGTCGAAAAAACTTAAAGGAGAAAAGATTTCTCCAGAATTGGAATTAAAAAATTTTGACGATATTAAAATAATATGCTATAATTACTTTAAAAATCCTTTTAAAGTAACAGATATGACCCCTAAAAGGTCTCAAGAAGGATTAGTAGATTTTAAGTCTGAAGTAAGGGAATTAATTCCTATAGAAGTTTTTGAAGAGGATAAAAAGGTTCCAGCTAAAATAGATCCTCTTCAATTATATCTTCAAGAAATTTCTAAATATCCCGTTTTGTCAAGGGAAGAAGAGGAAGCCATTGCTAAAGCCTATTATGAAACCAAGGATCCTAAATTAGCTTATAAATTAGTAGTATCTAATTTAAGGTTAGTAGCTAAAATTGCCTTAGAATTTCAAAAATTTTGGGCTTATAATTTTTTGGATTTGATTCAGGAAGGGAATTTAGGGCTTCTTCAGGCTGTTAAAAAATTTGATCCCTACAAAGGAGTTAAGTTTTCTTATTATGCCTCTTTTTGGATTAAGGCTTATATTCTAAAGTATATTATGGATAATTGGAAGATTGTGAAGATAGGGACTACTCAAGCCCAAAGAAAGCTCTTTTATAGATTAAAGAAGGAAAAGGAAAGATTATCTTCCTTAGGGTTTGAACCTACCGTTAAGGATATTGCCGAGAGTTTAGGTGTAAAGGAAGAAGAAGTAGAAGGTATGGAAATTAGACTATATTCTCAAGATGTAAGCTTAGAAGCTCCTATAAGTCTTGGTTCTGAAGATACCTACAGAGATTTCTTAAAGGATTCTCGTCCAGGACCAGAAGATCTCTATGCCCAAGAAGAGGTTATAAACAACTTTAAAAGATTGTTAAAGGAATTTGCTCTTCAACTTTCAGGAAAGGATTATATTATTTTTTACGAAAGACTTTTTACGGAACATCCCAAAACTTTAAATGAACTTTCCCAGAAATTGGAAATTTCTAAAGAGAGAGTGCGTCAATTAGAAGAAAAGATTTTAAAGAGATTAAGAAAATTTATTCAAGAGAGATTGCCCGATGCAGCCTTTTATCCCCAAGCCCTACCTTATAAAGATTAAAATCTGTTTTTTTATTTTTTTAAGTCTTTTCTTTATTTTAACCCATCCTGTGCAGGCAGATTCTTTAGAAAGGTCTTATTATTTTTTTCTCCTTTCCCAGATTTATTCTGAAAATTTAGAAGAAGCCGAGGAAAATTTAAAGAAAGCCCTTAAGTATGTTAAGGATTCTTTTTTTCTTAAGAAAAATCTTTTATTAATCTATCTTCAAAATAATAAACTAAAGGAAGCGGAAAAATTAGGTGAGGAACTTTATAAAAAAAATCCCTATGATAGAGAATTGAATTTGCTTTTAGGTAAATATTATCTTCAAAAGGAAAGACCTAATCGGGCTCTTCAAATTTTAGAAAAATATATAGAGAATAGTCCCAAAGATGAAGGAATTTTGAGTTTGCTCATTTCTATTTATTTGCAACAAAAGGAATGGGATCAGGCTTTAAAAAAATTGGGCACCCTAATTGAAAAACACCCTCAATCTCCGGAACTCTGGCTTTTTAAGGCAAGAATTTATAGAGAAAAAAAGGATTTTCCTTCAGCTAAAGCATCCTATCTGAAGGCTTTAGAATTAGCGCCAGAGAATAGGCCTCTTCTTTTAGAAATTTTAAGTTTTCTGGAAAGCACAAAGGATTACAATGATTTGGAAATTATTCTGAAAAATTACTTAGTAAAAAATCCTGAAGATAGGGACTTTTTAAGACTTTTAATTAGCTTCTACTTGGAGCATAATCTTTTAGATAAATCGGAAGAAATTATCAAGAGCTACTTAGAAAAGAAAAAAAGAGAAGAACCAGAACTTCTTTTCTATTTAGGTTTAACCTTAGAATATAAAGATAAAAAGGATGCGGCTTTAAAGATTTATAAAGAAATTCCCTTAGCTTCCCCCTGGCATCTTGAAGCTCAAAAGAGAATTTTTGAGATTTTAAGGAAAAAAGATTTAGCTCAAGCTAAAGCCTTTTTAGAGGATTTGAAAAAGGAAGCTTTCTCAGAAAAGGGATATTTTCTCTTTTTATCTCAAGGCTTTCAAGATATAGATGAGTGTAAAGAAGGTATTAAAATAGCTCAAAAGGGTTTAAGTTTAATGCCTGATGATCCGGATTTGCTCCTCTCCTTAGCTAACAATTATGCCTGCTTAGAGGACTATGAGCAAGCCCTTGAAACAGTGTTTCCTCTTTTAAAAAAATTCCATGAGGATCCCTATGTGTTAAATTTTGTAGGATATAGTTTGGTAGAGTTAGAAAGAGATTTAGATAAAGCTGAAGAACTTTTGAGAAGATCTCATCAATTGAAACCTAAGGATCCCTATATTTTAGATAGTTTAGGGTGGCTTTATTATAAAAAGGGTGATTTAGAAAAGGCTCAAGAATATTTAGAATTAGCTGTAAAACATCTTCACACTGATGAACCAGTAATTTGGGAACACTTAGCTGATCTTTATCTTAAAAAAGGCCTTAAAGATTCAGCTTGCGCTCTCTATAAAAAGGCTTGGGAAAAGAGTATTCACAAGAAAGAAAAAGAAAGATTAAATGAAAAGGTTAAAAAGTGTAATTAACCTTTTTCTTTTTCTTGGAATTCTTTCTCATTGTGCTTACAAAGAGGTAGTCCTTCCTCCGGATTATCGGGAAGTTTTATATAGAGGATGGCAGGGAAGACCTCTAAAAGGAAAGGTTTTTTTCCAGGGGGAGATTCTATTTTTAAAGAATGAATTTTTAAGTGGAGGCTCCTACGGAACCTTTTTTGTTTTACCTTCGGCTTTATTATTAGTTCTTCAGCCTCCCCTTTCCCCTCAAATATTAATCTTTTGGCAAAAGGAAGAGGAGGAAATAAGATTTTTAGATACCTCTAAAAGAAAATACTACAAAATAAGGCTTAAGGAGCTTAAAAATTTAGACCTTTCCTTTTATTTTTTAGGATTAAAGGAGACTTCTTTTACTTTTAAAAAAGATTTTTGGGAAGGAGAGTATAAATTTCATAGGGAAAGCTTGGAAGGAATTTTGGAAAGTAATGTTTTTAGAATTCAATGGAAAATTAAAGAAATTACCTTTAGTGATGAGCCTTGGGGTCTTCCTAATTGGAGGGAATATAAAGAAAAAGAACTTAAATTACCCAACCTCTAATCTATTAGAGGCTTTTACTTTCTTTTTGAAAGCCTTTTCAGATATTTATAGTTTTGAACTAACCTTGCTCATAGATAGGCTTAGCCAGAAGGTTAATAATTTTGGGGTCTCTTTTACTTTCCTTTCTTCTCACCTATACTTTGCCCCTTGACCTTCCTCCAAGTGATTAATAAAATTAAATTGGTATGGAAAAGGAAAGGTTAATTCCGGATACGAGTATCTTTACTAATCCTAATATTTATAAACAGTTTGGGGATACCCCTCTTTTAGCCTTTCAAAATTTTCTTCTTTTAATTGCTGAATTGGAGGGAGATATAGGGGTTTATATCCCCACCTCAGTTTATGAGGAATTAAAGAGGATGATAGTTCCTTTAACGCTTTCTCCTAAAGCCAGGATGGTTTTAAAAGTTAAATCTCCTAAAAAATATGAACTATTTATTCCGGCTTTTTTAATGTATGATTTTATAGAGGAGCTTAGAGTAAGGATTAATAAGGGATTAAGGGTGGCTGAAGAGGCTGTGAAGGCTTTAAAATATAAAACTCCAGAAGAGGTTTTAAAGTATCTCAGGAGGCGTTATAGAGAAATCTTACGCGAAGGAATTGTAGATAGTAAGGAAGACTTAGAAATCATTCTTTTAGCTTTAGAATTAGACGGAGTTATCCTTTCGGGGGACCGAGGTGTTATCTCTATGGCTAACTCCTTAGGCTTAAGATTTTGGGAGCCAACGGAGATTAAAGCTACCTTAGAGGGATTTAAGTCCTGGTAATTTCTTTCCTTAGGTGATAACCTTTTTCTAAATAAGCTTCTAGTCTGTTAATGGCTTTAATTAAAGCTTTGAGACTGGCAATTACAATATCTCCGTCTTTTCCCAAGCCAGCGGATTGAATTCCCTCTTCATTCTCAAGGATTACACCGCAAACTCCTTCAGCTGATGTCCCTCCAGCTAAGGCATCAATATGAAAGTCAACAAGTTTAAGAGGTTTTTTATTCTCTTCTCCTGTAAAGGTATAGCCTAAAGCTGAAGCTACCGCTTTATAAGCTGCATCAATGGGACCAATCCCTAATCCTATTGAGACCCTCTTCCCCAGTTTTTTATCCTCTATCTCAACCTGAGCAATAGGTTTTAAAGAGCCACTCAAAACACTTATCACTTGAGAGGAAATTAATTGATAGCGGTAATCTTTTTCTAAAAAGAGGTCTATCACAATACCTTCAAGATAGGCATCCTCTACTTTTCTTAAGATATCTTTAACCTCCTTTCTATAAATTTCAAAAACTTGATCCACCTCTTCTTTGGAGAGTTTCCATCCCAAGCTTTCCAATTTAAAGGCAATGGCGTGCCTTCCTGAGTGTTTACCTAAGACTATGGCTGATCCGGTCCAACCGATGTTCTTAGGATCAATGATTTCATAAGTTGTTCTCTCACAAAGAACTCCGTGTTGATGGATTCCTGATTCATGGACAAAGGCATTAGCTCCTACGATAGCCTTATTGGGCTGGACACACATTTCCGTATGCTTGGCTACTAACTGACTGATAGGCACAATTTTTTGGGTATTAATATTAACCTGCAAGTCATAACCTAATTTACTTTTAAAAAATTCCGCTCGAGTCTTCAAGGTCATAATAATTTCTTCTAAAGCAGCATTTCCTGCTCTTTCTCCAATACCATTAATAGTTCCTTCAACCTGAGTTGCTCCAGCTAAAATAGCAGAAAGGGAATTAGCTACAGCTAAACCTAAATCATTATGACAATGAACTGAGATTCTTAGGTCCCCCTTTTTCAAGGCCTCTTCATAGCCCTGGTTTTTAAGAAACTCTATAAGATATTTAATCAATTCATAATATTCTTGGGGAACCGTATATCCTACAGTATCAGGAATATTAATTGTCTTTGCACCAGCTTTAACTACCTCAAGAACAACTTGGGCTAAAAATTCTCTATCACTTCGGGTAGCATCTTCAGCGGAAAATTCTACATCAGGGCAAAGGCTTTTAGCTAAGGAAACCGCTTGTTTGGCTAGCTCTAAAACCTCTTCTCTTGATTTTTTCAGTTTGTATTTAAGATGAATATCTGAAGTAGCAATAAAGGTGTGAATTCTAGCTCTTTCTGCTGGTTTTAAAGCCTCCCAAGCTACTTCTATATCTTTTGGATTAGCTCGGGCTAAAGCTGCAAGAGTAGCCCCTTTAATTTCCTTGGCTAAGGTATTAACAGCTTGAAAATCCCCAGGCGAGGTAATGGGAAACCCTGCTTCTATAATATCAATCCCTAATTCCACTAAGGCTTTAGCAATCTCAATCTTTTGTTTTATATTTAAGGAAACTCCAGGAGATTGCTCTCCGTCTCTTAAGGTTGTATCAAAGAAAAGGATTTTGGGATTCAAGATAGCCTCCTTTCTTTTTATTTTACCGATTTTAAATTTTTAAAATAATACAAAAAATTACTTTTATCAATGTTGCAAAAGGTTAAGCTTTTTATAAGTTTGAGAGATAGTTTTCTGAAACCACTTTGGACTCAGGGTTATAAAGAGGTGCTCCCAAATTTGCAAAAAAGGAAAAATTGGTATAAATTAAGGGAAAAATTTTGAGGTAGGTGTTATGGAGACTTTATTAATAGTTTTTCAGGTCCTTTTAGCAGTTTTAATTGTCTTAATTGTTTTAGTGAATGTTACTAAGGGTTCTGAGTATGGAGCAGTTTTTAGGGGGGCTGAGGCTATTTTCGGAGGAGCCGGTCCTACAAGCTTTTTAAACAAAGTTACAATGATTTTAGTTATTCTCTTTTTTATTAATTCCCTTTTATTAACTAAGCTTCACACATCTAAGAGTAAACCTACCTTACCTTTAACTTCTCCTTCTAAGACTGCTCCAACTCCTACTCAACCTATTCTACCTCTCCCTCCTAAGGAGCTTCCTCTTCCTCTGCAAAACCCATCTTCTAAATAAACCATGCAAGGATTAATAATTTTTGGCTCCACCGGTTCAATTGGGACTTCAGCTCTTAGCCTTCTTTCTAATTTTTCTGATACTTATAAAATTATTGGGCTTTCAGCTAAAGGAAAGATTCAAAAACTGAAAGAACAAGCTGAGACTTTTAAAGTTCCCTACTTAGTGGTGGAAAGAGAAGAAGATGCTCAATGGTTAAAGGAAAATCTGAGTTATAAAGCTGAGGTTTTGATAGGAGATAGAGGGCTTAAAGAGCTTGCGGAATCTCCTGAAGCTAAGGTAGTATTAATAGGGATCTCGGGTTTAAAAGCTCTTATTCCCACTTACTATGCTTTAAAAAGTGGGAAAAGAGTAGCTTTAGCTAATAAAGAATGTTTAGTTTCAGCGGGTGCTCTTTTAAAGAAGGTAGCTAAGGAATATGGAGGAGAAATTATTCCTGTAGATAGCGAACATTCTGCTCTTTTTCAGCTTCTAAAGTGTGAAAAACAAAATTATTTAAGAAAACTGGTTCTTACTGCTTCAGGTGGTCCTTTTTTAGATTGGGATCCTAAGTATTTTGAAAAAATTACCCCTGAGATGGCTCTCCATCATCCAACTTGGAAAATGGGTCCTAAGATTACGGTGGACTCAGCCCTTCTTATGAATAAGGGATTTGAGGTTATAGAGGCTATGGAACTTTTTGAAATACCACCCTCATCTATTGAAGTCATCATCCATCCTCAAAGCATAATTCACAGCTTAATTGAATTTATAGACGGTACAATCTTAGCCCATATGGGACTCCCTGATATGAAAATACCTATAGCCTATGCCCTAAGTTATCCTGAAAGATGGGAACTACCTTTTGCTTATTTAGATTTAAAAAAATTAAGAGAACTTACCTTTAGGGAAGTGGATTTTACAAAGTTTCCTTGTTTAAAATTAGCCTATCTTTGTGCGGAAAAGGGATTTCCCTATCCCCTTATTTTAGAAGCGGGAGATGAAGTCGTAGTTTCAGCTTTTCTTAACCAAGAGATAAGTTTTTCCCAGATTCCTTATTTTCTTGAAAAAATAATAAATGAATTTAAATTTGAAAAAAAAGAACTTTCTACATTAGAGGATATTTTAACCCTCTATTATGAGGTTTGTGCTTTGGCTGAAGGATTGATTAAGAAAAAGGGAAAGAGTTAACCTGTTAGGGCTTTATATTTTTCTTATTTGGGAGTTTAAAATAGGGCTTTTTTCTGGAAAGAGTGAAATAAAAGTAGCTTCGAAATTAAGAGGAGGAAAAAGAGATGTTTATAACTATTTTAGCAACCATTTTTGTAATAGGACTTTTGGTTTTAGTTCACGAATATGGACATTTTTTAGTTGCCAGGCGTTTAGGGGTTAAAGTAGAGATCTTTTCCATAGGTTTTGGCCCAAAGATACTTTCCTTCCCTGGAAGAGAAACAGAATATCGGATTTCATTAATTCCCTTAGGGGGATACGTCAAACTCTATGGAGAGCACCCAGATCTTCTACCCTCTTTGGTAGAGAAGGAGAAGGCCTTTGCTTTTAAGAGGCCTTGGCAGAAGGCTTTAATTGTGATAGCCGGACCTTTGGCTAATTTTATCTTCGCTTTCTTAATTTTTTGGTTTAGTTTTTCTTTAGTAGGTCAAGTATTTACCCCTTCAAAAATAGAAGAAGTTCTTCCTAATAGCCCTGCTGAAAAAGCCGGTTTGAAAAAAGGAGATGAGATCCTATCTATTAATAACAAAAAGGTTGAATCCTTTGAAGAGCTCCTTTTGGAATTAAGAAAGGATGAAAATCCTAAGGAAATTGTATTGAAAATTAACAGGAAGGGAGAAATTTTAGAAACCAAAGTAGTTCCTGAGTTTATGGAGGGAACAAATATTTTTGGAAAAAAAACCAAAGTTCCTTTTTTAGGAATAAAAGCTACTTCTGAACAGATCCATAAAAAGTTAAATCCTTTTTCCGCCTTTATAGTGGCAGGAAAAAAGGTTTATGGTGTTACTGTTCTTACTTTTACCGCTATTTATAAACTTTTCACTGGAGAAATCCCTTTTAGCACCTTAGGTGGTCCTTTGACTATAGGAAAGTTTGCCGGGGATTCGGCTCGCTTAGGCCTTTTAGCCTTTTTTACTTTTGTGGCCCTTCTTTCTATTAATTTAGGAGTTATTAATGTTTTACCTTTACCTATGTTAGACGGAGGGCATTTAGTTCTTTTCGGAATAGAGGCTATCCAAGGAAAACCCCTGTCGTTAAAGACACAAGAGCTTATTTTTAAAGTTGGACTTATTTTAATTATTGTCCTTTCTATAGCAGTATTTTACAATGATATTCTTAGAGTTATGTCTGGATGGAAAAATCCTTAAACTCTTGAAAAAGCTTGGAGAGGTCAAAGAGTATAGTTGGTAGGTTTGAAGGGACAAAGAAGGGGTCAACCTGAGAGACTGCTAGGGATTTTTTCTTGAGTGGCTTGGATTTAAAAAAGATTTCCTTAAGAGAGATACTTTTACAGCTTGCATAGAAAGCTAAGGCATAAGGGAAAACTACGAAACTATCAAGCTTTACTCGGCTGAGCGATGATTCTAAGTAATTACCTTGGCCTTTTAGGATAGAAATATGGGGGAGTTAATTCTTGCCTTAGAAACTTCAGGAATGTTAGGAGGTATAGCCCTCTATAGGGAAGCAATTTTAGAGGAGATTCTCTTTCAAGCTCAAGCTTCTTATTCTAAAAGTCTTTTCTATTATCTTCCTAATTTATTAGATAAGAATAAAATTTCCCTTTCTGAGATAAATTATCTGGCTGTAGACATTGGTCCTGGAAGTTTTACTGGGTTAAGAATAGGGTTAAGTTTAGCTAAGGCTTTGAGTCTTCCTTATAATCTTCTTCTTTTACCGATAAACAGTCTTGAGCTCTTAGCTTATAATTTTCCCCTAAGCCCTTATCCTATCTTATCCATTATAAATGGCTATTCTAAGGAGGTTTTTATAGCCCTTTACCGATTTGAAGATTTCTCTTTAAAAACCCTTATTTTTCCTCAATTAAGATCCTTAGAGGAAGTGCCGGAATTAATTCAAGAGCCTACTCTTTTTGTAAGTGAGACTTTACTCCTCTGGGAAGCCTATTTTAAAGAAGTTTTAAAGGAAAAATTTATTAAACCTCCTTTTAAGCCTTTTTTAAGGGCCGGGAGGCTTGCGGAGCTTAGTTATTTAAAATTACAAAGGGGGGAGATAAGCCCATTAAAGGCTGAAGAGCTTTTACCTCTATATTTAAAACCTTCTTCAGCGGAGAGAAAAAATGTTAGCCTATCTGTTTAAGAGGTTTCTGATTTTTTTGATAACCCTTTGGGGAATTACGGTAATTACTTTTAGTATTCTTCATCTGGCTCCTGGGGGTCCTTTAAGCCCTTTGACGGAAATGAATCCTAAGATGACTCCAGAATTCCGAGAAAAATTGATAAAGATGTATGGTTTAGATAAACCCCTTTATGTGCAATATTTTAATTGGCTTAAAGGGATTATAAAACTTGATTTTGGGCGCTCCTTTTCTCTGGATCAAAGATTAGTTTGGGACAAAATAAAGGAAAGGCTTCCAGTTACTCTTTTAATCAATTTGTTAGCTTTTTTGCTTATTATTTTAATCAGTATTCCCTTAGGAGTATTTTCTGCAGTCCGAGCCAATAGCAGGTTAGATCATATTATTACCTTTATTACCTTTTTTGGGTATGCCATGCCTAGTTTTTGGTTAGCCCTTCTTCTTATGATGTTCTTTGGAGTTAAACTTCAGCTTCTCCCTATTTCAGGGCTTCATTCCTTTGTAGGCTATGAGCAAATGTCCTTAGGAGAAAAGATTTTAGATTGGGCTAAGCATCTGTTATGCCCACTTTTTGTAGCTACCTTTGGAGGAATAGCTGGTTTTACCCGTTATCTCCGGAATTCTCTTATAGAAATCCTTAAGGCAGATTATATTACTTATGCCAGAGCTAAGGGGCTTCCAGAAAGGGTGGTCCTTTATAAACATGCCTTAAGAAATGCTCTTCTTCCTTTAATAACCCTTTTAGGGCTATCCCTTCCTGGCTTAATAAGCGGTTCTGTAATCTTTGAAACTATTTTTGGAATTCCTGGATTAGGGCAATTAATGTGGCAGGCTGTAATGGCCAGAGATTATCCTGTAATTATGGCTAATCTTTTTCTTGTCTCTTTTTTAACGCTTTTAGGGAACTTCTTAGCGGATTTAGGTTACGCCTTAGCTGATCCTCGGATTAGGTTAGGAGATAAAAGATAGATGATAAGAGCTCTTCTTACCTATAAAAAAGCTCTATTTTCTTTAATTGTTATTGCCTTTTTGATTTTAATCAGTTTAATCGGACCTTTTCTTTATCCTTACGATCCTTTTGAAATTAGAGTAGAAGAAATTCTTAGTTCGCCAAGTCTTTTTCATCCCTTAGGGACAGACCTTTTGGGAAGGGATGTTTTGAGCCGAATGATCTATGGAGCAAGAATTTCTCTATATGTAAGTATAGTAGCTGTAGGAATTTCCCTTTTAATCGGGGTTTTTTTGGGGGCCTTAGCTGGATATTTTGGTGGAATAATAGATGAGATTATTTCTCGCTTAATTGATATTATGCTCTGTTTCCCTGTAATCTTTTTAATTTTAGCTGTAATAGCTTATTTAGAGCCATCTATTTATACGATAATGATAGTAATTGGGCTTACATCTTGGATGGGAGTTGCCAGATTAGTGCGCGCTGAATTTTTATCTCTTAAAGAGCGAGAATTTGTTCTGGCAGCCAAAATTTATGGAGCAAGTTCCTTGAGAATAATTTTTAGACATCTTTTACCTAATGCTTTACCACCGATTTTAGTTTCAGCTTCCTTAGGAATGGGAAATGCTATTCTTATTGAGTCTGCTTTGTCCTTTTTGGGTATAGGGGTTCAACCACCTCTTCCTTCTTGGGGGAATATGCTGATTGAAGGTAAAGAAACCTTAGAAGTAGCTTGGTGGCTTTCTCTTTTTCCTGGCTTAACAATTTTTATAACTGTTCTTGCCTTCTTATTATTAGGAGAGGCTTTACAGGAAATCTTAAATCCTAAAATTCAGATTAAGGAATAAAGGATGAGTTTTTAAAATGCCGAGGGCGGGACTCGAACCCGCACAGGCACAGGGCCCACTGCCCCCTCAAGACAGCGCGTCTACCAATTCCGCCACCTCGGCCTTTTCAAAAAATAAAAATAACCTTTTTCTGAAAATTTGTCAAGAGGGTAAAAGAGGAAAAAACTTGAGTTTTTAAGTTTCTTTTAAAAGAGAGTGAAAAGGCTTGGAAGGTAAAAACAAGCTTTGACAAAACCTTGACAAAAGAAGCCCTCTCTTTTATGATAAACCCAAATGGTAGTAGAAGTTTTCTATCGGGTTATTTATGGTGATACCGATTGGGGTAAGGTGATGTATTATGCCAATTATCTAAGACTTTTTGAAATCGGAAGAACCGAATTTATTCGAGCCTATGGTCTAAGTTATAAAGAAATAGAGGAGACCTTCGGAATCATCTTACCTGTTGTAGAGGTTGGGGTTAAATATAAAGCTCCAGCTAAGTATGATGACCTTTTAAAAATTAAAACTTTCTTAAAGGAAATAAAATCCTATAAGATTGCTTTTGCCTATGAAATTTTAAGAGAAGATCAGCTTTTAGTAGAAGGTTTAACTGTTCATATTCCTATCAACCGTGAGGGAAAGATCGTAAGAATACCTGAAAAAATTCTTCAAACCCTTTCTTCAAAAAAAGGAGTATGAAATTAAAGGTTGGTTTAGTAGGTCTTCCTAATGTAGGAAAGTCAACTATTTTTAATGCCCTTTTACAAAAGGCTAAGGCTGAGGTGGCCAATTATCCTTTTTGTACCATTGAACCTAATATAGGTTTAGTCAGTATTCCTGATTTTAGGCTTTCAGAGATAGCCCAAAAAGAAAGGAGTGTCCAGATTATTCCGGCTTTTATAGAATTTATAGACATTGCTGGTTTAGTAAAAGGAGCTAGCCAGGGAGCTGGCTTGGGGAATCAGTTTTTATCTCATATCCGAGGAGTTTCGGCTATTGCTCAAGTCTTAAGATGTTTTGAAAACGAAGATATTGTCCATGTTGAGGGAGAAATAGACCCTGTAAGAGATGCTGAGATTATAGATTTAGAATTAATTTTAGCAGATTTGCAGACCATAGAAAAACGTAGGGAAAAAATAGTTAAACAGGCTAAGGGTAATCTCAATTTAAAGAAAGAAATAGAGTTTTTAGAGAGAGTTAAGGTGTATTTAGAAAGTTTTAGACCTTTAAGGGTTTTAAAAAAAGATTTTTCCGAAGAGGAGCTTGAATATCTGGAAAAAACTTTATTTCTTCTAACTTTAAAGCCAATGATGTATATTGCCAATATCGGTGAGGAGGAGCTTTTAGAGCCAGAAAAAAATCCCCATTTTTTGAGGCTAAAGGAAAAGGCTGAAAGAGAAGGAATTTCCTATATTGCCCTTTCCGGAAAGATAGAGGCGGAATTGGCTTTTTTAAGCGAGGAGGAACGAAAAGAATTTCTTAAAGCCTACGGTTTAGAGGAGCCTGGGCTTTATAAATTAATTCGTCAAGGTTTTTCTCTTTTAAATTTTATTAATTATTTCACTACAGGACCTAAGGAGACCAGATCTTGGGTTGTGAAAAAGGGGACTACAGCTAAGGAAGCTGCTGGAGAAATTCACTCGGATATAGAGAAAGGTTTTATTTGTGCTGAAGTGATTTCTTATAGAGAGTATGAAAAGGTGCCTAATCTTCAGAAGGCTAAAGAATTAGGCTTAATTCGTTTAGAGGGTAAGGACTATCTTGTGCAAGAGGGAGATATAATTTACTTCAGATTTAATGTTTAAGAAGGCTTCCCCAGTTTTGTCCCTGCAAGCCCTTATTTTTATTTTGTCTTTTTTAGGTAGTGTAAGCTTGCTTGACAAAATAGAATTTTGAATTATATTGAGGATAGTTTGGTTGGGCCGCTAACTCAGATGGCAGAGTACCAGCCTTTTAAGCTGGGAGTCGCAGGTTCGAGTCCTGCGCGGCCCATAGGAAATTTAAATAGACGAAATAAAGTGCCCCCATCGTCTAGCCAGGTCCAGGACATCGGCCTTTCACGCCGGCGACAGGGGTTCGAATCCCCTTGGGGGCGCTCCTTTATTATAAAGCTGACACTGAGAGGAGGGTTTAATAAAAATGGCTAGATATAAAAAGATTGAAAGAATTAGAGAAATAGAAAGAAGAAGGAGAAGAAGGGAAAAACTGGCTAAACTTCGGGCTAAAGGTCTTTTTCCAAGACCGGAAGGCTATGATCCTACTGTCTATTCTTATGTAGCCTATGCGGTGGCTAAAGGGATTATGCCCTTAGATCAAGCTCTGGCCCGCTTAGAAAAAGCTAAACTTTTCTAAAAAAAATTTTTTCAAAACTCCTTGTCTTTTTAATTAATGAAGAGGCCTGTCAGGCTTCTCTCCTTGCCCAATCTTAATTTATTTCTAAAGTAGAGGAAAAGGTAGCTGGTTTTATAGATGTGAAGCCAATACTTAGCCGAGATTTTTTATGGGTTAGAGACGGTAAAGGCTCTCATAAAAAGGAGAAGGAGAGGATAGGGGACTTAGAGAAGAGGTTTGGGTTGATGATAAAGGTTGTTAAAATTTGAAGAGTTTTTTATAAAAGATATAGGTCTCTTCAGGACCTAAAAGTTTACAAAGACTTATGAAAACGATAGCTCCGAGAGGAAGGGTAAGAGCGATTTTTAAATAAGGATTCTTTATAAACCAAGAGCTCGTCTTTAATACCAAAAAGAGTCCACCTAAAGCCAAGAGGAGTGTAGAAAGACTTTTAAGAAGGAGAGATTTTTTTTCAGGAAGACCTAAAAGATAGAGCCCCCCGCTTAAAAGGAAGAGGGTTTGAGCTAAAAGCCCTGAGACAACTCCTAAGGCCACCCCTTTAATCCCTAAGATTGAAATAGTTAATAGAATCACTAATAGGTTAGTGGCTAAGGCTATAAAACTTCCTACCGCTGGGAAGTAGGTGCGGTTTAGGGCATAAAAGAGGGGAATAAGGCATTTAGAAAGTCCGTAAAAGGGAAGGGCTAAGGCAAAAATTTTTAGTATTTTGGAGGTGGCAAAGGTATCTTCAGGAGTAAAGGCTCCTCTTTCAAAGAGGATTTTAATAATATCTTCAGAAAGATAATATAGACCCAAGGCTGAGGGTAGGGAAAGACTTAGAGAGACTATAAAAGTCCTTTGAAGAGTATCCTTAGCTAAGGTTAAATGGCCTTGGGTAATATTTTTGGTTAATTCAGGAAGAAGGGCTTGAGCTAAGCCTACGCCGAAAAGTCCAAGAGGCACATACATTAACCTAAAGGCATAATTATACCAAGAGACTGCTCCTTCTCCACAGGAAGTAGCAAAGAAGGTATTAATAAAAATATTAATTTGAATAGCAGAAAAACCTATAATTACTGGAAAAATCAATTTTACAACCTCTTTAAATTCAGGAAGGGAGAAATCTACTTTGAAACGGAAACAAAAGCCTCTTTTAGAAAGTAAGGGATATTGAATAAGGGCTTGCATAAGACCACCTAAGGTTACCCCTAAAGCCATAGCCACAATTGGCTCCCATTGCCAACTAAGAAAGAGGAAATAGCCGAAAACACCTATGAGAATGAAGGTAAGATTAAAAAAGCCAGAAGAAAAGGCTGGCCAAAAAAAGACCCCTAAGGAGTTTAAAAGTCCAGCTAAAAGGGCTGACAAACTTACTAAAAGCAAAAAGGGCATCATAATCCGAGTTAAAGTAACTGTTAAGGTAAATTTATAGGGATCTTTTTTAAAAGCCGGAGAGATAAGAGAAACAATTTGGGGAGAAAAAAGAATGCCCAAAAGCACTATTACCGAAAGAATAAGTAAGAAATTAGAAAGAAGATAGTTAGCCTTTTCAAAGGATTTGGATAAGCCTTCTTTTTCTAAATTAGAGGTAAAGACCTTTACAAAGGCCGAGGCTAAAGCTCCTTCTGCCAAGAGGTCTCTTAGAAGATTAGGGATCCTATAGGCCACTACAAAGGCATCCATAGCCTTTCCTGCCCCAAAAAAATAGGCTAAGACCTGTTCTCTTATTAGTCCGAGGATTCTACTTAAAAAGACTGCCAGGGTGACATTACTACCAGCTTTAGCAACCTTTTCAATTCTTGACACTCTCTAACCAAAACGCCCGGTAATATAATCCTCAGTAAGCTTTTTTTCGGGAGTTGTAAAGATTTTTTCCGTTGGACCGTATTCTATGAGTTCTCCTAAATACATAAAAGCAGTCAAATCAGAAATACGAGCTGCCTGTTGCATATTATGGGTAACAATGACGATGGTAATTTTTTCTTTGAGTTGAACTATCAAGTCTTCTATTTTTCCAGTAGAAATTGGGTCAAGGGCTGAGGTGGGTTCATCAAAGAGTAAGACCTCAGGCTCTACAGCAATAGCCCTGGCTATACAGAGCCTTTGCTGTTGCCCTCCGGATAATCCAAGGGCACTTTGATTAAGTTTGTCTTTTACTTCCTCCCAGAGAACAGCTTCTTTTAAAGCCTTTTCAACTCGGTCCTTAAGCTCTGTTTTATTTTTAATACCCCTAAGTCTTAATCCATAGGCTATATTATCAAAAATGCTCATAGGAAAGGGAGTAGGTTTTTGAAAGACCATTCCGATTTTATTTCTTAATTCAATTAAATCCGTATGTTTATTCAGAATATTTTTACCTTGAAAAATTATTTCTCCTTCATAGAGATTTCCCGGATATAGATCGTGCATTCTGTTAAGGCACCTAAGAAGAGTTGTCTTTCCACAGCCAGAAGGACCAATTAAGGCAGTAACTTTCCTTTTAGGAATTGGGAGATTGATATTTTTTAGGGCATAAAAAGTTCCATAATAAAAATTGAGATTTTTTATATCAATCTCTATATGGTCTACTATCAAGATTTAAACCTCCTTTTAATTAAAATTCTTCCCAAAAAGGATATAGATAAAATGATAAGACTTATTAAAAAGGCACCTCCCCAGGCCTGAGTGTGCCAATCTTCATAAGGTCCCATAGTATATTGAAAGATGGTTACGGTTAAAGAGGCCATAGGTTCAAAGATATTGAAAGAGGTGAAGGCACTATTGAAAGAGGTAAAAAGAAGAGGAGCCGCCTCTCCTGTTTCTCTGGCTACTCCTAAAATAACTCCAGTCAGGATACCTGCTCCAGCAGCTCTATAGACTATTTGGAAAATTACCTTATAATAGGGAGCTCCTAAAGCAAAGGCTGCTTCCCTTAAGGTCCAAGGCACTAAATTTAACATTGACTCAGTAGTTCTCATTATGGGAGGGATCATAATAATAGCTAAAGCCATAGCTCCGGCTAAAGCACTGAAATGACCTGTCGGTTTAACTACAATGGCATATATAAAAGTTCCTACAATAATGGCTGGAATACTTATCATAATATCAGCCAAATAACTAATTATTGGGGAAATTCTTAACCTTCTTCCGTATTCAGCTAAAAAGGTGCCTCCGAGAATTCCAATAGGCACTCCCATCAAAGTAGCTAAAAGAGTAATAATAATGTGTCCAAGAATAGCATGCTTTAATCCTCCACCCGGTTCACCAGGTGGAGTGGGATCCTTTAAAAATAAAGAAGGAGTTAGGGCTGTAATTCCGTGCCGAATTATATCAAAGAGAATAAAAATAAGCCAGAATAATCCCCAAAGAGCTGCTAAAAAACATAAGAAAAGGGCTAAATTACTAATAAACTTTCGTCTAATAATTAAATTCATTTTTTAGTAGTTTTTATAATAATATATTTACTAATAGCTAAAATGGTAAAACTCAGAAGGAAGAGTAATAGGGCTAAGTAAAAAAGAGCAGCCAGATGAATGTCTTTATCTGCTTCTGTAAATTCATTAGCCAATTTAACTGTTATAGTAGCGGTAGCTGAAAAAAGGGAGGTAGGGAATTGATTTAGATTACCTAAAACAAAGGCTACCGCCATAGTCTCCCCTAAGGCCCGACCTAAGGATAAGCCTATTCCGCCTAAGATTCCCAACTTACAATAGGGAAACAAGATATCCTTAATGACCTCCCATTTAGTAGCACCTAAGGCATAAGCCGATTCTTTTAAAACATTAGGAACTAATTCAAGAGCTTCTCTGGCTACAGAAGCTGTAAAAGGAAGTATCATAATGCTTAAAATTACGCTGGCAGTAAAAAGATCTATTCCCAAAGGAATTCCAGAAAAGACCTGCTTCAAGAAGGGCACCTTTCCCAGACTATTCTGTAAAAAGGGCTCTATGTATTTGGCATTAATAGGGGCTAAAGTAAAAAGTCCCCACATACCATAAATAATACTAGGTATAGAAACTAAAAGTTCAGTAGTTGTAATAAAAAAACCCTTTAAAAAGGTAGGAACCATTTCGGCAATAAAGATGGCAACTCCTAAGGCAATAGGCACCGCTAAAATTAAAGATAAAAGGGTAGTTAAAAGGGTGCCTACTATAGGCACAGCCCCTCCAAATAGTTCTTTTACTGGATCCCAATTAGCTGAAAAAATAAAACCTACAAATCCATATCTTTGAATAGCCGGAAAAGCCTCTTTAAAAAGAACGAGGAAAATCCCTACAATCAGAATAATAATTAAAAAAGCCGAAAAGGCGGTTAAAGATAAAAAAAGAAAATTAAAGAGAATTTCTTTCCTTATTTTCATCTCTTTAAAGTTTTGAGGGGAGCCGCACCCTTAAAGATACTAACCTTTTAGGCTTCCCACTAACTCCTCCTTGGATAGCAAAATATTTTAATTTAAGGCTAAAAAAAGTCAAGAAAGGAAGTTTTAACAAAGCTTTAACAATTTTTTGGAAAGCTTCTTTAAAAAATTTTAATTAGTATTATATTTAAGGCTGAGGGAAAAGAATGGCAGTAGTTAAGGTCAAGCCTCAGGATATTGGGATTTTATATAAGAATATAGATCTGGAAAAACTTTTGAAAACTTATGAAGAGCGTCTGTCTGATTTAAGGAGGTGTCTTTGACTTAGATTTTTTAGAGGCCAAGTTAAAAGAGTTAGAAGAAAAAATTCAGAGAAGTGATTCCTGGGATTCAGCGGAGTTTCACAAGCTTTTCAAAGAGCGCACCTCTATTTTACAGAGATTAGAGCTTTTGAAAAAGTTAGAAAAAGCCTTCCAAGATCTTAAAGATTGGTATTCCCTTTATAAAGAGGAAAATTCTTTAGAAATTTTAGAAATCTTTCTTCAGGAATTGCATTTCTTTGAAAAATTTTTTTCTGAAGAGGAAACCAAGTTACTTCTTTCCGAAGAGTATGATGCCTCTTCAGCTATTTTAACTCTTCATGCAGGGACAGGTGGTATAGATGCTCAAGACTTTGCGGAGATGCTTCTTAGAATGTATACTCGTTGGGCTGAAAAGAAGGGGTTTAAAGTAAAATTGGTAGATTATAATTCAGGAGAGGAAGCTGGAATTAAAAGTGCTGTTCTTTTAATAGAAGGACCTAATGCTTATGGGTTGTTAAAGGGAGAAAAAGGAGTTCACCGACTTATTCGAATCTCCCCCTTTGATGCTAATGCCAGAAGACATACCTCTTTTGTTTCGGTTACAATAATTCCAGAAATTGAAGAAGAAGTAGAAGTAGAGATTCGTCCGGAAGAGCTAAAGATAGAGACTATGAGAGCCAGTGGTCACGGAGGGCAACATATTAATAAAACTGAGACAGCTGTTCGTATAACCCACATACCAACCGGACTTGTAGTGACCTGTCAAAACGAAAGAAGTCAATATTTAAATAAATTGACCGCTTTAAAAATTCTTAAATCTAAACTTTATCAGTTGGAAAAACAAAAGTTAGAAAAAAAAAAGGAGACCTTAATTGGAGAAAAAAAAGGTATCTCCTGGGGGCATCATATTAGAACTTACACCCTTCATCCCCATAAAGTTGTAAAGGATCACAGGACTCAACTTGAAATATATAGAGTAGATGAAGTCTTAGACGGAGAAATAGATGAATTAATTAGAGAATACCTTTTATGGTCAGCTAAAGAAAAAAGTGGGATTTCTACACCTGCCTAAGGTAGCTTGGAAGTGATGCTTTTTGCTATTGCTTAGGAGAGTCTCAAAAAAGGAAACTCATCTGGATTTGTGTTTTAGGAAGGATAGAAAGGGTGGTAGGGGATTTAAATGAGATAAGTAAGCCCCCATAAGGAGGGAATAAAAAACTTGAAAGGAGACCTCTATGAAAAAAAGGGAAAAAATTAAAGCTTTAATTATGTTAGAAGATGGCACTTATTTTTGGGGATATTCCTTTACGATAAGAGGAGAAATTTTTGGAGAAATTGTTTTTAATACGGGAATGACAGGTTATCAAGAGATCCTCACCGATCCCTCCTATTATGGACAAGTTGTTACTATGACCTATCCCCTTATAGGCAATTACGGAGTTAATTCTGAAGATATGGAAAGTGCCAGGATCCAGGTAGCAGGGTTTATTGTAAGGGAGTATATACCTTATTATAGTAATTATCGGGCTGAAAAATCCTTAGGAGAATGGCTTAAAGAAAATAATGTATTGGCTATAGAGGGTGTAGACACTCGAGCCCTTACCAGTTATTTAAGAAATTTTGGGGCTAAAAAAGGAGGGATTACTACGGAAACCCTGGATCCTAAGGAATTTTTGGAGAAGGTGAAAGCAAGTCCTGATTATGTAGGAAGAGATTTGGTCCAATACGTAACTACCCAAAAACCCTATTATTACGGAAGGGAAGGTTTTGATTTTGATAAAGCAAGTTTTAAAGGTCAAGGGAAATATAAAGTGGCTGTTCTGGATTGTGGTTTAAAATATAACCAACTTAGGCTTTTAGTGGAAAGAGGGGCTGAGTGTTTAGTGTTTCCTGCCTTTACCTCAGCTGAAGAAATTTTAGAATCTTCCCCTCACGGGATTTTTCTTTCCAATGGTCCAGGAGATCCTGCTCCCCTCTATTATGTGGTAGACACTGTAAAAAAACTTCTTGGGAAAAGACCAATTTTTGGAATTTGTCTTGGCCATCAGATTTTAGGGCAGGCCTTAGGTGCAAGCACCTTTAAACTTAAATTTGGTCACCGAGGAATTAATCATCCTGTTTTAAATACTCTTACTAAAAAGGTGGAAATTACCTCTCAGAATCATGGATTCTGTGTCAAAAAGGAAGAACTTCCTAAGGAGGTAATTCAGACCCATATTAATCTTAATGATCAGACCTCAGAGGGAATATATTTTCCTGAAATTAAAGCCCTTTCGGTACAGTATCACCCAGAAAATGCCCCTGGTCCTCACGACTCTCTTTATCTTTTTGATAGTTTTATTAAACTCATAGAAGGTAATGTTGAGAATATATTCTCTTAGGGACCTTCCGCTCGCTTCCAGTTCAGTTATTACCATTGGAGCCTTTGATGGTATCCATTTAGGACATCGGGCCCTTTTTCAAGAGGTTTTAAAAGGGGCTGTAGAAAAGGGCTGTCTTCCCTTAGTAGTAACTTTTAATCCTCATCCTCGTAAAGTTCTCCAGCCTCATCTACACCTTAAATTACTTACTACCTTAGAGGAAAAATTAGAGCTCATTGAAAAAGAAGGTTTTTCTCAGATTGTGCTTTTACCTTTTAATACTGATATAGCTGAACTTTCTCCGGAAATTTTTGTAGAAAGATATTTGGTAGACCTTCTTAAAAGCAAAGAAGTAGTAATTGGTTTTAATTTTCGTTTTGGTAGGTCCAGACTTGGGGATAGTGAACTTTTGAGAAGATTGGGAGATAAATATGATTTTGCAGTTAAAGTAGTTTCTCCAGTTAAGATAGGAGAAAGAACGGTCTCAAGCACTCAAATCCGAGAATTATTAAATCAAGGAGATGTGGAAACAGCTAATCAAATGCTGGGAAGAAATTATACTTTCTCAGGAAAGGTAATCTCTGGAAAAGGAAGGGGCAAACAATTAGGGTTCCCTACAGCTAATCTGCTTCCCCCACCTGAAAAATTAATCCCTGGGCGAGGGGTTTATGCGGTTTGGGTTTATGTAAAGTCTCTAAAATACAAAGGAGCCTTAAATATTGGATTTAATCCTACCTTTGGAGATAAAAATCTTTCAGTAGAAGTCCATATCTTAGATTTTGAGCCTGAAGGAAATCTTTATAACCAAACCCTAAAAATTGAGTTTGTTAAATTTATAAGAGGAGAAAAGAAATTTTTTTCTCCTCAAGAACTTATTAGGCAAATTAACCAAGATTGTAAATTAATCCGGAAAATCTTAAGTTAATTTTTCATTTTTTTTCTTTACTTTTTATTTCTTTTACAAAGATATCAAAAATATTTTTCCTTTTAACAAGTTTTCTGGGGATATTTACTCCTCTCTTTCTTAATTCGGTAACAATTTTATTAACTTGAAATTTAGTAATTCCGATTTTTTCGGCAATTTGGCTGGCACTCATGTGAGAATAATTTTCATAAACAAATTTAACATCATCTAAGGTAATAAATCTACTCTTTTTTCTCATGGTCTCCCTCCTTAAATATTTTTTAGGTAAAATATACATTTTTAATCAAATAGCAATAGGGAGAGATAAATTTTTTAAGAAAGATAGTTCTTGATAAGAGGTAAGGTCAAAATGAATGGGAGTTATAGTAATATAACCTTTTTTTAAGGCTATTACATCGGTTTCTTCATCTTCTTCGGTATGCTCTTCTGCTCCTTGCCAATAATAGATCTTTCCGTGGAGATCTAATCTTTTTTCAAACACTTCCTTTAGTTTAGCGGTGGATTGCCTTACAAACTTTATTCCCTTTATTTGAGGAGGACTAATAGAGGGAATGTTAATATTAAGACAGAAGGGCTTACTTAGGGGGAGAGAAGGTAGATAATTAAGAAAATTTTTTATAAAGTAGGCTGTAAAGCAATAGTCAATGTTTTCATAGGCATCAATAGAGACGGCTAGGCCGTTATAGCCTAAAATTTTAGCTTCCGTGGCTGCGGAGGCTGTGCCGGAATAAAGAACATTTATTCCCACATTAGCCCCCCTATTAATACCTGAGATTACCAGATCCACAGGACCAACTAATTCATAAATAGCTAATTTTACACAATCAGCTGGTGTTCCTGACACCGCATATCCCCAAAAGTATTTTCCTCGCTGAATCTTTTTTACCCTTAAAGGATAATGAATAGTTATAGCATGCCCTACCGCACTTTTCTCATAATCAGGGGCTACAATATAAACTTCATGTTCCCCTATTAAAGAAAAGTATAAACTACATAATCCATCTGCATAGATTCCGTCATCATTAGTAAGAAGAATCTTCATAGGCCTTCCTAAAAATTTTTAAATTTAGATTTAAAATAAAGTAAACATTGTTTTCTGAATTGACAATATTCCTTAGGATGTTTACAGCCTATCTCTATTAAAATCCATTCTTTGTATTTTTCACAATAAAGTTTTTCTTCTTCTTTCTTTTCTTTACTTTCCATTTTCAACTCCTATAAGAGGCATTAATCTTTATATATTCTTCAGTGAGATCACAAGTTAGCATCCAATAATTTTGTTTTCCCTCTTTAAGTTTAATTAAAAGTTCAATTTCTCTTTTAGAGAGTTCTTTTTTAATTAAATCCTCTTTAGTGACCAAATTTAGTTTTTTTATCCAAGGAAGATTATTAACATAGAGTTCTATCTCTTCATAAGAAAAAGGAAGACCTGTCTTTCCAAGAGCCGAAAAGATTCTTCCCCAATTGGGATCTTCTCCGTAGATAGCTGTTTTAACTAAGGGAGATTCCGCAACAGCTTTAGCCAAAATTTTAGCCTCTTCCTTAGTTTTAGCTCCTTTAATAAAAATTTTTATTACCTTAGAAGCTCCTTCTCCATCTTTCACAATCAGGTAAGCTAATTCCTTTAGAACTTCTAAAAAAGCTTGGGAGAATTCCTCCCACCCGTGAGAACTTTGAATAGGTTTTAGATGGCTAGCTAAGGCATACACGGTATCGTTAGTACTGGTATCACCGTCTATAGTTATTCGGTTAAAGCTTTCTTCTATTCCCTTCTTTAAAAGTTTCTTAAGATCTTCTTTGGATACTTGGGCATCCGCTAAAACAAAGGCTAACATAGTAGCCATATTAGGGGCTATCATCCCTGCACCTTTAGCTATCCCTAAAATCCTAATTCCCTCTTTAGTCTCTTTAAAAACCACCTTAGGAAAAGTATCAGTAGTAAGGATGGCTTTAGCAAAGGGAAGATAGTCTGAAGAAAGAGATTGGACTAATTCGGGTATTTTAGGTAAAATCTTTTCAAGGGGTAGGTGTTCTCCAATCACTCCTGTGGAGGCTGGAAGGATTTCTTCTTTAGTTATGCCTAATTCTTGGGCCAGAGCTGAAATTAATATTTCCGCTTGCCTTAAGCCCTCTTCTCCTGTGCAGGCATTAGCTACCCCACTATTGACAATAATGGCTCTACTTAGGGGATACTTTATAGCTTTCTTTCCAATTATTACCGGTGCTGCTTGCACCGTATTTTGCGTAAAAACTCCCCAAGAGACCCCCTTAGTTTCACAAAAAATTAAACCTAAGTCCAATTTATCCTTTTTTCTTATTCCACAGGAAATCGCAGAAAATTTAAAGCCTTGAGGAATTTTCATAAAAGCTCCCTCCTTGGATTAAGAATTTTTGAACAATAAAAGTATAGCTGTAACCATTAAGAAAAAATTTACTAAATAATAGTAAACTTTATTAGAAATTTTCCCGTAAAACCAATGTCCCAGAAATAGCCCCAGTAATACCAGAGGGAGATTTAAAATAAATAGTTTTAAAGTGAACCAGTTAAGATTACCTACTAAAAAATGGTTAATAATAGCATTTAGAGCAGAAAAGGCAAAGATTACCTGTAAGGTAGCTTTAAATAGTTTTTTATCAAGCTTCAAAAAAGTAAGATGCATCACTATGGGAGGACCAGGGGTGTTGAGAATACCTCCTAAAAATCCCACCAAAAAGGCTACTAAAAGAGCTAAGGGCTTAGTAAAGGCTTTAAAATTGAAATCTTTATTAAAGGACTCCTCTTTTTTACCGCTTAATTGATAAATCTCAAAGCCAAAAAAGATAAGAATGGCAAAAAAGAGAATCCATCTTAAGAGAATCTCAGAAAGAATAGAAAAGCTTTTAACTCCAAGAAAAACACCCAAAAAAATAATTCCAAAGAATTTAAGAGGTAGTTTTAAAATTTTCCTTTCCTTTAGAAGAATAATCATGATTAAATTCACTGTAAAGGAAAATAAAGAAATAAGGGGAACGGAAAATTTAATTCCTTTAATTAGAGCTAAAAGAGGAATAGCGGTTAAGGCAAAGGCAAAGCCAACTAAACCATGAATTAATCCAGAAAGAAAAAGCACTAAGGCAATCCAAAAATTTTCCACCCTTTTCTTAAAGCTCCCCCTTTTTAAAAGGGAATATTTTACTCCAAAATCCAAAATTAAAAACTGAACTTTTTATTTTACAGAACCTTTTAAAGAAGGTAGACTATTTTTTTAGAATTTTTTAGGTGAGGTAAAAGATGGACAGAAGAGGATTTATAAAGAGAGTGGGATTAGTTTTAGGAACCCTTGGAATTCCTAAAGAGCTTTGGCCAGCCAAGGATTTATCCTCGTTGATGAATCTGCAAATAAACACGAGATATTCATAGCATGGTCTGCAATTTTCTTAAGATATTTTGACACATATATTATCTTAACAGCCCTTGATATTATCTTTGGATCCCGATCATAAAGATTTTAATGACATTGTATGTAAGGGAGGTTTCCTTTCTTATCAACGCATCAAGGGTATCATCAACCTACCCTTTGGCTATCTTAGCCACTTTTTAGGGGGGTTCCTTATTAAGTCCAGGTACTATCTCAGCTATATGCTTAGCAAGGTCCCCGATCCTCTTGAGGTCAGTCGTTATTTTCGTTGCTGTTGTAATGAATCTCAGATCTCCTGTCTTTAGCTCTCTCAGGGCAATCAGTCTTATGCACTTTTCATTTATTTCGACACTTAAGGTGGTTATAATGTGGTCATTTCTCAAGATTTTCCCTTGCAAGTTCATTATTTATTATGATATAGTCTCTGATAACTTTTCGGAGGGATCAGTAAATATCATATCTACTCTCCTGAACACCCTCAATTTTCCGAGCGTTATAAAGCCTGACCAATCCAAAATCTTTGCAGCCTGCTGTATATTGTGTGTAACTATTAAGATTGCAATTCTTTTCTTTAGGTTTTTCATACTAGGAAATATTTATCCTGCCATTAACAGGAAAGGCTTCTTCGGACACATAGCATCCGGGATGATAGACAACAATCTTTGAGTCTATCTCTAAAGCGAATTCTAAGATAGATTTAAAGACAAATATGTGCAGTTCAGGATTTCCACTGTCCATGAGATTCAGCGGGTTAGGACAGTGAATGCTGTAAAGAAAATCAAACTCATTAAGAATCTCCTTTATTTTTTGCACTTGCTTTTATCGAGTTTTCCATTTTTAATTGCATTCACACCATGAACCGGTATTTCAGTTGCCTTCATACCGATTTCTTTATAATTGTGGTAAATCTCTTCTTAGTTTTTTTCAAATCTCCGTCAATCTTTGCTTTGTCAATTTTTGCGTTTATTTTCAACATGTGGAAAATATCTCTCTGCCAGCTACAAATGTCTTTATGATTCGTGGAATTTCCCCACTTGTGTCCACCATGATCAGGTCAGCATCTTTGCCCTCTTCTATGGAGCCTGTATTATTGGACATCCCTACTGCCCTTGCAGGATTTAAGCTTGTTAGGTTTACAGCCAAATGGAGAGGAAGAATATTGAGCCTACTGATTGTAAATACTGCATGCAAAATTGTCATTGGAGAATAATCTGAACAGATTATATCTCCATAGCCTGAGGCAATAGCTTCCCTTGCACTTAAGTTTTTGACCTGTGAACTACCTCTTAATATATTAGATACGCCTAAACAGACATATAACCCATTGAGCTTTGCTATCCTTGCTGTTTCTATGTTAACTGGAAATTCCGATATATTTATATTCTTTTTTTTCATCCATTGAATTTTTTCTTCATTATCATCGTCATGGAATGCCATAGGTATACTATTGCCTCCACAGGTTTTCTGTCTATGCTCTCAATTGTCTCTGCATAAAATTTACTTAGAAGCCCTACAGTAGCGAAAGATAAAGCTAAAATACCTGCATGTAAGCCCATTCCAAATGATATAACAAAGACTATGGCATACATGATCTCAGGGATAGACCTCAATAAACTCACGAGACCTTTTGAGATGTTGTATAAAATCCTGGTGGATGTGTTTTTTGCACAAAGAAACCCCAAAGGCAAGGATATAAATATACCAAGGACTGTTCCCCAAAAGCCCATTGCAAGGGTTTCAATACTGAGAAGAAGCATCCTCTTCCACCCGGAAAAATCAGGAGGAAACATCTCTTTTATGAGTGATATGGAGCGAGAGAAGCCTTCGACCAATGCATTTATTTCGACATTGGAGACACTGAATGAAAGGATCATAATAGTAATGAAAAGAGACCAGTAGAAAAATGTCTTAATCACTTTGAAATATACGACACCTAAACTGCCAGACATCTGGTCTCCTCTAAAGTAGCCTCTTCAAAGCCAAAAATGTCGCGTATATAGTCATTTGTAAGGGCATTAGTCTTGCCATCAAAGTAGATCATGCCATCTTTGAGGGCAACAACTCTAGGAAAGTAGTCTTTTACTGTATCTATGTGGTGAAGGACACATATAATTGTTATTCCTTTCTCCTCGTTAATTCTTAGTAAAAGCTCTATTATTTTTTACTCGTCTTTGGATCTAAGTTTGCTATCGGCTCGTCAGCAAGTAGTATTTCAGGATCCTGCATCAATACCCTTGCAATTGCAACCCTTTGCTTCTGCCCGCCACTCAGGCGATCAACTCTCTCGAATGCCTTATCTTCAATACCTACAAATCTAAGGAGTTCCATAGCCCTTTCCCTTTCTTTCTTAGGAAAGAATCCGAGTGCTGATATTAAAAGATGAACTTTATTATCAAGTCTACCCAGTGCTCCTACCAAAACATCTTCAAGCACCGATGTTCTCTCCACAAGATTGAAGAGCTGGTATATCATTCCTATCTTTTTCCTCGTCTGTCTCAGGGATTCTTTATTCCTGTAATTGATCTCTTTGCCTCCGACAATAACCTTTCCTGAATCTGGGACTACGAAACCGTTTATTGTCCTTATCAATGTGGTTTTCCCTGAACCGTTTGGACCTATGAGGGCAACTACCTCACCCTTTCTTATTAACATATTCACTCCATTTAAAACATCCCTGCCATTGAATCGTTTTTTTATGTCTTCAAGCCTTACCATATTTACCTCCTTTTTAAAGTTGAGGCCAGGCTCATTATTGATAAAACCTTGGCCTCAACTGTGTCTTTTTATTTCAGATTATCTATAACCTTCTTTATCTCCTTTATAAGTTAGTAATCCTTGTCTGTTACAAGTTGATATCCTGTTATCTTCCCATACCTTGTTACTACATCCCTTGGCACCCTTATTATAGAGTTTTTTAGTTTTTCCTTTATACTTGCTGGAAGGTCTTTTCTGAAAGCCATTGGTGAGCCAGGAAGTAAAGGTGACATCCAGATAATCACATTAGTGTCCTTAGAGATTTGCCCTTTTTCAAGCATTTTTGAATAAGTCACATCATTGTCAGCCACAATATCAATTATCTTGTTTTTAACCACAAATTCTTCTGCATCGTGGGTGCCGATGAATCCAACTTTTTTAAACACCCTGTCAGGGTCTATGCCTGCCCTGTGCATGAAGTATCTCGGCACCGCATAGCCCGATGTAGATGTGGGATCAGTAAAGACAAAGGTAAATTCTTTTTTATGTCTATTTAATTTTTCCGCCAACACCTTCATACCCTCTTCACCCTCGAGTGGTTTGGATATGTTAAGTTTCTGTGCCGCCTCAGGTGTTGCCACCAAATAAGAGCGGTATTTTGTATTCCTTTTTTCATCTACGCTTACTGCAAATGCTTCTACACCAGCCCTTTCATGGGCAAGAACATAAGAGAAGGGTCCGAACCATGCAAAATCAACCTTCTTTGCCCTCATTGCCTCAATTACACCTGTATAATCAGTAGCAGTGAATATCTTAATGCACATCCCCATATCCTTTTCCATCCAATTCTTCATAGGTGTGTATTGTTCTATCATTGACTTCGGATCTTCAGCAGGTATCAGTCCCATTACAAGACATTTTTCTTTTGCATCAGATACCCCTGTTACGGAAAAAATTGTCGAACAAATTGATAAAGCGAAAAGCACTATTATAAGCACTTTTTTCATAGTTCCCTTCCTTAAGTTTTGTTTTTAAAATCTTCTATGGTAAACTTAAATCGGAACTGATAGAAGACCCTCCTTTCTATCAGGTGGTTGCCGCTATGTTCTTGTCCGGCTGGCAGCGATCTTACTAAACAGTTCATTTAGTCCTTATCTTTTAGTTTTTCTAAAGCCTTTCTTACAGTATGTTTGTTTAGCTTGTATCTTTTTACTGAGTTTCGTCTCTGTAAGTTTTGCTTGCTAAAATTTAAGAAAGATACTTTCTTTTATCCGCTTAATCTGTATTTCATAAAGCTGTTGATAACATGTGATGCTACGGTTTTTTTATTTTTTTATTTTATAGGGGCAAAGTTGAACAGATTTTAAAGTTATGTTAACTTTTTAAATAAAACTTTTTTCAGGATTGTTTTAAGACCTGAACCAGAGGATGGATATACTATTTTAGCACCGTCTTTGCCGGATGGTATAACTTATAGCTAACTTATGAGGATACTGTAGAAGACGCTGTTAAAATGGCTGATGATACAATTGTAGCATATTTAGAAAGCACGAAACAAACATAGTGAGGAAATCGTGGATGATTTTAAAACATTGGAAAGTATATTAAATGTAATTAAAATTCTGCTTCGGAATAGCTTTGAGTTTGACCATCACACAGTGTCTTGCTTCCCTTTTTCGAAACAACAAGAGTAAAAATATAAAAAGTTGTGAACAAGGTCTCTCTTTTAAAGAAATTAATTCCTCTCTCCTAACTTTTTAAATTTATTAAAGCTCTTGAAAGTTAAAAATTTTGAGATAATCTGATACAAAAAGGGAGATAGAGGAGATGCAATTACCTTCTTCTAATTTAGAAGAGTTAATTGTTCAGGTTATGAAGTCCAAGATGGGTGAATTTTTGGAAGAGTATATTAAGGAGAGGGAGATAAAACTTAAGGAAATATCTCTTTTG
>FWWL01003324.1_pt1 | contig 29812 bp, 23 predicted proteins | sample 2228331 | NCBI WGS metagenome assembly FWWL01 (sample SAMEA103939775, study PRJEB20133) | metagenome
GCCCTTGCCGTCGCTGACCGTGTAGCTGAAGCTGTCGGCGCCGTGGTAGTTGGCCGCCGGGGTGTAGGTGTAGGTGCCGTCGGCGTTGACGACCACGCCGCCATGGGTCGGATCGGCCGCCTTCGCGTAGGTGACGGCGTCGTTGTCGATGTCGCTTGCCACCGGCAGCGTTCCGCTCTTCGGCGTGTCCTCGCTGGTGGAGATGGTGGCAGGAGCGGCGGTCGGCGCGTCGTTCACGGGCCGGACCGTGATCGCAACCGTATAGGTGTTGCTGCCTCCCTTGCCGTCGCTCACCGTGTAGCTGAAGCTGTCGGCGCCATGGTAGTCGGCGGCCGGGGTGTAGGTGTAGGTCCCGCCCGGCTGCATGACCAGCGAACCGTGTTGGGGCGCTGTGGCGGCGGCATAGGTCAGTGCGTCGCCGTCGGCATCGGTCGCGCCGACGCTGCCGGTCAGGACCGCGTCTTCATCCACGCTTGCGGTACCGTTCGCGCCCACCGGCGCGTTGTTCGCGCTCACGGTCACGGTGACGGTGTAAGTGGCCGTGCCGCCCTGGCCGTCGTCGATCCGGTAGCTGAAGGTGTCGGTACCCTGGAAGCCCAACTGGGGCGTGTAGACATAGCGGCCATTGGCATCGACCACCGCCGTTCCACTGGACGGCGCAGTGGCCAGCGCGTAGGTGATGGGATTCTGGTCGATGTCGGTCGCGGCCGGCAGCGTCCCCTCGACCGGGGTGCCGGTCCGGGTGCTCGCGGTCGTGTTCGCGCCGACGGGCGCGTCGTTCACGGGCGTGACCGTGACGGTGACAGTGTAGGTATTGCTGCTGTTACCATCGCCCACGACATAGGTGAAGCTGTCGGTGCCGTGATAGTTGGCAGCCGGCGTGTAGGTGTAGGTTCCATCGGCGGCGACGACCACCGTGCCGTGGGCCGGATCGCTTCCCTTGCTGTAGGTGAAGGGGTTGCCCTCGGCATCGGCCGCGGCTGGCAGGGTGCCGGAAAGGGCGGTGTCCTCCGGCGTTGACACGGATGCGGGCGCCGCGACCGGCGCATCGTTGACGGGCGTGACGTTGACCGTCATGCGCGCCTCCGACGAGGCCGCCCCTCCCTTGTCCATGACCTTGAAATCGAAACTGGTGTATGGCGTGGCCGAAGCGTCCTTGGCCGGAACGAAGCGCAGCTTGCCGGCCGCGATGTCGGCGGCGCCAACCAGGGTGCTGGCGCTCGCGACATCGGTCCAGACGCCGTCCTGCAGCAATTGCAGCTTGCCCGCGCCTGGCGTGGTGGACACTTCCACCGTCGTGAGCGCGTCGCCCGTGTTGTAATCGCTGAACGCGAAATCGCCCGTGCCGAACACGTACGGGACATCCTCGGCGGTGGTGACGGTGTTGTCCGCGCTCGAAGGCGTGTAATTGGTCGTGATGATGTTGACGTCGACGGTCCTGTTGCTCAGCGTTTCAGTGCCATCGCTGACCGAGACGATGAAGCTGTCGGTCTGGCCGGTGGCAAAGGCGTTGGCCTTGAAGCTGAGCTTGCCGTCGTCGATGTCCTGCTGCGTGAAGGTGGTGGCCACGGCCCCGTTCATAAGCAGTTGGCCCTTGCCTGGCGCACCAGTGACCGTGTAGACCAGGTTCGGCGCCCGGGTGTCGGGATCCTTGGCGAGCAGGAAGTTGCTGCCGACGATGACGGTCGAGTCCTGGTTGAGCGTCACCGGCGCCGTGTTCAGGACCGGTCCATCGTTCGCCGCGACCACCGCGACCGTCCGGACCAGGCCCAGGACCGCGGTGTCGCTGCCGCCCTGGTTGACGCCGCCGGAGTCCTTCAGCCCGGTGATGGTGAAGGTACGGCTGGCGTTGGCGCCGTAATCGGTGGGATTCTCGCTGGTGGAGCGGTAGGCCAGGCCGTTGACCAGGGCCTGCAACGCGGCCGTCGTGGCCGAACCGGTATCGATGGTCAACGAGGTGGTCCCGCCGGCACTGCTCAGGTCCACGCGGAAGCCGTTGGCAGTCAGCACGCCGCTGGCATTCTTGTCGAGGTAGAACGCGGTGCCGTCGATCAGCAACTGGTCGCCATCGAAGATATTGGTCACGTTCATGGTCAGGCGGCTGATGGTCTGGCCGCTTTCCGCCGAGGCACCGCTGCCGCCGAGGGTGGCGCTGGCGCCCGTGAACAGCGCGACCGCTGCACCGTTCTCGGTATAGGACGCGGCGGCGGCCGTGGCGGCGAGCGTCGGCGCATCGTTCACGCCGGCGATCGTGACCCGCACGTAGATCGGTCCCGAACCGGTGTTGACCTGGAAGGTCTCCTGGATCGACTGGCCGTCGCCCAGAGCCTGCACGGCAGCGGTGCTGTTGGCAAGGTTGTAGGTCCACACCTTGCCGTTGTAGCTCAGGCTACCCAGGGCGCCGGCGGTGCCCAATGTATTGCCGACGAAGCTGGTCCCCGTGATATCGACACTGAGCGTGCCGTTCGTCGTGAGATTGGCGCCGACCGCGTGATCCTCGATCACGCTGCCTTCGAAAGTTCCGGTCGGCTTGGGGGTGCTGATCGTGATCGTGCCCACGGCGCTGCTGGCCACCAGGGCGCCCCCGCTGCCGGTGTTGCCCTTGTCGTTGACGGACAGCGACAGCGTCGCCGTGCTCGCCTCGATCATGCCGGGCTGGTAGAGCACCTTGGTCGCGCTCGTGTTCGTCCCGGCCAGGAACCTGTTGATGTCGGCGATGCTGCCGCTCAGGACCAGCGAGCCGGTGCGTGAACCGGTGATCGTCACGCCATCGATGGTTACGGCGGTGTCCTGCCGGGTGCTGCCGTTGTACAGTTCGAGGATGCCCTTGTCCACGCCCAGCGTCACCGACACCGCGGACGAGCCGGCGTCGATGTCGGCCACCGACAGGCCCGAGTTGCTGCCTTGCGCCAGGATCAGGGCGTTGGCGCTGGTCGCACCGCCGACCGTGTAGGCCGTGCCACTCGTCACCGTGCGGGTCAGGGTGCCGGCCGCGGCCACCGTCGGCGCATCGTTGACCGGTTGCACCAGGACGGTGACGGCGCTGCTCGCGCTGGCATTGCCCTCCGCGTCGGTCACCTTGAACTGCACGGTACGGTTCGCGCTCGACGGTGTGTCGCTGTCGCTTCGGAAACCCACCGCGCGCAGCACGGCGGTGACCTGCTCCGCGCTCACATCCGCAGCCGTGAAGTTGACGGTCAGTACGTTCGCGGCGAAGCTGTAGGTGCCCACCGGCACCCCGGCGACGCTGAGTACGCCGCCAGCGGCCGTCACCCCTGTCCCGGCCAGCGCCAGCACGTCCTTGCCGCTGTCGGCATTTGCGCTGATCGTCACCTCGAGCTTGCCGCCGCTGAAGTTCTTGCTGTCGAAGTCGCTGAACGTGGCATTCGGTGCCAACGCGACCGCCGCGCCATTCTCCACATACTGGAAATTGCCGGCGATCTCGCCCAGGCTTGGCGCGGTGAGGTTAATCTGCTGCAGCAGGCCAAGGTCCTTCCAGGTCATCGCCGCCTGCGCCTTGGTCAGCGCGCCGATGCCACCGATGTCACCATTGATCGAGTTGTTCTGCGTCAGGGTCAACAGCACGAAGCCCATCGACGAGGTGGGCGAGATCGTGCCCCCACCCAGGTCGGCCACCCTCGCCTTGAGCACCTCGAACGGCAGCTTGAAGGTCAGCCATGCGTCAGGCTTGCTGTCGGCGCCGACATTGCTATTGCTCAGCACGTAGGTGTAGTCGAGCTTGGCGGTGCCCGACACCGCCTGCGGCGCGGTGATCGAACTTGTGCTCGGGCTGATGTTCAAGTCCCCGCCCGGCGCGAAGGTCACCACGCCCAAGCCGTTGTTGCGGCCGTCCACCCCGATGAACACGTCGATCCTGCCGTCGCCCGTCGTGTCCAGGCCCAGCAGCACCACGCCGGTGAACGAGGGCACGCCCTTGGACAGGGTCGGGTCGCCAATGCGCACGCGGTAGTACAGGTCGCCGCTGCCGCTGTCGTAGCCTCCCAGCAGCAGGGGAAGCGTGGTATCGCCGACCAGGTCGGTGTCGGCCGCATTCGACTGGGTGTCATCCACCGGATCATAGCGGGTGCCGGAAAGGATGGTCACGAACTTGGCATCCGGCGAATCGAGCCGGTAGCTCGGCTTGATCGCGGTGTTCAGGGTGATGGTCTCGGCACTGAAGTGCGCCGCGCCACCACCACTGCTGGCATCGACGGTGGCATTGCTGGCGATGCCAGCGCCTGCATCGGCCAGGCGCACGGCCAGCGCGGGCGCCGCACCGCTGTAGCCACTGGCCGGTACGAAACGCAGCATGTCGGTGGCCGCGAAGCTCAGTGCCGAACCAGCCGAGCTGACCGAAGTGCCGATTGTCGTCCAGCTTGCTCCGCCATTGCTGCTGAACTGCCACTCGCCTACCGCCGGGTTGCGCGCGTAGGAGGTGATCGCGATGCCGCCCAGCGCGTCGCCATCGGCATCGCTGTAGCGGGACTGGAACAGGCTGGCGACGGTGGCGCCGGGCGGATTCACGGTGTTCTCAGGAACCCCCGCCAGGACGGCGCCGCCGCTGGCGACGGGCGCGCGATTGAGCGCCGTCGCGGTCCAGTTGTGGGTCGCCGGCGAGGTCTCGACGTTGCCGGCGCCGTCCGTCGCCCGCACGCTCAGCGTGTGCGCGCCAGAGGCCAGGCTGCCCAAGTCCAGGCTGGCGCCGGTGGCGGTCCAGGCGCCGCCGTCCAGGCTGTACTGCCAGCTCACCCCCGCCTCGCTGGCATTCAGGCTGAAGGCGTTGCCCGCACCTTGGGTGATGGTCGAGGTCGGCGCGACCGTGTCCTTGGCGGCCGTGGTGGCGTAGGTGTTCGAGCCCTGCTTCACCGTGATGTTGAGGGTGCCGTCGCGTAGCCCGCTCAGGTTCGCCGTGGTGCTGAACTGGGAACTGCTGGTGTTGACGTTATTGATCGTCACCGTGGTGGTGCCGTCGCTGACGGTGATGTCCACCGCCTGGCCACTGTTCGGCGCCGTACCCTTGATCAGGACCGCGGCGGCCTCGCTGGCATTGATCTTGTTGTCGTCGCCACCCGCCGTCACCGCGAAGGTGGCAAGCTTGGCCTGGTAGTCATCGAACCGCAGCGACTGCGCATCGACCGTCCCGGCCTGCGCTTCAAGCGTCCAGTCGCCACCAAGCGCGGCGGCGCCGGTCACGTCGGTCGAGGCGGCGATATCGGCCCCCGTCAATGCGGCCAGGCGCCCGAGGAAGCGCGCGCCGGAGTCTCCAGCGGCGACGTCGCAGCCGTAGATCAGCAAATCGGCGTCGGCCGCCAGCGATGCGCCCAGGCGGGCGAGCTGTTCACTGAAGCTATCGAGGTTGGTGGCATCGAGACGGCTGCTCCCAAGGTCGATCTGGCCCGGCGTCCCGTGCGTGAACAGGTGGATGGCATCGACCTGGCGCCCCTGCAGCGCGGCCAGCATCTGCTGCAGGCCGTCCCGCGTGTGGTCGAGCACGACCACCTGCACGCCGTCCCTCATGCCGGCCACCAGTTGCTGGTAGTCCTGCACGTTGTCCTCGACGAAGGCGATCTCCTGGCGCGGCGCCTCCGCCGCGACGAGCACCGCGGCCGGCACGCGCGCCTCCTGCGCCTCCGGCCCCGCGCGCAGCGCCGCATCGGCCCCTGCCCTGCCCGCGATCACCGCGTCCGCCGTGGCGCCGTCGAACATCACCCTCGGTTCGAGCGCGAGCGGCGCTGGCCCGCGCCGGTTGAGCGCGCGCCGCGCTGGCGCTGGGCTGGACGGATCGGCGGGAACGATGGTGGAGGCGTGCGGACGGTTTTTCATGCTGTGCTAACTCTTGTTGTGATGGCGTCTGGTAGGGCTTGGCGGGCAGGTGTGCTACCTGGCGGCGGGCGGCGTCAGGTTCACGCGGCCGCTCATGCCGGCGATCAGTTCGGGAAACCTGCCGTCGACGGCGGCCGACAGCTTGACCGACTGGCTGACCGGATCGACGCGCGCGCCGATGCGCTGGACCTTGGCCGGATAGGTCTTGCCGGTCTCGTCGATGCGCACCTCGAAGCGGTAACCGGGCTTGAGCCAGGCAAGCCAGCGCGAAGGCACGATGAAGTCGAGCTCGAGCACCGAGTCGTCCAGGATCTCCAGCAGCGCTTGTCCCGGCTGCACATACTGCTGCTCGCGCACCTTCTGTTCCGCCACCCGTCCCGGGAAAGGCGCGGAGACCGCGCACTTGGACAGGACCACGGCGCTACCGGCGACATCCGCCCTCGCCTTGGCCACTTCGGCCTCGGAAACCTGTAGCTCGACCTTGCCGATCGAGTTGAGCTCTTCCAGCCGGCGGTTGGCAGCGAAGGTTCGCTCGGCGCCAGAAAGCACCGCCTTCGCCTTTTGCAGTTGCGCCTGCTGCAGCGAGCAGTCGAACGCGACAAGGGTCTGGCCGGCGCGGAAGGCGCTGCCCTCGCGCACCGGAATACGGCTGACCTTGGCGCCGATTTCGGCGGCCACCGTCGTGTAATGACGCGGCGAGAGCTGCGCACGGATTTCCTGCTGTTTCTCCAGCGCGGCGCGCGCCGGCGCGGGCGAAGCGGCAAGCGCGCCCCCGGCGGCCAGGGCGGCCACGATTCCCACGGCAAGGCTGCGCCTGGCTGAGTGTTGGTGCTTCATGCGGTGTTCCTTGTATGTTGAAACTAGCGCGACGGCGCCGCCTGCAGTCCCTGCTCCCAGTCGCGCATCGACGCGCCCACGTCGCGGGTGAGCTGCTCGAGCGAGAGCGCGGACACGCTGCCCAGTTTCGGCTCCATGCCCATCGTTGCCTGCACCTTGCCGGCGGCCGCCTGCAACTGGGCCAGTGACTGGTAGCGGCGCAGCAGGGACAGGATCGCCGTGGTGCTGTTCGCGACCTGCTCCAGCTTGCTTTGGGCCTCGACCGCCTCGCGGTTCTTCATGTGCTCGGCGATCTTCGCGTCGGCCTGCCAGATCTGGTCGGCGCGCAGGTACTGGCGGTAGGCGATCTGGTACTGCAGCCGCGACAGGTGGACCTGGGTCAGCACGGTCATCTGGGCCGCCACGCGACGCTGGTCGGCCAGTGTGACACCCGCTTCCGCCAGGCGCTTCTGCGCCGGGCCGGAGACCAGGTTCATCAGGTTGTACGAAAGATGCATGCCGGCGGCGTTCCAGCGGTTATTGATCAGGTAGCGATCCGCGTCGTAGCGCAGGTCGTAGTTGAACGACAGGTTGGGGAACAGGCGCAGCATCGTGCGCTTGGTTTCCTGCACCGCGATACGGCTGTTGTAGAAGTGCTCGCGCAGGTCGGCGTTCTGCGCCACCGCGAGCTCCTCCATGCGCGCCACCGGGATGTCGAGGAGGTCCGCGCCGACCTTCGCGCCAGGCTCCTCGACCTCGAAGGCCTGGCCAAGCGGAGCGTTGATCAGGGCCGCCAGCTCGATGCGTCCGGAGGCGAGCTCCTGCTCGATGCTCTCCAGCAGTCGCAGGTTTTCCAGCAACTGGCGCTGGTAGCGCAGCGTGTCCACCGGCGAGCGCAGGCGCTCGGCCTCGACCTTGCGCGCATCCGCCAGCGCGTCCTCGGCCAGCATCACGGTGCGGCGGACATCGTCGCGCAGCTTTTGCGCGCTCACGGTGCGCCAGAACGCGGAACGCACGTCCTGGATCAGCACATGCATGGCCTTGCGGCGTCGCTCGCCAGCGATGTTCACGCGGTCGGCACTCTGCTTCGCGCCGTAATAGGACAGACCGAAGTCGAGCATGTTCCAGGTCAGCCCCAGGTCGTACGCCGGCCGTGCCCGTTCCGACGAAATGTAGGGGTTGGCCAGCGACGGCAGGCCGGTGACCGAGTCGACGCTACGGGTGATCAGGTCCGAATCGCGCCAGGTGTAGCCGGCGTTGGCCATCAGGCGCGGCAGCATGTCGAGGTTGGCGACGTCGAGCTGGTTCAGCGCCAGCGCTTCTTCCATCATGCGCGTGCGGCGGTCCAGGTTGTATTTGAGCGCGCGCGCGACCGCCTCGTCCATGCTCAGCTTTCCAGCGATCGGCGGCACCTCGGCCGCCGCCGCCTGGCGGTCCCGCGCCGCCTGCTCCAGCAGTTCGTCCGCCGTCAGGGGTTGCACCTGGACGGTGCCGCAGGCGGTCAGCGACATGGCGACAAGCGCGGCCAGGGTGACGCCGAGGAACCTGTTGTGCGCGAAGATGGTTGGACGAAGCGGACGGGAGACGGAAAGGGACATGTTCTGTAATGGTGTGGAACGCTGGCAGGCCGGACGCGGATCTTGAGGCATTGCGGTGGCGCTAGCCGTGGCTGGCGGCTTGCCGGGAGAACGTTTCGGTGGACAAGGGATAACGGTAGGTCAATTCTATGTGGGAATATTCCTACGTGGACATCGCAGTAGCCGAGAGTGCCCGGTTCTGTCGCGGCCAGGCGACAATCTGTGACATTTTTATATTGAAAACCCGGCGTATTTCCACAATGTTATGATTTCATAATTGAAACAGTCGTGGCGTGGAATGCAACAAACGATCGCCGCGCGCGGACAGGATCCAGGCGTCCGCGCGGCGGAAGGAGGCGACTCCTCGGATGGCAGCGGGCGCTCATGGCGGGCGCATCGACTCGCCGGAGCGCTTCCTGGGAGCGGCACTGGGCGAATTCCGCACGCAAAGGTGACAGCGCCACAATAAAGGACCGCCCCACGGTCCCCGGAAGTCCGGGGCGATGGGGCGGCGAGATGTGCATCGGCTTGAGGAACCGCCGCGGCGGTCCTGGGCCGCGGGGGCCGCGGCAGGAGATCCCTAGTAGCGGCGCTCGTCGGTTCTCGTATTCGTTTCCGTGCCACGGTCCGAGTCGGTGATACCCGTCGCGCCAGTATTGCCCCTGGCGTTATTCGTGCCCATCGAATCGACTTCGCCGCTAACGTCCGCATCCCTCGGGCGGACGGTGCCGGTCGCATCCACACCGCTCCGCTCGCTGTCGTCCCAGGCACCGGTCGCACCGGTCGCACCGGCCGCGCCCGTGGCGCCGCGCTGCGTTTCGTCCCAGGCGCCGGCGTCACCGCGCTTGTCCTTGTCCTTGTCCTTGTCCTTGTACTTGTCATGGGCGCCCGCGGCGCCGGTGGTGCCGGCAGCGCCCGTCGCGCCGCGCTGGCCGGCGCCGGTCACGCCCGTTGTGCCATGCTTGTCCTTCTCGAACATCTGGCTGGCGCCGGTCGTGCCGGTCGTTCCACTGGTACCGCGCTGGCCCGCCCGCGTGGCGTCGCGCGTATCCTCGTCCCAGCGCCCGGCCGAACCGGAGGTGGAACCGGTGGCGCCGCTGGTTCCGCTCATGCCGTCCGAAACCTCCCGGTCGCTGCGCGCGCGCTCCTCCCGCGGGTTGACCGCGCTGCTGGTGGAGATGCCGCTGCTGCGGTCATCCATCCGCTGGTCGTAGGGATCGGCCCGCACGTCGCTCGCGGCGGGAGGCATGCCGGTCTGACCGGTCCGGCTATCCGTTTGCACCTGCGACTGGGCTGCGCCCGGCATCCCGGCGGCGATGGCCAGGCCGAGCAGGCCCTGGAATGCTTTCTTGGTTTTCATGTGCTTCTCCTCATGGTGTGGGGCGACAAAAATCTCAACAATATCAATGAGATATGTCGGGATGGAGTCTAGGGCCCGCACCACGGGGGGAGCGCGCGTTAGCCGCGCGGCAAGGGCTTTCCGCTTCTAGCCCAGCCAGGCCGACAGGCCACGGCCGAGCATGGCGACGGCGACGGCAGCCGAAACCGCGGCGAAGCCCTGCTGCAAGGCTCGCCCGGGCAGGCGGGCCGCGACCAGGCGTCCGCCGACCATTCCGGCCAGCGCCCCGCCCGCGAACGGCAGCGCCAGCGCCCATTGCAGGTTGCCGCCGGCCGCACTCGCGGCCACGCCGGTGAGCGACACCAGTGCGATCACCGCCAGCGACGTGGCCACCACCGACTGCGTGGAGAGGTCGGAATAGCGCTGCAGGGCCGGAACCATCACGAAGCCGCCACCCACGCCGAGCAGGCCGGACAGGCCGCCGGCGACCATGCCGACGAACGCCAGCGCGCGCGCGCAAGGCAGCGTCCACGACAGCTTGCCGCGCACCGTATCGAGCCGGCACGGCGTGTCGCTGCGCTGGGGCGCGGCGGCCGGCCTGCGCCAGGCGCGCCACGCGACGTACATCAGGAGCAGGGAAAACACGACCGTCAGGGGAGGATTGGGCAGACGCTGCGCCAACCACAGGCCCAGCGGCGAGCACAAGGCGCCCGCGCCGGCCACGAGCAGCGCGGCCTTGTAGCGCACCGTGCCGGCGGCCAGGCCCATCACCGAGCCGGCACTGGCCGCCAGCGCCACCGCGAGCAGGGCGATCGGCCCGGCCTGGGCCATCTCCAGGCCGGCGCCGAACACCAGCAGCGGCACCGCGAGAATGCCTCCCCCCGCCCCGGTGAGCGCGAGGATCACGCCCACGGTCAGGCCCAGCAGCAATACGACTGTCATGGCCGCTCCCGCATCGCCGCCCTCACCGGTCCGCCAGTTCGGGATGGGCCAGCCACTCGCGTCCCTTGAGCATACCCTTCCAGTACAGGGGCGGCAGCAGGCGCTCCTTGAGCAGCCAGGCCAGGCGCGAAGGACGGGTGCCGTCGATCAGCCAGGACGGGACGCTGGGCGCGAGCTTGCCGCCGTAGGTGAACTCGGCCAGCACGATCTTGCCCCGCTCCACGGTCAGCGGGCAGGAACCGTAGCCGTCGTAGCGGGCCTGTCCCTTGAGCCGGCCGAGCGCGACGAGGACGTTGTGCGCGACCACCGGCGCCTGCTTGCGCGCGGCGGCCGCGGTCTTGGCGTTCGGCGCATTGCTGACATCGCCCAGGCCATGGATGTTCTCCCAGCGCCGGTGACGCAGCGTGTACTGGTCCACGTCCAGCCAGCCGGCGGCGTCGGCCAGCGTGCTGACGCGCACGAAGTCCGGCGCCACCTGCGGCGGCACCACGTGCAGCAGGTCGAAGGCATGGGTGCTTTCCGAGGTCGTGCCGTCCGGCGCCGTATGGCGGAAGCTCGCTGTGCGCTCCCGGCCATCCACGCGGACCAGGTTGCTGCCGAAGTTCAGGCCGATGTTGTAGGCATCGACGTATTCCATCAGTGCCGGCACATAGTCGGCCACGCCGAACAGGGCCGCGCCGGCGCTGTGGAAATCGACCTGGATACGGCCCAGCACGCCATTGCGTTTCCAGTGGTCGGCCGACAGGTACATCGCCTTCTGCGGCGCGCCCGCGCACTTGATGGGCATGGGCGGCTGGGTGAACAGCGCGCGGCCACTGCGCAGTTCGCGCACGAGCTTCCAGGTGTAGGGCGCCAGGTGGTACAGGTAGTTGGAAGTGACGCCGTTCTGCCCGAGCGTGTCGGCCAGGCCCTCGACCGCGTTCCAGTCCAGCTTCAGGCCAGGGCAGACGATCAGCTGGCGGTAGCGCACCACCCGGCAGCCGTCGAGCACGACGGCGTTGCGTTCGGGTTCGAACGCGGCCACCGCGGCCTTGATCCAGTGGACGCCGCGCGGGATGGTCGAGGCCATCGTGTGCGCCGTCAGCGCCGGGTCGAACACGCCGGCGCCAACCAGGGTCCAGCCCGGCTGGTAGTAATGGACGTCGGCCGGATCGATGATCGCCACGTCCAGGCCCGGCGCCCGCGCCAGCAGGCTGGAAGCGGCGGCGATACCGGCCGCGCCGCCGCCGACGATCACCACCTCGTGTTCCGCCACCGCCCGGTCGAGCTGGGTGAGGCCGCCGTTCATGATCCGCCGCACGACACTGCCGAGGTCGTAGCCCGCTTCGCTGGCGGCGTCGAGGATCTGCGTCAGCGGCAGGCGGGCGGACTGCGATAGCGCCCACATCGTGGTCGAGCGCATGCCGCTGCGGCAATAAGCCAGCACCGGCCGCGGCAGTTCGGCCAGCAACTTGCCGAACTCCTGCGCCTGCTCGTCGCTGACCTTGCCGGAATCGACCGGCAGGAAGTGGGCCTCGATCCCGTGCCTGTCGGCCGCGCGCGCGATATCGACGAAGAGGGGCTGGTCCGCGGCCTCGCCATCCGGCCGGTTGCAGATGATGGCGCGAAAGCCGGCCGCATGGATCGCGTCCATGTCCGACGGCTGGATCTGGGCCGATACCGACAGGCCCGGCCACAATTGGCGTGCGTTCATGTTGTCTCCGTGTTGTCTGGTCGGCTCACAGCGCGTTGAGCGGTATCTTCAGGTAGCGCTTGCCGTTCGATTCCGGTTCGGGCAGGTGGCCGGCGCGCATGTTCACCTGCACCGATGGCAGCAGCAGGGTCGGCATCTCGAGGGTCGCGTCGCGCCGGGTGCGCATGGCGACGAACTCCTCTTCCCCGATGCCGTCGCGCACGTGGATGTTGTTGCGGCGCTCGTCCTCGACCGTGCAGGCGTAGCGCAGTTCGCGTCCGCCCGGCTGGTAGTCGTGACACATGTAGAGCATGGTGTCGGCCGGGAGGCTGAGGATGCGGTTGATCGAGCGGTAGAGGGTGCGCGCATCGCCGCCGGGGAAGTCGCAGCGCGCGGTGCCGTAGTCGGGCATGAACAGTGTGTCGCCGACGAAGGCCGCGCTGCGGCTGGCGTCGCTGACCACGTAGGTCATGCAGGCGGGCGTGTGCCCGGGCGTGTGCATCGCGCGGCAGTGCAACTCGCCGATGCGGAACTGTTCTCCGTCCGACAGCAACACGTCGAACTGGCTGCCGTCGCGCGGCATCGTCGCTTCCGCGTTGAACAGGTTGCCGAACACTTTCTGCACGGTCGCGATCTGCTGGCCGATGGCGATGCGGCCGCCCAGGCGTTGCTGCAGGTAGGGCGCGGCGGTCAGGTGGTCGGCGTGCACATGCGTTTCGAGTATCCACTGCACGGTGGCGCCGAGGTCGCGCACGCGCGCGGCCAGGCGGTCGGCCGAGTCGGTCCGGGTGCGCCCCGACTTCGGGTCGTAGTCGAGCACGCTGTCGACCAGCGCGCACTGTCCGCTGTCGCGGTCCAGGATGAGGTAGCTGACGGTGAATGTGGCTGGATCGAAGAAACCTTCGACCTGCATCTGGGCGGATTGCATCCTTGTCTCCGTTGGTTGTGTGGTGGTCATCGCTTGACCGGCCACACATGTTTTGCAAGACCCGTGCCAGCGTCAGGCGGCGCACCCGGCGCCCCCGCTCCTTGGGAAAACGGTATTGCCCGGCGCCTACCCCGCCCGCTTGGCACTGCCAGATGGCAGTCCCTTGACAGCAATGGCAGTGACGCGGCAGCATGGAGGAAAGACAAGGAAAGCCATGCCCGACGACGTCCCCGCACCCGCGCCCGACCAGATCCAGTCGCTGATCGCCTACCTCGAGCACGAGGCCGAACCGATGATCGTGCTCGACCCCGACTACAACATCCTGGCCGCCAACACCGCGTACCGGCGCCAGTTCGGCAGCGTCGACCGGCCCTTCCTCGGCCACAAGTGCTACCGCATCTCGCATGGCTACGACCTGCCCTGCGACCAGGCGGGCGAGCATTGCCCGATGCGGCGCGCGCGCGAGCTGCGCGGACCGGACCGTGTGCTGCACATCCACCACACGCCGCGCGGCGCGGAGCACGTCGATGTCGAACTGCGGCCGATCATTGCGGCCGACGGCAGCATCGTCGCTTTCGTCGAGCGGCTCTCGCTGGTGCGCAGCGCCTCGGCGCGCCCGTCCTCGGAGGGGCTGGTGGGCCGCGCCCCGGCCTTCAACGCGGCCCTGTCGGCGCTGCAGCGGGTGGCGCCCTCCGAGCTCCCGGTGCTGTTGCTGGGCGAGTCGGGCACAGGCAAGGAGCTGTTCGCGCGCGCCGTGCACGAAGCCAGTCCGCGTGCCTCCGGCCCCCTCGTCGTCGTCGATTGCTCGGGGCTGCCGGAGAGCCTGTTCGAGAGCGAGCTGTTCGGCCACGAACGCGGCGCCTTCACCGGAGCCAACGCACGCAAGCCCGGCCTGGTCGAAACCGCGCACGGCGGCACCCTGTTCCTCGACGAGATCGGCGACGTACCGCTGGGCATGCAGGTCAAGCTGCTGCGCCTGATCGAATCCGGGACCTACCGCCGGGTCGGGGGCGTCGAGACGCTGCGCGCCAACTTCCGCCTGGTGGCGGCCACGCACAAGCCACTGGAACGCATGGTGGCCCAAGGCCTGTTCCGGCAGGACCTGTTCTACCGGATCAGCGTTTTCCCGATCCGCCTGCCACCGTTGCGCGAGCGCGCCGGCGACATCCCGCTGCTGGTCGAGAGCATGCTCCAGCGCGGCGGCACGCGCACGCTGTCGATCGCGCCATCGGCGCTGGAGGCGATGCAGCGCTACGACTGGCCGGGCAACGTGCGCGAACTGCGCAACGTGCTCGAACGTGCGCGCCTGTTCGCCGACGACGGCGTGATCCGGGCCGAACACCTGGCGCTCGGCCCCATGCATGCGGCGCCGCCCCTGGCCTCCCCCTCCGGGCACAGCGTCGCCGGGGCGCCGCTGGCCGAACTGCTGGCCAGCTTCAGCGGCACCCGGCGCGAACTGGCGGCGGCGCTGGGCATCAGCGAGCGCACGCTGTACCGGCGCCTGAAGGAACAGGGACTGGCCTGATCCAGGCGAGGTCGCAGGCCGTTCGATCCAGGCTCGCGTGGGCACGGGTGCCTTGCGCGGCCCGGCCCACCCCGCTGCGTCCCGCCAACACTGCCAACTCTGCCAACTCTGCCAGCACTGCCATCCTGGCAGTCCGCATCGCTCTCTTCCCCTCCCCTGGCGCCACTCGCTCTCCCCCGCCGGGGCCGCTGGCACGCTTCGTGCACGACAGCGCGCATGACCGACAACGACAAACGACTGTTACGCCACCTCGTGCTGGCGGTGCTGATCAAGCTGGCCGCGGTGATGGCGCTGTGGTGGATGTTCGTCCGCGACGCGCGCGTCGAGGTGGACGCCGAGCGGGCCGGCGCGCGCGTCGTCGGCGCGATTTCGACTCAAGGGGCAATCAAGTGATATCAGAACAATTAGTAGACCTATCCCGGCTGCAGTTCGCCGCCACCGCCATGTACCACTTCCTGTTCGTGCCGCTCACCCTCGGCATGGTCTGGCTGCTCGTCATCATGGAAACCGTGTATGTGATGACCGGGAACATCATCTGGAAGGACATGACCCGCTTCTGGGGCAAACTGTTCGGCATCAATTTCGCGCTGGGCGTGACGACCGGCATCACGCTCGAATTCCAGTTCGGCACCAACTGGGCGTATTACTCGCACTACGTGGGCGACATCTTCGGCGCCCCGCTCGCCATCGAGGGCTTGATGGCCTTCTTCCTCGAATCGACCATGATCGGGCTGTTCTTCTTTGGATGGGACCGGCTGCGCAAGGAACACCACCTGCTCGTCACCGTCCTGATGGCGGTCGGCACCAACCTGTCCGCGCTGTGGATCCTGATCGCCAACGGCTGGATGCAGCATCCGGTGGGCACGGAGTTCAACTACCAGACCATGCGCATGGAAATGGTGGACTTCTGGGCCATCGTCTTCAATCCCGTGGCCCAGGCCAAGTTCGTGCACACGGTCTCGGCCGGCTACGTGACCGGGGCGATGTTCGTGCTGTCGATCTCCAGCTGGTACCTGCTGCGCGGGCGCGACGTGGCCTTCGCCCGCCGCAGCTTCCAGGTGGCCGCCGCCTTCGGGCTGGCATCTGTGCTGAGCGTGATCGTGCTGGGCGACGAATCCGGCTACACGGTGGGCGAGGCGCAGCAGACCAAGCTGGCGGCGATGGAGGCGATGTGGGAAACCAAGCCGGCGCCGGCAGGCCTGACGCTGGTTGCGGGCATCAACGAAGCGCAGGCCAGGAACGACTGGGAGATCGAGATACCCTGGGTGATGGGCCTGATCGGCACGCGCTCGGTCAGCAAGCAGATCCCGGGCATCCTCGAGATCCGCGAAAAGAACCGGGCGCGCATCCTCAACGGCATCGGCGCCGTCCAGGCACTCGAGGCGCTGCGGCGCGACCGCAACGATGCCGATGCGCGCCGGCTGTTCGAAGAGCGCAAGGCGGACCTCGGCTTCGGCCTGCTGCTCAAGAAATACGTGCGGGACGTCGGCCAGGCCACCCCGGCCATGATCGATCGCGCCGTGGCCGACACCATCCCGCGTGTCACCCCGATGTTCTGGGCGTTCCGGATCATGGTCGGCCTGGGCTTCCTGATGCTGGTCCTGTTCGCACTCGCATTCTGGAGCACCCTCAAGTCGGCCTGCACGCGCCAGCGCTGGCTGCTGCGCTGGGCGCTGTGGATGCTGCCCGCGCCGTGGATCGCGGCCGAACTGGGCTGGTTCGTGGCCGAGTACGGCCGCCAGCCCTGGACCATCTACGGCGTGCTGCCGACCCACCTGAGCGTGTCGACCCTGGGCGTGAACGACCTGTACGGATCGCTCGCCGCCTTCGTCCTGTTCTACACCGTGCTGCTGTGCGTCGAGGTCTACCTGATGGTGCGCTTCGCGCGACTCGGCCCGGGCAGCCTGGGAACCGGCCGCTACGCTTCCGACACCGTCACCAAGGAGATCGCCCATGCTTGATTATGAAACCCTGAAACTGGTCTGGTGGCTGCTGGTCGGCGTGCTGCTGATCGGCTTCGCCATCATGGACGGCCACGACATGGGCGTGGGCACCCTGCTGCCCTTCGTCGGGCGCAGCGACGTCGAGCGCCGCGTCGTCATCAACACCGTCGGCCCGCATTGGGACGGCAACCAGGTCTGGTTCATCACGGGCGGGGGCGCGCTGTTCGCGGCCTGGCCGGTGGTCTACGCCACCGCGTTCAGCGGCTTCTACTGGGCGCTGATGCTGGTGCTGTGGGCACTGTTCCTGCGCCCCGTCGGCTTCGACTACCGCAGCAAGATCCACCACCCCGCCTGGCGCAGCACCTGGGACTGGGGATTGTTCGTGGGCGGCGCGGTGCCGCCGCTGGTGTTCGGCATCGCCTTCGGCAACCTGCTGCAGGGCGTCCCCTTCCATTTCAACGAACTGCTGGTCTCGACCTACACCGGCGGCTTCCTCGACCTGCTCAATCCGTTCGCATTGCTGGCCGGCGTGGTCAGCAGCGCGATGATCACCATGCAGGGCGGGGCCTACCTGGCGCACCGCACCGGCGGCGTGCTGCAGGACCGCGCCGTGCGCGCGACGGCGGTGGCGGCGCTCGTGACGGTGCTCGCCTTCCTGGCGGCGGGCGCCTGGCTGCAGGCGATCCCCGGCTATCGCATCACCTCGCCGATCGATCCGTCGGCGGTGCCTGACATCCTGGGCAAGACGGTGGTGCGCGCCAGCGGCGCATGGATGGACAACTACGCGCGCCAGCCACTGCTGTGGGCCCTGCCATCCATCGGCGTCGGCGGGGCCCTGCTCGCCGCGCTGCTGGTGCTGCGGCGGCGCCCGCTGGCCGCCTTCGTCTCCTCCTCGCTGGCGCTGGCCGGGATCATCGGGACCGCGGGCGCGTCGATGTTCCCGTTCGTCCTGCCGTCGTCGTCGATGCCCGCCGCCAGCCTGACTGTGTGGGACAGCGTGGCCAGCCACCTGACCCTTGCGATCATGTTCTGGGCGGCGCTGATATTCGTCCCGATCGTCGTGCTCTACACGTCCTGGGCCTACCGCGTCATGCGCGGCAAGCTCACGCCGGAGCACATCCAGGCCAATGAACATTCGGCCTATTGAAACAAACTTGTAGAGGAGTCAAGGATATGTGGTATTTCGCCTGGATGCTTGGGGTCGGTTTCGCCCTGCTGCTGGCCATCCTGAACGCGATGTGGGGTGAGAACGAGGCCGCCCGCGCGCAGGCGGGCCAGGACGGGGGCGGCGCGTGAGCGCCCAAGCCGGGGCGCGCCCCGAAATGCGGCCGGCCTCGCGCCCCACCTCGCGCCTGCACCTGCCATGCCTGGGCGTGGCGTTGCTGATCATGCTGGCCGGATCGCTGTTCCCGCCCCTGCTGGCGGACGCGGCCGGCAAGGCCGATCACGGCCTTGCCGGCGCCCTGTTCGCGGCGATGAGCGCGGGCCTGGTGCGGGGCGTCGGTTTCGTGCCCCGGCGCGCGGTCTGGCGCCTGCTGTTCTCGGGCTGGGCCTGCCTGGCCGCGCTCGGACTGGCGGCCTGGATACGTTTCAGTCCGGTTTGACGGGACGCGCGGCCTGGGCCGCCAAGGTGCCGATCCGGGTGTACAGGGACAGCACGTTCGACTTGTCGTCCGGGTACACCCGGTTCGACAGGAATACGTAGAAGGTGCGCGACTGCGGGTCGATCCACAGGATGCACCCGGTGAATCCGGTGTGGCCGAAGCTACCGACCGGGAACACCGTCCCGCGTGGACGCACCGCATAGGGCGAGTTGATGTCCATGCCCATCCCGCGCAAGGCCTCGATCCCGGGCGGCGACTGCACGGTCGTCATCAGGCGCACGCTCTCCCCGCTCAGCACGCGCACACCGTCCAGTTCCCCGCCGCCCAGCAGCATGCGGCCGAAGCGCGCCACGTCGCGCGCGGTGCTGAACACGCCGGCCGAGCCGGCGACGCCGCCGATGAAGCGCACCGTCGGGTCGTGTACGACGCCGCGCAGCATCTGGCCCGGTGCCAGGTCGCCGTGCAAGGCCTTGTCGTCACCGCCCTGCGCGGCTTTCTGGGTCGGCGCGATGGCGTCGGCGCCGATGCGCGCGAGCGGGAGGTAGCCGGTGTCGCGCATCCCCAAAGGCTGGAAGATGCGGCGCTGGGCGAACTGGTCGAGCGGGACGCCGGACACCCGCCGCACGAGTTGCCCCAGCAGGATGTAGTTGATGTCGGAGTAGCGGAAGAAGCTTCCCGGCGCGTGGGTGACCGTCTGCCCGCAGGCCAGGTCGTGCGCCGCCGCGTCGCCGCGCCAGGCCGGCTTGGCCGGCAACCCCGAGGCCAGTCCCGAGGTGTGCGTCAGCAGGTGGCGCACCGTGATCGCTTCCTTGCCACCGCCCGCGCACTCGGGGAAGTACCTGACGAGCGGCGCTTCCAGGTCGATCTTGCCTTCTTCGGCCAGCAACAGCACCGAAGGTGCGGTCGCCAGCACCTTGGTCAACGAGGCCGCGTCGAACACCGTGTCGGGCGTGACCGGCGCCGCGTCCGCCTCGTAGCTCACGCGGCCGTAGGCTTTCTCGTACACCGCGCCCTCGCGCTCGAGCCGGAACACCGCGCCCGGCAGGCGCCGCTCGCCCACGGCGGCCGTGATCGCCTGGTCGATCTCGGCCAGGCGTGCCGGCTCGAGCGGTGCCTCAGCGCGCATGGCCGGCAGTTGGACGCAGCCGGACGCGAGCAGCGCGGCGGCGAGGGCGAGGAAGGTATTGCGGCGCAGGAAGGCGCTGGTGAAGGTCGTACGCATCGATTGCCTGGGGATGAAGGAAGGACTGGACGCCGCCGCGAGGGGCCGGCGGTAACTCTCGTCCATGATAAGTAAGGCGTTGCCGAGGGTCAATCTTTACGCCAGCGCCAGCCTGCGCGGCAATGCCGGTGCCGCCGGCGCGTTTTTCCCCGACGGCGTATGATTTCGCCATGATCCCGTTCTCCATACTCGACCTGTCCCCGATCAACGAAGGCAGCGACGCCGCCGCATCGTTCCGCAACTCGCTCGATCTTGCCCGGCATGGCGAACGCTGGGGCTACCGCCGTTTCTGGCTTGCCGAACACCACGGCATGCCCGGCATCGCCAGCGCCGCGACATCCGTCCTGATCGCGCATGTGGCGGCCGGCACCTCGACCATACGTGTCGGCGCAGGCGGCATCATGCTGCCCAACCATTCTCCGCTCGTCATCGCCGAGCAGTTCGGCACGCTCGAATCGCTGTACCCCGGCCGTATCGACCTTGGCCTGGGCCGGGCGCCGGGATCGGACCACAGCACCGCCCGTGCCTTGCGCCGCAACCTCGCTTCCGACGCCGACCAGTTCCCCCAGGATGTAGTGGAACTGATGGACTATTTCGCCGATTCGCCGCGGCGCCAGGTGCGGGCCGTACCCGGCGCCGGCTTGCAGGTCCCGCTGTGGATTCTCGGCTCCAGCCTGTTCGGCGCCCAGCTCGCCGCCGCGCTTGGCCTGCCGTTTGCCTTCGCCTCGCACTTCGCGCCGCAAATGATGACGCAGGCGGTCGAGCTGTACCGTTCCACCTTCCGGCCCTCGGCTCAGCTCGGCAAGCCATACGTCATGCTCGGCTTTAACGTGTTCGCCGCCAACTCCGACGACGAGGCGCACTACCTCGCCACGTCGATGCAGCAGGCTTTCGTCAACCTGCGCAGCGGACGGCCGACCCGGCTCCAGCCGCCGGTGCGCGATTACCTGTCCAAGGCCGGGCCGCAGGAACGGGCGATGCTCGACACCGTGCTCTCGTGCGCGGCGATCGGCGCGCCGGACACGGTCGCCGCCCAGCTCGCCGCCTTCGTCGAGCGCACCGGCGCGGACGAGTTGATGATCACCTCCCAGGTGTTCGACCACGCCGCGCGCCTGCGCTCGTACGAGATCGTGGCGGACATCCGGCGCGCCGACTGAGGCGGCCCCGGCGGCGCCGTTCAGGCCTGGCCGGTACCCGCCTGCAGCGCGTCGATCAGGTGGCGGGTCGAACGCACCTTCCCCATCTGGCGGAAGGTGTTGTCGCAGGCGAAGCGGTGCGCCTGTTCGCTCGTCGAACTCATCGCATCCTCGGCGAACACCAGGGCGTAGCCGCGGTCGTAGGCCGCGCGCGCGGTCGATTCCACACCGTAATTGGTGGCGATGCCGCCCAGGATCAGCGTGTGGATGCGGCGCCGCCGCAGCAGCAGGTCGAGCTCGGTGCCATAGAAGGCTCCCCATTGCCGCTTCACGATCACGATGTCGGTGGCTTCCACATGCGTCTCCGGCACCAGGTGCGAGGCGTCCGGCGCCGCCGCCGGCGCGCCGGGCGGACGCAGCGGTTCGTCCGCGGGTGGCGACTGCAGTTCGTTGACCAGCACGCGCACGAATACCACCATCGCGCCGCGGTCGCGCATCTCTTGGGCCAGCATCGAACAGTTGCCCACCACCTTCTCGCCCGTGTACGGCGCCAGTTCGCGCCGCAGGTTGCTGTACTGCAGGTCGATCATCACCAGCGCGGTATGCGCGATATCAATCTTCAAGTCGTCCATTGGCCTTCCTCCCGCCACCAGTATTCCCGAACGGGCCAGCGGCCGGCGCACGGCGCGGCGCCAGGCGCGCGGTCTTTGCAATGAGGCACTTTTGATGTGCTAAATTTCCGGATCGCCCACAGTTCCCGCGCAAGCCCGCGCGTCAATACGACAATGAAAAGAACACTGATCGCTTGCGCCAGCCTCGTACTGGCGGCCTGCTCCACCGTCGAGCCGACCACCGAACTGACCCTGGCCACGGGGGTCGAGCGCGCGCCCGAACAACAGGCGGTGGTCTTCGAGAAAGCCGACCTTGCCCTGCGCATCGACCCGGCCAGCCGCAGCCTGCGCGGCGACGCCACGCTCGGCTTCACGGCCACTGCCCCGCTGCGGCGGATCGTGCTGGACCTGGACCGCAACCTGGCGATCGACGCGATCGCGGTCGATGGCCAGCCGCTGCCCGCGACGTCCTGGCGCAACCCGGAGGGCAGGCTGACGGTCGACCTGCCGCGCGCGCTGTCCGCCGGCGAGGCCGTGACGGTGAGGGTCCGCTACGCAGGCCGGCCGCACGTGGCCAGGCGCGCGCCGTGGGATGGTGGCTTCGTCTGGGCCCGGACTCCCGACGGCCAGCCCTGGGTCGCCACCGCCGTGCAGGGCGAGGGTTGCGACCTGTTCTGGCCCTGCATCGACCACCCGATGGGCAAGCCGAAGCTGGTCGACCAGCACATCACGGTGCCGTCGCCGCTGGTCGCGGCGGGCAATGGCATCGCGATGGGCATGGACGAGGCCGATGGCTGGCGCACCTGGCACTGGCGCACGAAGCACCCGAGCACCTATGGCATCGCGCTCAACATCGGCCCCTACAAGGAACTGTCCGGCACTTACGCCAGCCGCTACGGCAACACGATCCCGCTGCACCTGTGGTACCTGCCGCGGAACGAACAGCAGGCGAAGGAGCTGTTCGAGGAGTTCGTGCCCATGCTCGACTTCTTCGAGAGCACCATCGGCCCCTACCCGTTCGGCGACGAGAAGGTGGGCGTCGTCGAAACCCCGCACAAGGGCATGGAGCACCAGACCATCAACGCCTACGGCAACAAGTACGCGAAGACGGCCTACGGCTACGACGAACTGCTGCAGCACGAGTTCGCGCACGAGTGGTTCGGCAACCAGCTCACCAACGCCAACTGGGACGACATGTGGCTGCACGAGGGCCTGGGCGCGTACATGCAGCCGCTGTACATGCAGTACCTGCGCGGCGACCAGGAATACTTCGCCTCGCTGATGCAGCAGCGCGCCGGCATCGCCAACAAGGCGCCGCTGGTGTCGGGCAAGCCCAAGTCCGAGGACGACGTGTACGACGACAAGCGTGGCGGGCCGGGCGGGGACATCTACGTCAAGGGTTCGCTGGTGATGCACACGCTGCGCGGCCTGATCGGCGACGAGGCCTTCTTCAAGGCCGTCAGGAACGTGGTGTACGGTACCGACCGGCCGCAGCCTGGGAAATTGCAGCCGCGCTACGACAGCACGCCCGGCTTCATCGAGGCGGTGAACCGCGCCGCAGGGCGCGACCTGGGCTGGTTCTTCCAGGCCTACATGTACCAGGCCGGCCTGCCGGAACTGCTGGCCCGGCCCGAGGGCGGCAGGCTGCACCTGGCCTGGAAGACGGCCGGGGGCACGCCCTTCCCGATGCCGGTCGAGGTGCGCGTGGGCGAGCGCGTCGAGACGGTGCCGATGGAGGACGGCCGGGGCAGCTTGGCGCTGCCTGCGGGCGCCACGTGGACGCTCGACCCGCGCTCGAAGATCCTGCGGCGCGAGCAGCGCATCGAGCGCTTCCAGCAGTACAAGGAGGCGCAGGCCAAGGCGAAGGAAGGCAAGGGCTAGTAGGTAGGGTCGGCCGGGCCGCGAACGGCTCTTGAGCCCACCGGTTTGGCGCCTGCTGAACGGTGGGCTCAAGAGCCCACCCTACGCCTCCCCCCTACGCCCGGTCCACCCTACTCCTCGCCCGCCCGGTGCACTATTTCGGCACGATCCGCAGCAAACGCCCTTGCCGCTCGTCCGTCAGCACGTACAGGTGGCCGTCCGGCCCCTGCCGGACGTCGCGCACGCGGTCGCCCAGTTCGAGCCGCTCCTGCCGCACCGCCTTGCCGTTCCCGTCGAGGACGATGCGCCGGATGTCGGTGCCGGCCAGGCTGCCGCTGAACAGGCTGCCGCGCCAATCCGGGAAAGCCTTCCCGGTGTAGTAGGCCAGGCCGGAGGGCGCCGGCGAAGGCGACCAGACCACGATCGGCCCCTTCATGCCCGGCACCGTCTTCTGCCCGATCGGCTCGCGCGTGCGGTAGTCCAGCCCGTAGCTTTGCAGCGGCCAGCCGTAGTTCGCGCCCTTCTCCAGCACGTTGATCTCGTCCCCGCCGCGCGGCCCGTGGTCGCTGGCGAAGATCCGGCCGCTGGCCGGATCGCGCGCCAGCCCCTGGACGTTGCGCAGGCCGTAGGCCCAGATCGCCGGCAGCGCGCCCCGCGTGTCGACAAAGGGATTGTCCGGCGCCGGGCGCCCCTCGTCCGTCAGCCGCAGCACCGAGCCGTTGTGGCTGCCCAGGTTCTGCGCCTGCTCGCGCGCCAGCATGTTGCCGACCTGGCGCGGCGGATTGCCGCCGTCGCCCACGCTCATCAGCATCGTGCCGTCCGGCAGCCACAGGATGCGCGAGCCGAAGTGCTCGCCGCCCACCTTGGTCGGCTGCGCCTCGAACAGGGTCTTCACGTCGCGCACGCGCTGGCCGTCGAAAATCCCGCGCATCAGGGCGGTGTGGTTGCTGTCGGCGCTCCCGGTGGCGTAGGTCATGTACACGCGCGGGTTCGGCCCCTTGTCCTGCGGGTGGATGGAGATGTCCAGCAGCCCGCCCTGGCCGCCCGTGTACAGGTCGGGCAGGCCGTCGATCGGGATGCGCCGGGCCTGTTTGCCCTCGACCAGGTGCAGGCTGCCTTCTTCTCCGGTGACGAGCATGCGCCCGTCCGCCAGCCAGGCCATGCCCCAGGGCCGCGGCAGTCCTTCGACCACCGTTTCGGCGCGCCAACCCTCGGCCCGCGGCGGCTGCGTGCCGTCCTGGATCAGTTGCGCCGGGGCCGGGGAAGCGGCACTTGCGAGCGCCGCGAGCACGACCAGGTGACGCATGGAAAAATTGCCAATTGTCAGCATCATGCCCGTATCTCCGCTCAAGTTTGGATATTGGCATCCTATCGTATTTTTTTACGATACGTCAGCAGAATCCGATTTAGGCAGGTATGATGGGCGGCCTAACGAATTCGCCCAAGGAAACGCCACATGATGCAACGCCGTTCCTTCCTCCAAGCCTCCGTCGCTCTCGCTTCCACCCTCAGCATGCCGGCCCTGGCGCGCACCGCCCAGGCGGCGCCCGGCGAACGGATGCTGCGCCTTTACAACACGCACACGGGCGAAAGCCTGAAAAGCGTGTTCTGGGCGGACGGCGCGTTCATCCCCGATGCCCTGCAGGATCTCAACAAATTGCTGCGCGACCACCGCACCGACGAGATCGCCCCGATCGATCCGCAACTGCTGGCCCTGCTCGACCGGATCAGCGGCAAGTTCGGCGACAAGCATGTGCTGCACGTGATCTCCGGCTACCGCTCGCCCCGCTCGAACGCCAAGCTGCAAGCGCGCAGCAATGGCGTGGCCAAGCGCAGCCTGCACATGGTCGGCAAGGCGATCGACGTCCGCATCCCGGGCAAGGACCTGGCGATGCTGCGCAAGGCCGCGGTGGCCGCGCGCGGGGGCGGAGTCGGCTACTACCCCGATTCGCAGTTCGTCCACATCGACACCGGACGCGTGCGCTACTGGTGACGCCATGGCGCGGCCGCTCGTCCGCCTGCTCCGCAAACCGGCCCCGCTGGTCCTGATCGGGCTGCTCTTTGCGTGGCCGGCCACGGCGCAGGACGGCAGGCCACCCGCCGAACCGATCGCGACCGTCACCGTGCGCACGGTGCGCGATCCGGTGGACAAGTCCTACCGCAAGATGATTGCCGCCGCGCAGCGCTTCGCCCGCGAGCGCGCCAGCTTCGCCCCCCAAGCCAGTCTGCGTTTTCGCCTGCTGCCGCGACTGCCCGGCGTGGACATGCATGGCATCGCCCTGCGCGTGGTCGGCGACACGGTATCCATACCGGTACCGGTCGCGGCCGACAACAGCTTCGTCCTGCCCCGCGATGAACAGGCCCTGCGCGAGGACGCCGCGGTCATCGCCAACCGCAAGACCTCCAGCATGACCTGGCGCGCCTGGGTATCCTCCCCGGGACTGCCACCGGGCACGCGCCGGCTGGGCGACCTGCGCCTCGAATGCCGGGTCGGGGTCGAGGCCGGCCTCGTGTCCAACAGCTCGCCGCTGTTCGGCTGGCTGACGAGCGCCTTGACGAGTCCGGACAAGGTCTGCAACAGCCCCGACGGCAATTATCTGTTCTTCGCCGACCGGCCAATCTTCGCGGTCACCCTGCGCGCCGGTTCCCGCGTCGAGACGCTGCCGTTTTCCATGCTCTACGCCGGGGGCGAACAGACCCCGGACATGCTGCCCTATTGCGACTGCCAGGTGCTGCTGGACAGGACCTACTACGCGCCGATCTGGGACGCGGGCTGGCCGGACGACACCCTGGTCGAGTTCGACTACATGCGGGAGGTGCCGCCATGAGAACGGCGCCGTTCCTGCTGTGCCTGGCCCTCGCCGGCTGCGCCGCCCATCCCGCCCCGTCGGGCACCGTGGCGGACGGGAGGCGTCTTGCCAGGGAGGTGGTGCCGGGTGTGACCATCAGGGCCCAGTTGCTTGCGGCCTTCGGCCCCACCCGCTCGGTCAGGTTCGACAGCGGATACGAGGCCTGGCTCTACCAGTCGCCCGCCGCAAGCGGCCGCTTCGGGGAATTCGTCATCCTCATCGATCCGGCCGGTGTGGTCGCCAAGACCCGCCGGCGCGGGCCCAGTCACGCAGTTGCCGTACCGCAACGTCCGATTCCGTAGTACAGTTGAAGACTTCGTTATCGCCGGAAGCGGAATCATGTATCGCAAGCTTGTACTGACACTGACGCTCGCAGCGGCCTGCTGCGCCAGCCAACTGGCCGTGGCCGCGCCACTCTCCCCGATCGAACAGCGCATTGTGGCCGAGGTCAAGGCGAATTCGGAAAACGCGATCGCGCTACTGGAACGTAGCGCCAGGATCAACAGCGGCACCATGAACCTGCCCGGCGTGCGCGAGACCGGCGCGCTGTTCGCCAAGCAATTCGAGGAACTGGGTTTCAGGACGTCCTGGATCGACATGCCTGCCGGGATGCAGCGCGCGGGCCATCTGGTGGCGGTACGCGAAGGCAAGCAAGGCAAGCGCCTCTTGCTGCTGGGGCACCTGGACACCGTGTTCGAACCGGGCAGCCCGGTGCCGATGTGGGAGCGCGACGGCGACCGCGCCCGTGGCCAGGGCGTCGCCGACATGAAGGGCGGCAACGTCGTGGTGGTCGAGGCCCTGCGCGCGCTGCATCGCGCCGGCGCGCTGGACAACACCCACATCACCGTGATGTTCACCGGCGACGAGGAAGAAGCGGGCAACCCGAAAAGCGTCTCGCGCCGCGACATGGTGGAACTGGCCAAGCTGAGCGACGTCGCCCTGAGCTTCGAGGGCACCGTGATCGGCAAGGACGGCCAGGCCATGGCCACCGTGGGCCGGCGCGCCACCGCCTTTTTCGACTTGCAGGTCAAGGCGCGCCAGGGCCACTCGTCGAGCGTGTTCGGTCCCGCCGGGTACGGCGCCGTGTACGAGGCGGCGCGCATCCTGGACGGTTTCCGCCAGAAGGTGGTCGAGCCCGGCCTGACCTACAACCCCGGCCTCATCCTCGGCGGTACCGAGGTCAGCTACGATGCGGCCAACTCGCGCGGCAGCGCGGCCGGCAAGACCAACGTGATCGCCAACACCGTCACCGTCAGCGGCGACCTGCGCTACCTCGACTATGCCCAGCGCGACCGCGCCCATGCGCAGATGCGCGAGATCGTCGCGCAGAGCCTGCCCGGCACCAGCGCCAGCATCAGTTTCCGCGACTCCTATCCCCCGATGGCCGTCACGCCGGGCAACCTGAAGCTGCTGGAAATCTATTCCCAGGCGAGCAGCGACGTCGGCCTTGGCACGATCGGCGCCGTACCGGCCACCAAGCGTGGCGCCGGCGACATCCAGTTCGTCGCCCCGTACGTGGACAGCCTGGACGGGCTGGGCGTGACCGGCGGCGGCGCCCATTCGCCGTCCGAGTTCGTGGACCTGGGCTCGATCGAGCGCGCGGCGATCCGCACCGCCATCCTGATCTACCGCCTGACCCGCTGATCCCGGCCAGCGCCGGCGGGCGCTCGCCTCGCGTGCGCGGCCGCCGTGCGCTTCGCTGGCACAATCGCCTTGCGGAGATACCGCGTGCGCGGAGGCGAACATGGTGGTCGAGATACGCAAGGTCCTGCTGTGGCTGGTCATGCTGGTGCTTGCCGCCTGTGGCGGCGGGGGCGGCGACCCCGGCACCGTCAACCCACCCCCTGCGCCACCGCCGTCGGCCGGCACCGGCACGCTGGAAGTGGTGGTCAGCGGCTTGCCGACGGGCACGGTCGGCGCCGTACGGGTCAACGGACCGAACAACTTCGTACAGGAACTAACGCAGTCCCAGGCGCTGTCCAACCTGGTGCCGGGCACCTACAGCATCGGCGCCTCGCCCGTTTCGGTCGGCGCAACGGTCTATTCCCCCATCCCGGCCACGCAAAGCGCGGTGGTCAACGGCGGCGCCACCACCAGCGCCACGGTCGCCTACTCCAGCGCCGCGCTGTCGCTGGTCCTGACCGAGGTGGCGCGCAACCTGAGCTTCCCGACCTATCTGGCCGCCCCGCCGGGCGACGAGCGCCTGTTCATCCTCGAGCGGGCCGGGCGGGTACGGGTGCTGCAACGCGACGGCCTGCAAGACCGCCCCTACCTCGACATCAGCAACCGCGTGCTGGCCACCGGCGAAGGCGGCCTGCTCTCGATCGCGTTCGACCCGCGCTTCGCGTTCAACGGCTACTTCTATCTCTACTACACCGACTTCCAGCAGAACATCGTGATCGAGCGCTACCGCGCCGGGCCGACGCCGGACCTGGCCGACCCCACCTCGGGCCTGGTCATCCTGCGCATCCCGCATCCGGTGTACATCAACCACTACGGGGGACAGGTCGCGTTCGGGCCGGACGGCTACCTGTACCTGGGCACCGGCGACGGCGGCGGCGCCGGCGACCCGATGGAGAACGCGCAAGACCTGGCTTCCCTGCTGGGCAAGCTGCTGCGGATCGACGTGGCGCAAGCCTCGCCGACCCGGCCCTACACCATTCCCCCGACCAATCCCTACGTGGCCGATGACGGGCGCCCGGAAATCTGGGCGCACGGCTTGCGCAACCCGTGGCGCTTCAGCTTCGATGCCGGCCAACTGTACCTGTCCGACGTCGGCCAGGCGCGGCGCGAGGAGGTCAACATCGTTTCCGCCTCCCAGGGCGGCCTGAACTATGGCTGGGACGTGATGGAAGGCACGCTGTGCCACGAGCCGGCGCTGCTGTGCGACCGCGCCGGACTCACCCTGCCCGCCTTCGAGTACGACCACGGCGAGAACGAGGCGAACGGCTGTTCGATCGTCGGAGGCCACGTTTACCGCGGCCGGGACATCCCCGAGCTGACCGGGCGCTACTTCTACTCCGACTTTTGCGGGGGCTATCTGCGCAGCTTCCTGCCGACCGCCTCCGGCGTCGTCGAGCAGCGCGACTGGGGCCTGTCCCCGGGCCGGGTGGTCTCGTTCGGCCAGGACGCGGCGGGCGAGCTGTACCTGCTGAGCGCGGACGGCGTCGTGTACAAAATTGGACGCGCGGCCGCGCCTTGAGGTTAGAATTAGGGAATGGCACGCTTACAACTCAACTTCCCCGAAGACCAGTACTACTATTCGACGCCGCTGACGGTACGGGTCACCGACATCAACGCCGGCAACCACCTGGGCAACGACTCGATGATCTCGATGATCTCCGAGGCGCGCGCCCTCTTCCTGTTCGAGTACGGCGTCGCCGAGACCGAGCGCGACGGCACCGGCATCATCGTGACCGACCTGGCCACCACCTACCGCGCCGAAGCGCATGCGCGCGACCAGCTGCTGTTCGAGGTGGGCGTGATGGACTTTAACAAGTACGGCGGGGACATCACCTTCCGCGTCAGCCGGCCGCGCGACAACAAGCTGATCGCCATGGCCAAGTCCGGCTTCGTCTTCTTCAACTACAAGACCAGCCAGGTCGTGCTGATGCCCGACGAATTCCGCGCCAAGTTCGAGCGGGTGAACTGGATCGACTGAGCGGCGCCGCTCGCCCGCAGCCTTCGTGCCACCCCGGGTGGCCACACAATGCCCTGTGCCGGTCGCGGTCCAGGGCGTTTTTGTTGGCGCTGTCACCTTTGCGTGTGGGATTTACCCAGTGCAGCTCTCAGGAAGCGCTCCGGCGAGTCGATCCGGCCGCCATCGAGCGCCCACTGCCACCCGAGGTAGTGGGACAGGTAGCGCGAGGCTACGCCATTGAAGCGTGCGAGCCACTGCCGAAAGCGTCTGTGGTAGGCGTTCACGTTCTGCACGTGGATGGCGCCGCGCGCCCGTTCACACGCGC
>FWWL01003095.1_pt1 | contig 29802 bp, 26 predicted proteins | sample 2228331 | NCBI WGS metagenome assembly FWWL01 (sample SAMEA103939775, study PRJEB20133) | metagenome
GCTCCGTGTCGAAGATGGCGCCAGGAGGCACGCGCTCCATCTGCCGCGGGTTGCTCGCGGCGGTGACGACGTCCAGGGCCACTTCCACTTTGACCTCGCTGTAGGGCAGGTCCATGTCCACCTGGCTCCAGGCTTTGCGGGAAACCCTCCCCTCCTCCACCACCTGCAGCTCGGGTCCGAGCCGCGCGTCGCGGACGATCAGCCGCGTGGGGGTAACGAAGTCGAAGCGGGCGCCCCGGGGGCCGGAAGGGAACTGGCCGAAGGTGGGGCAGACCGGGCAGCGGCGGTACGCGGCCTCTTCGGTGCACCAGTGCAGCCAGACCTGCACGGGCCTCTGGACGAGCTCCTGCAGACGAAGGCCGTATGCCTTGGTCAGGAGGCTACGTAGCTTTCCCTTCAAGCTGGAGCCGGGCACGTACGGCTGGTTGGTGACGGGGTCGCGAAGGACCGGCTGGTCCACCCCGCCGATGTCCAGGCCAGAGGCGGCGGCGCCCACGCGGAGGCCCGTGAGCGCCAGCATTTCCGCCGACACCACGACTTTCCCCCGGAGGGTGGGTGTTGTCCTGCTCATTCTTCTCTCCTCCCCTGACGGCGCTCGAGCTCGGTAAAGTAGGCGAGGGTGGCCTCGAACAGGTCCGCCATCACCTTGAAGCGCCTGGCCTGGTCGCCGGCCTGTGCTTGAAAAACTGCGTCGATGGCCGGCGTCAAAATGTCCCGCAAGAGCTGACCGCCCCGTCCCGCGCGAGCAGCCACGTACGCCAGGCGGGGGCGTAACATCCGGAGCCGTTGAGCTTCCCAGCGCATCTGCAGGCGCTTGACTTCCCCGAACACGCGGCGGATCTGGGCCATACGGAGGTTGTAGTCGGCCAGCTGGTGGCCCCACTCCTCCGCCTTTCTGACGAGGAGGTCGTAGTTTTCTTCAGCCACGATGCGGCTGACGTCTTCCGCGATGGAGCCCCGGGGAGAGCCGGGGCCCTGGGGACGTGCGTCCGGTCTCGGCGGCATACTTGTCTCACCTCCTTCGGCTTAGTTCCCACGCGTGGAGAGTTCCACCCATCGGGCGAGCACCGCGAGCTGCCCGATGTGGTCACGGTCCACCAGGTCTTCCCGCAGCCGTTCCAGGTCCTGCTGCAGCTCCGCTCTTTCCTTCGCCAGGTAGTAGACGAGGGTCCACAGCCACCGGTCGTAACGGACCCGGCGGCGGACTTCGGCTTCGCTGAGGGCGCGCCGGCGGCGCAGGTCACGCCTGCGTTCCTCGTACAGGCTCGCGATGCGGGCCAGCTTGAACACAAACGCCCTGCGGACCTGGGCCTCGTCCTGCAGCCAGCGCCGGATGGTCTGGTGCCACCCGCGCGCCCAGTCCAGGTCCTGCCATTCCAGAGGCTGGCCCCACAGGTTGAGGGCGTCCTTCTTGTGGCCGTCCCGCTCCCACGCCTTCGCAGCTTCCAGGAGTCCTCCGGCCTGCTGGGCCGCCTGGTAGAGGGGGAACTTCTCGTGGTGGAGGGCGGTGCCCCCGGAGAGGGTGACCGCGGGGTTTTCGCACACGTACGCGCGGAAGCGAGACCGGGTCTGGCGCGCGACTTCCAGCACCGCGTCCCAGCTGCCGACCGCGAGGAGGTCGTCGCCTCCGGAGTACAGCAGGTACACGCGGCTGCCGCCGGGGTCCACCTCCTCGCAGATTCGGTTGAGGTAGCCCTCGAAGAACGTGGCCAGGGACCGGGAGAGGGTGGCCACCCGGGACAGCGACAGGCGCCCCCCGAGTCCCTCGGAGAACAGGCGGCCGAGGTCGTCCACGTCCATGCGGAGAGAGGCGAAGTACTTGGCCCCTTCGGACGCTTGGGCCATCTCCGCGACTTCCCGGACGTTCCCCTGCTCGTCCCTCGGGGTGAAGTTGGGCAGGAACCGGAAGCCCACCACCGGTGCGAGTTTCCCGTTTCGCTCCACGGGGCGGAGGTGCGGGTCGTTCAGCCGGACCACCCAGTCCCCCGGGCGGTGGTGGTCGAGGAGTTCCTCCTCCGTGTCCAGCCACAGCTCCGTGCCCAGGGCGGTCAGGACGGAGTGCCACTGCAGCTTTCCACCGGTACGGGGTGGTACGCGCCGCAGGACGAGGTACTCCGCGCGGCCGACGCGCCGGCTCAGGTCCTCGAAGCTCTCGCACAGGGAGCACTTGCGCTCTGCCTCCTCCTCTTCTTCGGTCTTGACCGGCCTCGTGAGGCCCCGTGATTTCAGGCCCTCCGGCTGGTGCGGCTCGCTGTGGCACACGACACAGAAGGTCTCGCGGCCACCCACTCCGAAGGGGCCGAAGACCCTCCCAGGGTCCCGCAGGGCTTCCTCCCGGAGGAGGGCCTGCTTGGCCTCCCGCAGCCGGCCGGACAGCTCGCCCCACCGCTTCCCAAGGGGGCTGCGGTCTTGGTCGGGTGCCACTCTGAGGTCGGAGGCTGTGAGCGGCACCGACTCGAGGACGACCGCCACGTCGCCCCCGAAGAAGTCCAGCAGCAGCCGTGTGACCTCTGCCCGCAGGTTCCCCATGGCTTCTCCCGCGCGCAGGGGTGCGAGCAGGTAGAAGTGGCCGCCCCCGCTGTAGAGGACGTTGCAGGGCGGTACACGGAGCTCGCGGCGGACGTGCTCGGCCACCGCCTCGCACAGCAGGCTCAGGTAGGCGGACCGGCCCCGCAGGCTTTTGGCTGCACCCGCGCTGCTGACGGTGTACAGGAACCGCTGGATGCCCGAGACGTCCCCGCCCACGAGCGCCGCCACGGGCTCGTCCCCGGAGGGGTCGGGTTCCAGGCGGCGCAGGGTTCCGTCTGGGAGCTCCCACAGGCAGGCCGACAGGGCGCCGGTGACGTGGAGGTGGTCGGCCAGGGAGACGTCCGGTTCGTCCCTGTAGGCGGCGGCAGGCACAGACCAGGCGTAGACCCGGAGCAGCGACAGCCACGTGAGGACGTAGGCGTCGGGGTCCTCGAAGGTAGGTGCGCTGTCGGGGAGCTGTTGCCACGCGTTTTCGAAGCTGGACCACAGCGCTGGATAGTCTGCCCTGAGCTGTTCCCTCGGCTGCGGGAAGACCGCACGCCCCAGCTCCAGCGGCGCGGTGGTGTAGGCCCACTTGTTCCGGTCCGGCCCGCTGAGGCCCCGGGCGTCCAGCCGCAGCTGGGCAAGGACGGGCAGCAGCAGCTCCGTGGAGGGGTCGCCGGGTTCCTCCTCGGCCCTCTGCACGCGTTCCCCGCTTGCCAGCTTGTCCGCCAGCCGGACGACCAGCACGTCCCGCTCGTAGGGGCCGGTGTCGTGGTGCCGCTCCACCACCTCCGCCACCTCACGCCTCTGCTGGTCTGTCAGGAACCGCAGGCGCGGCAGGACCTCCCGCTCTACCCACTGGCGGCCGTGGCTCTGGTGGTTCCGCCGTTCCCCCCAGAAGGCGCGCTGCCGGAACTTCCCGATGTCGTGCAGCAGGCCGGCGACGGCCGCAAGCCTCGCCCCGTCGATCACGTCCGCACCACCTCCATCCGGCCCAACCCCATGCTCGTCAGCTTGCCCACGCCCAGCCACTCGCCGAAGGCCAACAGCCTGCGGAAGGCGGTGAAGTCGGGGCCTTCATAGGTGACGGTCCCCACCGCGCCGCCGACGCGCATGTCGGTCCGCTGGCGGGTGGAGTACCGCCGCAGGTCCACCCACCGGGTGTGGTCGCGGACCGCCCGAGCGCGCTCCGCCTCGGACAGGTCCACCTCTCCTGGCAGTGGCCCCCCGTAGCAGGTCGCGAGCGCGCGCCACCGCTGCGCCAGGGCGCGCACCAGCTGGTGGAAGGCCACGGGGTACACGAGGTCGCCCCGCAGGTCCAGCCGCACCGGGGTGGCGAAGCGGACTGTGAGCCGCCGCGTGTCCGGAACGGCGGCTTCCCCGAGCAGCCGGTCGAGGGAGACTAACGGCACGTCGGTCCGCAACGTGGCGTCGTCCGCCCGGTACACGGTCACGAACCCGTCCGGCTGCCAGGCGGCCACCTCCTCCAGCTGCAGGCGGTGCCGCGAGGGCCCTAACCCCGCACGGCCCAGGTCCGCCAGGCCGAGGATGTAGTACGGGAGGTCGTGGTTCGCGCGCCCCACCAGCACCATCTCGAACTCCACGGCTTCCCCAGTCCGGAGGACGGGCTTCCAAGCGGCGCCGAACGGGACCCGCAGGACGAAGGGGACCGGCATCCGCTCGTACCGGCCGCCCTCCGAGGCGGCGGGGGGTGCGAACGGCTGGAACAGCACCGGGTAGGCGCACCGGAACCGGAGCAGGCAGCCCGCGCAGTCGGGCATGTGCGTGACGCACACCATGCGGCGCAGCACGTGCCCCAGCCCTCCGCGCAGGGTGGGCCCCAAAAACCGCGGGAGCCGCCCGTCGGACTCGGAGACCCACCGGAACCTGTACCGCCCGACCTCGAAGGCGCACCCCCTCACTTCACCGCATACAGCACCGCCAGCACCGGGGTGGTGGCGGGGACGTACAGGCAGCCGGCGTCCACCAGCGGCCTGTAGGCCGCCGCACTCAGCGGGAGCCGGACCGCCTCGTCCATGGGGTAGTCCAGCCGGTCCGAGGCGTACAGGGTGTCCGCCAGGGCGATCACGCCGAGAATGTAGGTGGTCCGCTCGCTGCCGGTCATGACCTGCCAGGTCCCGCACGTGTAGCCCCGCACCACGTGCGCGTGGTAGGTGGCTGCCACCGCGATAGGGTTACCTGGCTCCCCCAGCGCAGGAGCCACAAACAGCACCGCCACAGCGGGCAGCAGTACCCAGTACCGCACCGCGTCCACCTCCCGAGTCCGGTTCGGGAGGAGCCTACCACCCCCTCCAGCGGAGCACATGGGCCCGCATTCCCTTCCTGCTTAGGAAACGGTCCCCACCTCCGTTTTCGACGGTGCCACCACCTCAAAGTAGGGCGCCAGTTCGGCCAGCAGGACCGGCCGCCCGACGGGAGGTCCGAGCAGTCCCAGCCAGTCCGCCAGCTTCGCGTACACCTGGGTGAGCTGGTTGGCCACCGTCCGGCGGCTCCGGCCCAGCTGCCGGGCGATGGCCGCGTTGTCCAGACCCTGGCACGCCAGGCGCGCCACGTCCCGCTCGGCGGGTGTGAGCCACCGTTCCACGAACTCCCGCCGGCGGCGCATGCGTTCCCCGCGGACGATCTCCTCGTACCGGCGGACCGCCTCCAGGGGGTCGTCCAGCTCCGCCAGCGCCGTGAGCATCACGCCGGAGTCGGTCCACCGCAGCACCGGCACGGGCACCAGGTAGGCCGCCTCCCCCGGCTCCAGGTGCATCCGGCGCTGTGCCCCTGGTGCCCACCCCTCGCTCAAAAGGTGCCAGGCCCGGTCCTCCGGCCCGAAGAGCAGCTGTGCCACCACCATGCCCGCGACCCCCATGACCTTCCGGCCCCCCGCCAGCGACAGGTGCACCACGCTGTGCGCACGCTTGGCGTCCCGCACCGCGCGGTACAGGGCACCCAGCAGGCTGCGGACGTCCGCTTCGGTCCGGAAGTCGTCTACCGGACCCCCCTCCCCGCGGACGGGCACGGCCCGCAGCCGGACCCCGGGGTACCGGCTGCCGGAAAACTCCCCCCGCACCGCCCGCAGCCCCTCCAGCACGGGCGGGGAGGTGGTGTGGACCACGGTGACCTCTCGGACGGGGCGCTTTTGCTGGAGGAGGAGGTCCAGGGCGATGGTGACCACCTGGGGCTCGTGGCCCAGGGTGGCCACGAGCCCCTCCCCGCGGGAGGCCATCCTAGCGCGGTCGAGGCGTTTGGGCCTAGCAGCTGGTAGCAGCCCTCACCCCCGGACGCGGAAGGTCGGCGCCCGAGGTTTTCGAGGTGCGCCCGGCCCGGTCCTGCAGGCGGCGGCTCCTGACCGCGGAGGCAGTACGGGCCCGTCCGCCCCGCTGGCCCGCCCGCTCCAGCCAGCCCAGCCTCGTCGCGCTAGGCGGTGGCCGGGACCTCCCGCTCCTCCAGGGGCACGTAGTCCCGGACGTCCGGGCCGTCGTAGACCTGCCGGGGCCGGCTGATTTTCTGCTCCGGGTCCTGCAGCATCTCCTCCCAGTGCGCCAGCCAGCCTGAGGTCCGCGGGATGGCGAACAGCACGGGGAACATCTCCACCGGGAAGCCCATGGCCTGGTAGATGAGGCCGGAGTAGAAGTCCACGTTGGGGTACAGCCGCCGGCTGACGAAGTACTCGTCCTCCAGGGCGATCCGCTCCAGCTCCAGGGCGATGTCCAACAGCGGGTTGGTGCCTGTGACCTCGAACACCTCGTACGCCACCTGCTTGATGATCCGGGCCCGCGGGTCGTAGTTCTTGTACACCCGGTGGCCGAACCCCATGAGGAGGACTTCCCCGGACTTCACCCGGCGGATGTACGCGGGCACGCGGTCCTTGGTCCCGATCTCCTGCAGCATGCGGAGGACCTGCTCGTTGGCCCCGCCGTGCAGCGGGCCGTACAGGGCTGCCGCCGCGCCCGCCACCGCGGAGTACGGGTCCACGTGGCTGCTGCCGATGCTCCGCATGACGTTGGTGCTGCAGTTCTGCTCGTGGTCCGCGTGCAGGATGAACAGGACGTCCAGGGCCCGCTCCAGCACAGGGTGGGGCTTGTACTTCAGCTCCGTGGTCTTGAACAGCATGTTCAGGAAGTTGCCGGTGTACGACAGGTCGTTGTCCGGGTACACGTACGGCAGCCCGCGGCTGTGGCGGTAGGCGAAGGCGGCGATGGTGGGCATCTTGGCGATGAGGCGGACCACCTGCCGGCGGCGGACTTCGGGGTTGTGGATGTCCTTCGCCTCCGGGTAGAAGGTGGACAGGGCGCCCACGGTACCGATGAGCATGCCCATGGGGTGGGCGTCGTAGTGGAAGCCGTCCAGGAACTTCTTGATGGACTCGTGGATGAAGGTGTGGTGCGTGATCTCGTGGCTCCACGCCTCCAGCTGGCTGCGGGTGGGCAGCTCGCCGTGCAGGAGCAGGTAGGCCACCTCCAGGTAGGTGGACCGCTCCGCCAGCACCTCAATGGGGTAGCCGCGGTACCGCAGGATCCCCCGCTCCCCGTCGATGAAGGTGATCCGGCTGCGGGTACTGGCGGTGTTCAGGAAGGCGGGGTCGTAGCTCATCAGCCCGAAGTCGTCCTCGTCCACCTTGATCTGCCGCAGGTCCGTGGCCCGGATGGCAGCCCCGTACTTCGGGTAGGTGCCGTAGAAGATGGGGACTTCGTAGGTCCGGCCCGTGCGGTTGTCGATGATGGTGAGGCTGTCCTTGCCCATGTCCCTCCCGCTCCTCATACCCTGAAGTCGGCCGGCGGCCGCAACTCCAGTGTACGCGGAACGCGGGCCGGCGTGCAGCGGGTGCGGAGAGACTTTGCCTCCAAGGGGACGGCGCGGTCACCGGCAGCGGTCCGCCGGGGACCGGGCGAGCCGCTCCCGGGCCTCGGGGTTCTGCGGGTCCAGCTGGCCCACCCGCTCCCACTGGCCGGAGGCCAGCTCCGGTTGGCGCATCCGGCAGTACAGGGCGGCCAGCAGCAGCCGGGTCTGCACCGCCAGCGGCACGTCCACGTCCCCGTTCACCTCCACCGCCTCCTCCAGGACGCGCCGGGCCGCCTCCAGCCGCCCCAGCTTCAGGTACAGCTCCGCCAGGCGCAGGCGCATGCGGATGCGTTCCTGCCGGAGTTGCGCGGACGCGATGGCGTAGCGGGTCTCGTACTGGTGCAGGAGGTGCCGGAGCTGCAGGACCTCCGCCTCGTCCCGGGCGCCTTCTCCGTACAGCAGCTCCTGCAGCGCCTCCAGGGCCAGATGGTCGCCAGGCCGGAGGTCGAACACGAGGTGCAGCAGCGCCTTGGCCGCTTCCCGCCGCCCCAGGGCCACGTACCGCAGGGCCAGGTCCCGGCACAGGTCCAGGGTGCGGCCGTCGTAGTGGCCCAGGGCGACGGTGTGGCGCAGCTCCACCTCGGCCTTCTCCCACTCCCCCGCTTCCAGGTACTCTTCCGCCAGGACCTGGTGGACGCCCGTGGCGAGCCCGTGTTGCTGCACCCGCCGGTACAGGTCCCACGCTTCCCGCAGCAGCCCCTTGCGTACGTAGGCGATCCCCAGCTCGTCGTAGGCCTGGACGTTGCCCGGCGCCAGCTCTACGGCCTTGTGGAGGGCCTGGATGGCTTCGTCCACCTGGCCCGCGGACAGCAGACAGCGGCCTAGAGCGATCCAGGCGTACTCGTCCTCCGGGCTAGACTGAGCTTCCCGCCGCCGTTCGGCACAGGCGGGCTGGGAGAACACCGCTCCGGGCTGTGCCCCGGTGACGGCCACCACGCACACGGCCACCGCCGTCCCCCGCAGGACCCACCACGCGAACCGGCCCCGCACCGCGCACCCCGTGCGTCAGCCGACCGCCTGGTGGAGCCGGCGCAAGGCCTCCAGCCGGTCCCGGTGGCCCAGGTGTGCCCTGCGGAGTGCGTCCTCCAAGACGGCCACCGTCCGGTCGTAGGTGGCACGGTCCACGGGGTAGGGGTGGCCGTCCTTGCCGCCGTGCGCGAAGGCGAACCGCGCGGGGTCCCGCCAGCTGGGCGGGGCGCCGGCCAGCAGCTCGGACAGCAAAGCGAGGGCCCGGAGCGTCTTCGCACCCACCCCCGGGAGGCCCAGCAGGGCCTCGAAGGAGGCCGCCTGGGCCTGGTACGTGGACAGGAAGGCCCGTTCCAGACGGCGGGGGTCCAGGTCCTCCAGCGTCACGTGGTGGCGGGCAGGCAGGGACAGGACCTGCTGCAGTTCGGCGGCCAACCGCTCGGGCCGCTCCCGGGACAGCGCCGTCATGGCCTGCCGCGCGCGGTCGCTTTCCCGCGCCACCAGGTTGAGGGTGGGGACCACGCACTCCGCGCACACCGCCGCGTGCGGTTCGCACACGAAGTCCCGGACCCGCTCCCCCAGCCAGTGGTACCTGCGCGCGGTCCGGTCCTGTTCCCGCATGCCCTGCTGGACCACGGCCCAGGCGCCGGTGTGGGTGACGAAGAAGGTGTGGTGGTACAGCTGGTAGCCGTCCTGTACCGCGTTGTTGTCCACCTTGGCGCTCAGGCGGCTCGCGTACACCAGCCGGTCCGCGTCCAGACCCAGGCGGTCCCCGTAGGCCCGCAGCTCGTCGGGCGTGCGGCGGGAAGCCGCTCCCTTCCCGCCGGCCACCACGAGCCCCACCTCCCTTTCCAGCCCCCTCAGCCCTTCTTTTAGGGCCCCGCACACGGTGGTGGTCAGGCCGCTGCTGTGCCAGTCGAAGCCCAGGACGCAGCCGAAGGCCTGGAACCAGAAGGGGTCTGAGAGCCTGCGCAGGACACCCTCGGGCCCCACCTCCTCCACCAGGGCGCCCACCACGGCCCGCGCCAGGCGCACCATGCGCTCGAACAGCCACCGCGGGGCAGAGCCTCCGTGCAGCGGCAGGGTGGCAATACCCGTCCGGCGCACTACCGACCGTGGGGCTCGGGGACCACGCCAGGGGCCACGTACCGGAGCACGGGGGTGAGGACGAACAGCGCGAGCAGCGCGTTTGCCCCGGCCTTGAGGGCGTTGAAGGGGACGATGACGGGTAGCAGCATGCCGGCCACGCGCTCGGGCGGCATCCCGAACTGCAGGTACAGGATGACGAAGTTCGCGGGCACCATGACCACCACCCGCGCGGCGGTCCCCACCACCGCGGCCCGGACCAAGCGCGCCAGGAAGGGCCCGCCACCGCGCTGGTAGGCCCACGCGGTGGCCGCGGCGAAAGTCGCCGCGGCCACGAAGTCCGCCAGCGGGCCGAAGGGCCCGCGCGCCCGGAACAGCAGGTACAGGAGGTCCTTGACGAACACTACGGCCACCGCGGGGCCCGGTCCGTACAGGACCCCCGCCAGCAGGGCCACCGTGTCGCTGGGGTCGTACCGCAGGTACGGGGCCTGAGGGAGGACCGGGAACTGTACCGTGGCCATCAGGACGAAGGCCGCCGCGGCCAGCAGCCCGAGGGTCGCTATCCGGCGCGCCTCCATTCCGTCCCTCCTGGTCGGTGGTGTCGGTGGCTTGGTGCGACCTCGGTCCGGAGCGTGGCCTCCGGCCCCTGCCCGCGACCCGCCCCCTACATTCTAGGTTGTCCAGCGTGCACTTGGCCTCTTGTCCCCACCCCCTTTAGGCCGCGCCACCGCGCTCCCGCGGCTTCCGGCCGTGCGTCAGGCAGTTTTGGACGCGCGGGCAGGCTGCTTGGCCTTGAGGGTCTGCGCGGCCTGGCGGAGGGCCTCCTGGAACTCCTCCACCTGGTCCGGGAACACCACCACGCGGCTGCGCTCGTGGCCGGATTCGGTCCGCCGGGACTCGCTGATCACCAGGTACCGGCCGCCTGCCCTGGCCTCCCGGACGTCCAGGAAGTACGTGCGCCCGCGGCCCTTCACCTGCGCGCTGAACAGCCCGTTTTGCCTTGCCTCTGCCATGTGGCACCTCCTCTCGGTAGGGTCCACTAAGTGAACGGGCGCAGCGGCGGTTTTTGACCACGGGGCGGGCGGGAACTTTGACGCAGCCGGCCCGGTGCGCGCGTGTCGCAGGCCGCCTCGGTGGGAGCGCAAAAAAGGGCCCCGGCCCCGCTGGCCGCGCAGCCCGTGGGGCCGGGGCCGAGGGTGGGGTGCCTTCAGCGCCGGGCAGGGGCTTCCTTGCTGTTCTTCGCGGGCACCTCCGCCGCCACGGGCGTCTCGGGCAGCGAGACCCGAGGCCCGGCCAGGCCGAGCTTGTCCCGCAGCTTGGCCTCGATTTCCGCGGCCACCTCGGGGTTGGCCTCCAGGAACTCCCGGGCGTTGTCGCGGCCCTGGCCGATGCGCATCTCCCCGTAGCTGAACCACGTGCCCACCTTCTGGATCAGGCCCAGGTTCGTGCCCACGTCCAGGAGGCTTGCGGCCTTGGAGATCCCACGGCCGTAGTAAATTTCCACCTCCGCCTCCCGGAAGGGCGGGGCCAGCTTGTTCTTCACCACCTTCACCCGGGCCCGCATCCCCTTGATCTCCTCGCCGCTCTTGATGTGCTCGGTGCGGCGGATCTCCATGCGGACCGAGGCGTAGAATTTCAACGCGCGGCCGCCCGTGGTGACCTCGGGGTTCCCAAACATCACCCCCACTTTCTCCCGGATCTGGTTGATGAACACCACCACGCACCGCGACCGGTTGATGGCACCCACCAGCTTGCGCAGGGCCTGGGACATGAGCCTGGCCTGCAGGCCCACGTGGGCGTCCCCCATGTCCCCTTCCAGCTCCGCCCGCGGGACCAGCGCGGCCACGGAGTCCACCACGATCACGTCCACGGCCCCGGACCGCACCAGGGTCTCCGCGATCTCCAGCGCCTGCTCCCCGCTGTCCGGCTGGGAGATCAGCAGCTCGTCCACGTTCACCCCCAGGGCGCGGGCGTAGTTGGGGTCTAGCGCGTGCTCCGCGTCGATGAAGGCCGCCACCCCGCCCTCGCGCTGTGCTTCCGCGATGATGTGGTAGCCGAGGGTGGTCTTGCCCGAGGACTCGGGGCCGTAGATCTCCACCACCCGGCCTCTGGGCACCCCCCCGACCCCCAGGGCCACGTCCAGCCCCAAGGCACCCGTGGGGATCACGTCCACCGTAAGCCGCTGGGACGCCTCCCCCAGCTTCATGATGGAGCCCTTCCCGAACTGCCGCTCGATCTGGGCCAGGGCCAGTTCCAGCGCCTTCTGCCGCTCCGTCATGGTCCGCCTCCCCTCCTGGTTGTCGCCAACGTACCAAACATACGTTTGCCTGTCAACTGCCCTCCCCCGCGAGCCGGTAGGACTGCCGCACCGTGTACACCGGCCCGGGCCGCTGCAGGTGGCTTTCTACCAGCTCTACTGACTGAACGCGCTGGCTGCCGATTTCGACATGCGCGCTGCGCTGTACGGCCGACTCCAGTTCCGGGTGGTAGGCGGGGGTCCGCAGCCGGCCGATGGTGAGGTGGGGTGAGAAGGGACGCTCCTCGGGCTGGAAACCGAGGGGCTGGAGGGCGGAGTCTACCCGAGCTGCGAGCTCCGCCAGCTCCACGGCACCCTGCTGGACCCCCACCCACAGCACGCGGGCGCCGCGCGGCCGCGGGAACGCCCCCAGGCCCACGAACCGGATCGGGAAGGGAGGGAAGCCTTCCACGCAGTGCAGGGCGTCACAGACCCGTGGGTACGCCGCCTCTGCGACTTCGCCGAGGAACTTCAGGGTCAGGTGGAGGTTGTGCGGCTCCACCCACTTCACCAGGTGCGCTCCCGCGGGCCACGCCTCCACCAGCCGCCGCCGGACGGCCTCCACCGCGGGCCGGAGGGCCGGGTCCAGGCAGACCGCCACGAACAGCCGCAGTTCCTAGCCTCCCGGGCGCCCCAGCAGGTAGCGGCGGAGCAGGTTCAACGCCGCCTGGCTTGCCAGCCTCCGCACGCCCTCCCGCCCCGGCTCCTGCCCGAAGTCCGCCCGCACGGCATGCACGCGCTCCCGGTCCGCGAGTGCCAGGAACACCCGCCCCACCGGTTTTTCCTCCGTCCCGCCGCCCGGCCCCGCGATGCCTGTGACGGCAAGGCCCAGCTCCGCCCCGAACCGCTCCCGGACGCCGCGCGCCATGGCTTCCGCCACCTCCGCGGACACCGCGCCGCAGCGGTCCAGCAGCTCCTGCGGGACGCCCAGGAGCGTGCGCTTGGCGTGGTTCGCGTACGCCACCACGCCGCCCAGGAAGTACGCGGAGCTGCCCGGGACAGAGGTGAGCCGCTCCCCCACAAGGCCACCCGTGCACGACTCCGCCACCGCTACCGTGAGCTCCGCCTCCCGCAGCAGGCGGGCGACTACGGTGTCCAGGGTGTCGTCGTCCGTACCGTACACCGCGTCCCCGAGCCGGTCCCGCAGTTTCGCCTCCGCCTCGGCCAGCATCCGCTCCACCTCGTCGGGACTTCCGCGGGCGGTGACGCGCAGGTGTACCTCCCCCACGTGTGCGAGCGGCGCCACCGTAGGGTTGGTGGTGTGGAGGAGGTCGCGGACCATCTCCTCCAGCTGTCCTTCCCCGATGCCCACGGTGCGCAGGACCCGAGACCGGATCACCTCCTGCCCCCACCAGCCGCGGCGCTGCAGCTCGGGCAGGACGAACTCGTCCACCATGCCGCGCATCTCCCGGGGGACGCCGGGGACCAGGACCACCACGCGCCCGTCCACCTCCCAGAACACCCCGGGCGCGGTGCCCCAGCGGTTGGGGATGGGCAGAGCGCCCTTGGGGACCAGGGCCTGGCGGCGCTGGTTGGGCGTCATGGTCCGGCCGCGGCGGGCGAAGAACTGCTCCAGGTGCGCCAGAGATACCTCGTCCTCCACCAAGTCTGCACCCAGGGCCGCAGCCACCGCGTCCTTGGTCAGGTCGTCTTCCGTGGGCCCCAGGCCTCCCGTGAACACCACCAGGTCCGCCCGCGACCACGCCAGGCGGAACGCCTGCTGGACCCGCTGGAAGTTGTCCCCCACGGTCTGCCGGAAGTACACGGGGATGCCGCACTCCGCGAGCCTGCGGCAGATGTAGGTGGCGTTGGTGTCGGTGATCTGGCCGAGCAGCAGCTCCGTGCCGACGGAGACCACCTCTGCGCATCGAGACCGGTTCACAACCCGCCTCCGGGTCGGCGCGTCCTGTGCGTCAGCGGGCGGGCGGGCCGAAGGTCCGGCGGACCACCTCGCCCGGGGCGCCCAGAACGCCCAGGTCCTGTCCGTTCACCTGCACCCGCACGCCGCCCGCGTTCCCGATGACCACGTGCAGGCTCTTTGCGGCCTCCCACTCCCGCCGCTCCCCGGTACGGATGAAGCCCTCGAACACCCTCCGGCCGTCCGCCACCACGCGCAGCCACGAGACGTCCTCGGCGGCCAGGACCACCCGCACCGCGGGCTCCCCGGCCATGGCGGCGGGTGGCAGCGCCGGGCCCAGCGGGGCCTGCGGCCCTTCCGGCTCCGGGGCAGAGGCCGCGGGCGCGGGGGAGGTCACCTGCACGGGCACTTCTGCCGTGGTGAAGAAGGCCCGTAGCTGGCGGTAGCCCAGATACCCGAAGCCCACCACGGCCAGGGCGGCCCCGAAAGCCGCCCACGCGGCCAGCCGGCGGAGCCGGGAGGGGGGTACGGCGGGGCGGATGGGCACTTCCCCACCGGGGAAGACCAGGTGCGGCGCGCGGCCCTGCCCGCACCGGGCGGCCACGGTGCGCACCAAGGGCTCCGGGTCCAGGCCCAGGTACGCCGCGTACGCCCGCACGAACCCCTTGGCGTACTGGGGGGAGTCGAACAGGTCGAACCGGTCCTCCTCGATGGCCTGCAGCCACCGCAGGGGGATGCGCAGCTGCGCGTGGACCTGCTCCAGCGGCAGGCCCAGCGTCTCCCGCCGGCTCCGCAGCACCTGACCCACCTGGGTGTTCACCCGGGAACCCCGCCCCTGCGTGCTGTCCGTGGAGTCATCCACTATCGTATCGGGCCCCCACCGGTCCGAAAAGCACACCGGCCTCCTTACTCCCGGGCGTAGGGCCGGCCCACGGTGCTGGGGAACCGCCTGCGGCCGATCACCACGGCCACCACCGCGAGGGTCAGAGCGTACGGGATCATGGACACGAAGTAGAAGGGCACGCGTTCCTTCACGCCCGGGGTGACCGCCACCGCGGACGCGAACCCGTCCGCGAGGCCGAACAGCAGTGCGGCGCCCAGGGCCAACAGAGGTTCCAGGCCCGCGAACACCACGCACGCCAGCGCGATGAACCCCCTGCCCGCGGAGATTTCCTTGACCAGGGCGCCGAACCAGCCCAAGGGCAGGAAAGCACCGCCCAACCCGGCCAGCGCCCCGCCCAGGGTGGAGGTAAAAAGCCTCAGCCGGTCCACCCGCAGGCCCGCCACGTCCACCGCTTCGGGCTTTTCGCCCACCGCGCGGATGCGGAAGCCCAGCACCGTGCGGTGCAGGAGCACGTGCGCGCCCACCGCGGCGGCCACCGCCAGCAGGGTCACGGGGCTCAGCTGTCCCGCAGGGGTGCGCAGGCGCGGCACCATGAGCTCGTTGGGGAACACGTGGATCCCGGGGAACGCCCACAGGCTGATCAGGAGGAACGGGACGAAGCCCAGCGCGAACACGTTCAGGCCCATGCCTGCGATGATCTGGTCCGCGCGGCCGTACACGCTCACCGCCCCCAGGGCCAACCCCAGCAAAGCGCCGGTGACCGTCCCGCCCAGCAGGCCCACGTACCCGCTGCCGCCCGCCTCCGCGAACCACACGCCCACGGTGGCGCTGATGAGGAAGATGGCCTCCAGCCCGATGTTCACCAAGCCCGCCTTCTCGTTCACACACTCCCCGACCGCGGCCAGGGCCAGGGGCGTCATGGCCAGCAGCCCTGTTTCCAGCAGGGAAATGGGTGGAAGCCCCACCCGCTCCAGCAACCGCGGGACTGCCGCGGCCCCAACGGCAGCGAGCGCCCACGGCCACCACCGTGCCCCCTTCACCGCACAAGCCTCCGACGCAGCAGCTGCCACAGCTCCGGGACTGCCATGGAGAACACGATGATGCCGTTGAGGGCCCGGACCAGTTCGCTGAGCACCCCTACTTCGTACTCCATGAGCCGCCCGCCCTGGGCCAGGGCCCCGAACAGCACCGCGGCGAGGATCCCCCCGACCGGGTGGTTGCGCCCCACCAGGGCGACCCCGATGCCGTCGAACCCCAGGGTGGTCACGTTCCCCAGGGTGGCGTACAGGGACCAGGCAGGGGGACGGCCCACCACCTGGCTGGCACCCGCCAGGCCCGCGGCCAGCCCGCCCAACACGAAGCTCAGCACCACCACCCGCTGCGGCCGCACGCCCGCGTACCGCGCCGCGTCCGGGTTTTCCCCCGCCAGGCGCAGCTCGTAGCCGGCCCGGGTGCCCCACAGGTATCCGTAGACCAAAAGGGCGAAGGCCACCGCCACGAACAGCACCGCGGTCAGCGTGCTCTCTTCCGTGAGCACCGGGTAGCGGGCGGTGGGAAGGGCTGGGACCGTCCGCTCCGCGCGGCCGGGCTCCGCCAGGAACTGGATGGCCAGGTACATGGAAAGGTGCAGGGCGATCCAGTTGCACATGATGGTGGAGATGACCTCGTGGGCGCCCCGCCACGCCTTCAGCACCGCCGGGACCAAAGCCCACGCGGCGCCCGTCACCATCCCCGCCAGGGTGGCCGCGGCCAGGTGGACGCCCGGCGGCAGCGGCACCATCCCCGCCACGAAGGTGGCGCCCACCGCCCCCAGGTACACCTGCCCTTCGGCCCCGATGTTGAACAGGCCCGCGCGGACGCCCACGGCGAAGGTAAGGGCGGTGAGCATGAGGGGGGTGGCGAAGGCCAACGTCTCCAGGACGTCTTCCCGGGTGCCGAAGGCGCCCAGCACCAGCGCCCGGTAGGCCGCCAGGGGCGGGTGGCCGAAGGCCCAGATGAGGAGGCCACCGGCTACCAGCCCCAGGCCCACGGTGGCCAGGGACTCAGCGAGGGGACGGAGCGCCCGCATCGGCCTGCTGCGGCACCACCCCGCCCATCAGCAGCCCCACCGTCTCCCTCCGGAACTCCTCCACGGGGCCTACCCCCAGGAACCGTCCCCCGTACATCACCGCCATGCGGTCCGCCAGCTCCAGCACCTCGTCCAGGTCCGCGGACACCAGCAGCACCGCTTTGCCCGCGTCCCGCAGCTGCACCAACAGCTCCCGGATGTACACGGTAGAGGCCACGTCCAGGCCCCGCGTGGGGTGCATGGCCACCACCAGCTTGGGCTCCTTGGTGATCTCCCGGCCCACCAACAGGCGCTGCTGGTTTCCCCCGCTCAGGCTGCGGACGGGGGTCGCGAGATCGGGCGCGACCACGTGGAAGCGCGCCACCAGCTCGCGGGCGTGGCGGAGGATGGCGGGCCGGTTCAGGCGGCCCAACCATCCGGTGAACCGCCGCTCCCGCTGCCGGCCCAGGATGCTGTTCTCCACCAGGTCGAACCCCAGGGCCAGGCCGAACCGTGCTTTGTCCTCCGGCACGTGCGCCATCCCCCGCCTGTACAGGGCCAGGGGGTCCAAGAAGGGCACCGGCTCCCCGTCCACGCGGACCTCCCCCGCCTCCGGCCGCCGCAGCCCGGTGACCGCCTGTACCAGCTCGCTCTGGCCGTTGCCCTCCACCCCCGCCACGCCCAGGATCTCCCCCTCCCGCACTTCGAAGGACAGGTCCTGCACGGCCACCCTGCCGCGGTCGTCCCGGACCCGCAGGCCCCGCACCTCCAGCACGGGCTTGCCAGGCTGGCGGGGGAGACGGTGCACCCGGAGCGTCTGCAGCGGCCCCACCATGAGCTCCGCCAGCTTCTCCGGGGTGGCGGCGGCGGTGGCCAGCTCCCCCGCCACCACGCCCTGCCGCAGGACCACCACCCGGTCGGTGACCTCCAGCACCTCCCTCAGCTTGTGCGTGATGAGCACGATGGCCGTACCCCGGTCCCGGAGCCGGCGGAGGAACTGGAAGAACTCCTCCACCTCCACGGGCGTGAGCGCGGAGGTGGGCTCGTCCAGGATGAGCACGGAGGTCCCACGGTACAGGGTCTTGCAGATCTCCACCCGCTGCTGGACGCCCACGGGCAGGGACTCCACGGGTGCCTCCAGGGGCACATCCAACCCGGTCTCCTGCAGCAGCTGCTCCACCCGGGACCGGGCGGCGTCCTCGGGGAGGGGGTGCAGCGGTCCGGCTCCCTCCTGGCCCAGGAGCACGTTCTGCAGCGCGGTGAAGGGCGGCACCAGGGTGAAGATCTGGTGGACCATGCCGATCCCGCACCGCAGGGCGTCGGAGGGATTACGGAACTGTACCGGCCGGCCGTCCAGGAGGATCTCTCCCCGGGTGGGGCGCAGCAGCCCCGACAGCACCTTCATCAAGGTGGTCTTGCCGGCCCCGTTCTCCCCCAACAGGGCCACGATCTCTCCCGCGTCCAGGGAGAAGTCCACCCCGCGCAGGGCCACGGTGCCGTCCGCGTACACCTTGTGGATCCCCCGCATCTGCACGCGGGGCGTTCGGTCCGTCACGGGGTCCTCGGGGCAGCCTGCGCTGCGGACAACAACCCGCGGAAGGCTCCGGCTAGCGCTCCCGCACCCGGTAGGCGGCCGCGGGCGGGGGGCCCGGCCGGCTGCCCAGCTCGCCCCGCCACCGGTCGATGTCCGGCTTGGTCACCACCATGGGCACGCGGACCTGCCCCTCGCGGATCTTCTTCTCCAGCTCCGCCAATGCGTCCCACACCCACTTGGGCTGGGCCTCCCGCATGGTCTTGACCTTCGACTTGATCTCCGCGGGGGCCGCGGGCAGCACCTTCTTGCCCGTCAGCCGCTCGGCCTGCACGCCCATGCGGATGAACTCGTCCAGGTCGTCGAGGGTGCTGACGGAAATCCCCTCCGCCAGCTCCCCCGCCACCCGCGTCCCCACGCCCAGGGTCACCACGCCCTGGTTGCGGCGCACCAGGTCGCGGAACTGGCCGTCCCGCACCCACCGGGTGGCGTAGTACACGCCCCGGTCCACGCGCTTCATCATGCTGGCGATCACGAACCCCGGGTTGATCCAGTCCTGGTTGGCGTCCACCCCGATCCAGAAGGGCGGGCCCATGCGGAGCTTCTGGCTCTGGGCGATCTCCTGCACCGCCTGGTTGATCCCCAGCCCCAGGGGCCCCGCGATGTTGTACACTGCCACCGCGTTCTTCGCGTACATGGCTTTCGCGGCCGCGTAGCCCTTGGGGATGTCGCTGAAGGTCCCCGTGTACGTCCACAGGACGAAGTCCTTGCGGTAGGTGAAGGCCTTGGCGGGACGGTTCTTCGCCAGCCACTCCGTGGCCCACCGGGCGCCCCACTTGTACCCCACCTCGAACTTCCACAGCACGGGGATCTCGATGCCGAACACGCCCCCGATGTGCGGCTTGGCGTACTCCGCGGCCAGCAGCGCCCCCAGAGCGCCCACCAGGGCGCTGCCCTTGTGCTCCTCGTACACGATGTCCATGAGGTTCGGCAGGGGGTACTGGGCTGCGAACTTCTCCTTGACGATGGACTGGGCGAAGGTGTCGATGCCCACGAAGTTCTTGTCGGGGAACCTCCGGGCCACCTGCGCCAGGGCGTCGCTGAGGAGGAACCCCACGCCCACCACCAGCTGCACGTCCGGGTCGCGGGCCGCCCGGGTCAGGTTGGGCACGTAGTCCGCTTCCACCTTGCTGACGACCTCCACCATGCGCACGCCGAAGTCCCGCTGCGCGTCCTCCCCGCCCTTGAAGGCCATGTCGTTGAAGCTCAAGTCCCCCCGGCCGCCCACGTCCGAGACCACCGCGATCTTGAACGCCCGGGGCGCCGCGTGCGTGGCCACCCCCTGCACGCCCAGCGCCACCGCCAACGCCAGGAGCACCGCCAACGCCATCCTCCGCCGCATGGTCCCCCTCCGCCTCCGTGGTGCCGGCCCGCGGGCCGGTGCGGTGAAAGGACTACGGCGGGACAGGCCGGAAATCCTGCGCGGGGCGGGCCGCGCGGTGTGGAGGTCCCAGGTGGCAAGTCCCCCCTGCGTGCTGGTGGTCGGGGGCGCGAATCTGGACGTGGTGGCGCGCGCGGACGTGCTGCGCCCGGACGCAAGCACCCCCGGCTTTGTGCGGTTCGGGCCAGGGGGTTCCGCCCGCAACGTGGCGGAGGCCCTGAGCCGCCTGGGGGCGCGCGTGCACCTTCTGTGCGCGGGCGGCCACGGCGCCCTGTGGGAGCTGGTGCTGGGGCCCACCCGGGCCGCGGGGGTGGTGGTGCACCCGGTACCGGTGCGGCCCTGGCCGGACACCTACGTGGCGGTGGGGACCGGACACCAGCGCACGTGGGCGGTCTCCGACGTCCGGGCGTGCGAGGCGCTGCAGCCCGCACACCTGCTGCAGGTGGCCCGGGGCGGGAGGTGGGACGCGGTGGTGGCGGACAGCAACCTCACAAGCGCACTGCTGGCCGCGGTGGCGGAGCTGCCGGCGCGGAGGTGCTTACTGACGGTGTCGCCTGCGAAGGCTACACGTCTGCGGCCGCGTCTAGAGGGGACCTGGCTGGTCAGCTGCGCGGGGCCGGAGGCGGAGGTCCTCTCCGGCGTTCCCGCGGCAGACCCGGACGGCGCGCGGGAGGCCGCCCGGGCGCTCCGGAGGGCAGGATGCGAGCACGTGGTGGTCACCCTGGGACCGGCTGGCCTGGTGTGGTGTGGGGAGGAGGAGGTGTTCGTGCCCGCCCGGCCCGTCGTCCCGCAAGACCCCACGGGGGCGGGGGACGCGGTGGCCGCGTGTGCCGTGCGCGCGCTGCTGGCGGGCTACCCCGACCGCGAAGCAGCCGTGCTGTGCGCGTGGGCGGGAGCTTTGACGGTGCAGGTGGAAGGCTCCGTGCACCCGAACCTGAGCCTGGAGGTGCTGTGTGAGCTGGCGGGACTGGCAAGGCGCCCTTGACGTCGCACCCGAGGTGGCGGACGCCCTGGACCGGAACCGACCCGTGGTGGTCCTGGAGACCGCGGTGGTCTCCCACGGGCTGCCGCCGCCGGTGGCGGTGCACACCGCGGAACAGCTGGACCAGGAGGTCCGCGGGGCAGGGGCGGTCCCCGCGCCGGTGGCGGTGGTGGACGGCAGGGTGGTGGTGGGGGCGGCAGGGGAGTTTCTGGCGCGCCTGACCGACGCGGGCACGTGGAAGGTGGCCGAGCGGGACCTGGCCGTGGCGGTGGCGCAGCACGCCACTGGGGGGCTGGCGGTGTCCGCCACGGTGGCGGTGGCGTACCGGCTGGGGGCACCCGTGGTGGCCACCGGCGGGATCGGAGGTGTGCACCTGGGCGGGCACCGCACGTGGGACGTCTCAGGAGACCTGCAGGCCCTCGCCCGGTACCCGGTGGCCGTGGTGTGCTCCGGCGCCAAGGCGGTGTGTGACCCCGCCCTCACCCTGGAGTACCTGGACACCGCGGGCGTGACCGTGGTGGGCTACCGCACGGACCGCTTCCCGTACTTCTACGCGCAGGACAGCGGGTTCCCCGTCCCCCACCGGGCGGACACCCCGCAGCAGGTGGCCTCCATCCTGCTGGCCAAACGGGCCCTGGGACAGAGCACGGGCCTGTTGGTAGCCAACCCCGTCCCCGAGCACGCCGCCCTGACCTACGAGGAAGTGGTCCGGGCGGTGCGGGCTGCCGTGAGCCGTGCTTTGGCCCGCGGCCTACGGGGCGGAGACCTGACGCCGTACCTGCTCTCCGCGGTGGCGGAACGCACGGGTGGCCGGTCGGTGGACAGCAACCTGGCCCTGCTGCGGTGCAACGCGCGGCTGGCGGCGGAGGTGGCGGTGGCGTACGTGCAACTCGCGGGTGCGGCAGAAGGCCCTGTCAGTGCGGCTGAGGAGCGCCCAACAGCCGGTCCAGCTCCTCCAGGGTGACCAGCACCTCCCGCGGGTTGCTGCCCTGCGGCGGGCCCACGATCCCCTTCGCCTCCAGCTGGTCCACCAGCCGTGCCGCCCGCACGTACCCGATCTTCATCTTCCGCTGCAGCAGGGACACCGACCCGTAGCCGGCCTGCACCACGATGCGGGCGGCCTGGCCCAGCAGCTCGTCGTCGCCCTCCTCCCCCTCCTCCGCGGGGTGGGCCTGCAGCAGGGTGGCCTCGTATCGGGGCCGGCCCTGGTCCTTCCAGAAGTCCACCACCCGGCCGATCTCCGCGTCCGAGACGTACGCGCCCTGCACCCGGGTGGGGCGGCTCGCGCCGATGGGCAGGTACAGCATGTCCCCGCGGCCCAGCAACTTCTCCGCACCGGGCGCGTCCAGGATGGTCCGCGAGTCCACCATGCTGGAGGTGGCGAAGGCGATCCGGGAGGGGATGTTGGCCTTGATGAGCCCCGTGATGACGTCCACGGACGGGCGTTGGGTGGCCAGCACCAGGTGGATGCCCGTGGCGCGCGCCATCTGCGCCAGGCGGACGATGCTGTCCTCGAACTCCGCGGGCGCCACCATCATCAGGTCCGCCAGCTCGTCCACCACCACCACCACGTACGGCAGCGACCCATTCGGGTTGTCGCCCAGCTTGTCCCCGGCGACCGCCTGCACCGCCCGCCGGCGGTCCTCCTCCGGCAGGCTGTTGAAGGCCTGCACGTTCCGCACGGTGGCGTACGCGAACAGCTCGTAGCGCCGCTCCATCCCCTGGATGACCTTCCGCAGCTTGGCCGCGGCCTCCTTGGGGTTCTTCACCACGGGCACCAGCAGGTGCGGGATGTCCTCGTAGTGGCTCAGCTCCACCCGCTTGGGGTCGATCATCAAGAACCGGACTGCCTCCGGCGTCGCCCGCATGAGGAGGCTGCACACCAGGGTGTTCAACGCCACGCTCTTGCCCGACCCCGTGGCGCCTGCGATGAGCAGGTGGGGCATGTCCACGAGGTTGGCCACCACGGGGTAGCCCGCGATGTCCTTTCCCAGGGCCACCAGCAACGGGTCCGGGCGCTGGAAGGAAGGGCTTTCCAAGATTTCCCGGAGGGTCACCAGGGCGGCCTTCTCGTTGGGCAGTTCGATCCCCACCGCGGACTTGCCGGGGATGGGCGCCTCGATGCGGACGGACGCGGCCGCCAGGGCCAGGGCGATGTCGTTCGCCAGGCTGGTGATCCGCTGGACCTTCACGCCGGGTGCGGGCTGCAGCTCGAACCGCGTGACCACCGGACCCTGCTCCCAGCCCACGCACCGGGCCTCGACCCCGAAGGACTTCAGGGTGGCCTCCAGGCTGCGCGCCACCTCCTGGGGGTCCAGCCGCGTGCGGCCGCGGGCTGGAGGCGGGGGGTCCAGCAGCGCCAGGGGAGGCAGCTTCCACGGGCCCGGCGCGGGTGCGGGCTGGGGGAGGTCCAGGGGCAAGGGTTCCTGGTGGAACTCCCGTTTCCGCCGCGGCTTCTCTTCCGCGGCGGGGGGCTGAGGCGGTTCTTTCGGCGACACGTCCGGTCCTGCCAGGAACGGGGGCGCAGGCGGCGGTGCAGGTTCTGCGGGCACCTGCTTTGCGGCGCGTGCCCGTTCCCTCGCCCGGGCTACCCCCTCCGCCAGAAGCCCTATGGCCCGCACCGCCGTGGCCTGGAGCCACCGTCGGGCTTCCCGCGTCCCGTGCCGTCCGGCTTCCGCCGCACGCACGGCCGCGCGGAGCGCTTGGCGGGCGGAAGATTCCAGCAGGCGGACCACGCTCGCGCGGGCCACCAAGAGCAGCCCCACGGCTGCGGTGACCCCGGCACCTACCGCCGGTCCCCAAGGCCCCAGCAACCGGGCCCACACCCACGCCTGCGCGGCACCCAGCACCCCTCCCCCCTGCCCGGCCAGCCCCTGCGGCCAGTCTGCCCCGGTGCGGGCGTGCTCGCCTGCCACCACGGCGAGGGCCAGCACCGCAAGCCCCACCAGCCGGCGCGTAAGCCGCGGACGGTCCACCGCCAGCAGGACCAACGAAGCCAGAGCCAGTGCGGCGGGCAGGAGCCACCCGTGGTTCCCGAACAGGAAGCGTTCCCAGGCCCGCACGTGACGCGGGACCAGGCCGGACGCGGCCGGTGAAAGGCTCGCGGCGGCCACGGACGCCGCCACCAGGCAGGCCACCCCCGCGGCGCGGACCAGCCGGAGGCTGGCCTTCCGCCCGCGGGCCCTCCTCCTGGAGACCGGCCTGCGAGCCAGGGCGCGCCGGCTCACGGAAAGCCCCCCCACACACTCGCCACGAACACCACCCCGCCCACGGCCCAGCAGTAGTAGGAGAAGGCCCGCAGCCGGCCGCGCCGGACCAGGTCCACCAGCCACACGATGGCGGCAAGCCCGGAGACCAACGCCGCGGTGAACCCCACGGCCAGGGTGCCGGCCGTGTACCCGTGGGCCGCCGCGCTGTGCCAGTCGGTGGCCAGGGAGTAGCCTGCGGCCCCCAGGATGGCCGGTACCGACGCCAGGAAGGAGTAGCGGGCCGCCTCCTGCCGGCTCAGGCCCCTCCACAGGCCCGCGGCGATGGTGATCCCGGACCGGGAGATCCCCGGCACGATGGCCACCGCCTGCGCCAGGCCGATCCACCCCGCGTCCTGCCAGGACATCTGCAGCGCGGACTGTCCAGACCGCTCCCGGGCCGCCCACAGGACGAAACCCGTGAGCACCAGCTGCAGGGCGGTCCTCGGGACGGAGGAGAAGCTGGCCTCCAGGGGCTGCCGGAAGACAAAGCCCAATACGCCCGTGACCGCGCTGGTGCACACCAACAGCCACACCAGCCGCCCGGGACCGGCAGGCGCCAGGGGCCGGCGTACCCAGGCGGCCAGCACCTGTGCGAGGTCCCGCCCGTACACCAGCAGGACGGCACCCACGGTCCCCAGGTGCACCAGCGCCTCCAGCAGCACGCCGGGCCGCGGGACGCCCAACAGCGCCTCCGCGAACACCAGGTGGGCGGAGCTGCTCACGGGGAGGAACTCCGTGAGGCCCTGGACGATCCCCAGGAGGGCGAGCTGCCAGGTTTGCGGCATCGGCTAGTCCGTCGTCCGCGGCGTCGGTCTTCCTCCGGAGGAGGGTTCGCCGGCGGAAGCCGACTTCCTCCACAGGCCTAAGGGGGTCAGACTTCCACCAGCAAGGGCAGCACCATGGGCTGACGGCCGGTCCGCTCGTACACGAAACGGGACACCTGGTCCCGGATCTCCGACCGCACCGCGCCGAACTCCGTCTGCCCCTGCTTCCGGCACCGCTCCACCGCCTGCCGCACCTGTGCTTTCACCGCATCCAGGAGCTCCTCCGCGCCCCGCTGGTACACGAACCCCCGGGACACCACGTCCGGTCCCTGCACCAGCTGCCCCGTCTGCCGGTCCAGGGCCACCAGGGTGATGAGCACACCGTCCCGGGCCAGGTGCTGGCGGTCCCGCAGCACCACCGCGCCCACGTCTCCCACCCCCAGCCCGTCCACCAGCACGTTGCCCACGTCCTCCTTGCCCGCCACCTTCCCGTGCCCGTCCCGGAACTCGAACACCGTCCCGTTCTCGCCCACCAGGACCCGGTCCGCGGGAACCCCCACGCTGGTGGCCAGGCGCGCGTTCAGCACCAGGTGACGGTACTCCCCGTGTACGGGGACCACGTGACGGGGCCGCAGCAGGTGGACCATCCACCGGAGCTCCTCCTGGGACGCGTGGCCGGACACGTGGGCCCCCGAAGCAGGCCCGTACACCACCTCCGCCCCGTGCCGGAACAGGTAGTTGATGGTCCGCGCCACCATGGCCTCGTTCCCGGGGATGGGAGAAGCGCTGAACACCACGGTGTCGCCCGGCTTCAGGCGGACCTGCCTGTGGGAACCGGTGGAGATCCGGGTGAGGGCGGAAAGGGGCTCCCCCTGCGAGCCCGTGACCAGCAGGAGCACCTTGCGGTCTGGCAGGCGGTTGGCTTCCTCCACGGACACGTACGCGTCCCTGGGGAACCTGAGGTAGCCCAGCTCGGAAGCCGCGCGGATCACCTCCACCATGCTCCGGCCCACCGCGGCCACCTTCCGGTGCGCGCGGAGCGCGGCGTCGAAGGCCTGCTGGAGCCGGTGCACGTTGCTGGCGAAGGTGGTCACCAGCACCCGCCCGGGCGCCTCCGCGAACAGCTGCTGGAACCGCTCGCCCACCACCCGCTCGGACGGAGTGATCCCGGGCCGCTCCACGTTGGTGCTGTCCAACAGCAGCGCCAGCACCCCCTCCTCGCCCAGCTCCGCCAGGCGCGCCACGTCCGTGGGCTTGCCGTCGATGGGGGTGGAGTCGAACTTGAAGTCGCCGCTGACCACCACGGCGCCCGCGGGCGTGCGGACCACCACGCTGCAGCTGTCCGGCACGCTGTGGGCGACCCGCACCCATTCCACCTCGAAGGGGCCCAGCCGGACCCGTTGCCGGGGCTGCACCGTGTGCAGGGGGCCCTCGCGGACCTTGTTCCGCACCAGGCCGACCGTGAGGGGGGTGCCGTACACGGGGACCTGGAACTCCCGCAGCAGGAAGGACAGGCTCCCCACGTGGTCCTCGTGGGCGTGGGTGAGCACCACGCCCACCAGCCGCCGGCCGGACCGCCGCAACAGGCCGAAGTCGGGGATCACCAGGTCCACCCCGTACAGCTCCTCCTCGGGGAACATCACGCCCGCGTCCACCAGGAGCACGTCGTCCCCGTACTGCAGCGCAGTACAGTTCTTGCCGATCTCCCCGAGGCCGCCCAGGGGCACCACGCGCAGGGGCAGGGCAGGACTCTCAGGTCGCCTGCGGGGCACGGTCACCGCCTCGCCCGGGGCGGGCGTGGCGTCCGCTCAGGTCCCGGGACCACGGCCAGACCCGCTAGCCGACGGGCACCCCCATGGCTTCCCGCATGGCCGCGGCGATCTGCTCCCGCTCCTTCGGAGTGGCTTCCACCAGCGGGAGCCGCGGCTTGCCCACGGGGAACCCCGCCATCTCCAGCGCCGCCTTGAGGGGCACCGGGTTGGGGGCCACGAACAGGGCCCGGAACAGGGGGAACAGACGCAGGTGGATGCGGCGGGCCTCCTGCACGCGGCCCGCCTGGAAGTGCGCGATCATCTCCGCGATCTCACGGCCCACCAGGTGGGAGGCCACGCTCACGATGCCCACCGCGCCCACGCTCAGGTACGGGAGGGTCAGGCTGTCGTCACCGCTGTAGATGAGGAAGTGGTCGGGGGTCCGCCGGCGGATCTCCGACACCTGGTCCAGGCTACCTGAAGCCTCCTTGATCCCGGCCACGTTGCGGACTTCCGCCAGGCGCGCCACGGTCTCGGGCAGCATGTTGGTCCCCGTGCGGGTGGGGATGTTGTACAGGAGCACGGGTAGGTCGGTGCTCTCCGCCACCGTCTTGAAGTGCTGGTACAGGCCCTCCTGGGTGGGTCGGTTGTAGTACGGGACCACCAGCAGCAGCCCGTCCGCCCCCAGACGCTGGGCCTCGCGGCTGAGGTGGACGGAGTGGGCGGTGTCGTAGGTGCCGGTACCCGCCAGGACCGCAGCCCGACCGGCCACCGCCTCCTTCACCACCTTCAGCAGCTCCAGCTTCTCGGCGTCCGACAGGGTGGGGGACTCCCCCGTGGTACCCGCCACCACGATGCCCGTGGACCCGTTGTCCACCAGCCTGCGGGCCAGCTCGCCGGCGCGGTCGTAGTCCACCGCTCCGTCCGGACGGAAGGGCGTGGCCATGGCGGTGATGACCGGTCCCCAGTTCATGCGGCTCGCCTCCCGGAAGCGTCTTGGTGGCTCGATTCGACGGAACCTGCCCGCTCCCTGCCGGACGGGGGCCCGCGGCCACCGTCAGCCCCAGCCCCGCCAGGTGGGGCTGCGCTTGTCCAAAAAGGCGCAGATCCCCTCGGAGGCGTCGGGGTGCAGGGCGTTCAGGGACATCACCTCCTGGGCGTACGCGTAGGCCTGGTCCTGGGGCAGGTCCAGCTGCCGGTAAAACGCCTGCTTGCCCAGCCCCACCACCGGGGGACTGGCCCGGGCGATGCGCTCTGCCAGCTCCCGGGTCTCCTCCTCCAGGCGGTCCGGCGGCACCACCCGGTTGACTAGGCCGTACCGGAGGGCCTCCTCCGCGGAGATGGGCTCCCCCGTGAGGAGCATCTCCAGGACCTTCTTCCGGGGCAGGTTGCGGCTCACCGCCACCATGGGGGTCGAGCAGAACAGCCCGATGCGGACCCCCGGGGTGGCGAACCGGGCTTCCGTGCTGGCCACCGCCAGGTCGCAGGTGGCCACCAGCTGACATCCCGCGGCGGTGGCCATCCCGTGCACCTGCGCGATCACCGGCTGCGGGATGCGCTGGATGGTGTTCATCATGTCCGTGCACACCTGGAACACGTGGCGGTAGAAGGCCACGTCCCTGCCCACCAGCTCCGCCAGGTCGTGTCCCGCGCAGAAGGCGGGCCCCGCGCCCCGCAGCACCGCCACGGCCACGTCCCGGCGCTCGCCGACCCGGCGGAAGCAATCCCGGAGCTCCTCCATGTGTTCCAGGGAAAGCGCGTTGCGCTTTTCGGGCCGGTTCATGGTCACGTACGCCACCGGCCCCTGGGTCTCGAACAGCACGTGGCGGTACTGGACCTCCTGCACCTGCATTCCCTCGCCTCCTCTCACCCGATGCGTTTCTGCCGGCCCGCCCACTCCCGCTCCCGCAGCAGGTACTTCTGCACCTTGCCCGTGGAGGTCTTGGGGAGCTCCGGCAGGAACTCCACGTGCTTGGGACACTTGAAGTGGGCCAGGTGCTGCCGGCAGAACGCCACCAGCTCCTCCTCCGTGGCCGCGGCCTGTGGCCGCAGGACCACGTAGGCCTTGGGCACTTCGCCCCACCGGTCGTCCGGCACGCCCACCACCGCGGCCTCCAGCACCGCGGGGTGGCGGTACAGCACCCGCTCCACCTCGATGCTGGAGATGTTCTCGCCGCCCGAGATGATGATGTCCTTCTTCCGGTCCACCAGCTCGATGTACCCGTCCGGGTGCACCACCGCCAGGTCCCCGGAGTGGAACCACCCGCCCTGGAACGCGCGGGCGGTGGCCTCCGGGTCGCGGAAGTACCCCCGCATGACGTTGTTGCCCCGCATCACCACCTCCCCCACGGTCTGTCCGTCCGCGGGGACGTCCTGGAGGTGTTCGTCCACCACCCGCAGTTCGGGTGCGTGGACGTAGCCGACCCCCTGCCGGGCCTTCAGCCGCGCGCGGTCTGGGGGTGCCAGCTCGTCCCACTCGGGCTTCCACGCGCACACGGTGTGGGGGCCGTACGTCTCCGTCAGCCCGTACACGTGCACCACCCGGGCGCCCATGCCCTCCACCGCCTCCAAGACCGCGGGCGGGGGCGGGCTGGCGGCGGTGACCACCGTCACGGGGCGGGGGAAGCGGTACCCGGGAGCGGGCTTGGCCGCGGTGAGCATGACCAGGACGGTGGGTGCTGCGCAGAAGTGGGTGACACCTTCCTCCTCCACCAGCCGGTACACCCACGCGGGGTCCACCCTCGGCAGGCACACGTGGGTGGCACCCACCGCGGTCACCGCGTACGGGAAGTTCCACCCGTTGCAGTGGAACATGGGCAGCGTCCACAGGTAGCGGCTGTGCGGCCGCAGCTCCACCTCCACCACCTCGCCCAAGGCGTTCAGGTAGCAGCCCCGGTGGGTCACCATCACCCCCTTCGGGGCGCCGGTGGTCCCGCTGGTGTAGTTGATGCTGAGTACTTCCTCCTCGTCCTCCAAGGGGGGCGGGAAGGGCTGCGGGCTGCCCTCTTCCAGGAACGCCTCGTAGTCCACGCCCGGCGGTGCTGCGGGGACGGAAGCGGTGGGGAGGCCGTGCCGCGGTCCCAGGTCCACCCACAGCACGAATGGCGGCTGTTCCACGGCCCGGCAGGCGGCTTCGGCCAGATCTGCGAGCTCCCGGTCCGCCACCAGGAACCCGGCGCCGGAGTGCTGGAGGATGTACGCCACCTCCCGGGCCGAAAGGCGCACGTTCACCGGTACCAACACCCCGCCCGCCTGCGGGACGCCGAAGTGCGCCTCCAACACCTCCTGGGCGTTCCGGCACAGGAGCGCCACCCGGTCCCCTGGCTGCAGCCCGTGCCGCCGCAGGCTGCTGGCCAGGCGGAACACGCGGGAAGCGAACGCCGCGTAGGAGGTGCGGCGCGAGCCGTCCACTGCGGCCACCTTGTCGGGGTAGACGTGCAGGCTGCGGTACAGGAAGCTCAGCGGGGTGAGGGGGGACCGGTGCGGGGGTAGCCGCGTCCACGCCTCGTGCGACCACAGCCCCCGGAAGTCCACCTGCGTCACGCTCCCACCCCTCGGCGCTACCCTAGCCGCCGGAGGCGGCCGCCGTCAAGGACCTCGCGGCTCCCGCGCGTGTTCATAGCCGC
>FWWL01003330.1_pt1 | contig 29799 bp, 30 predicted proteins | sample 2228331 | NCBI WGS metagenome assembly FWWL01 (sample SAMEA103939775, study PRJEB20133) | metagenome
GCGCGGAACGGCGCGGCGCCTCGCGTTCGGCCTTCGCGCGGTCGGCCCTCAGCTTGCTGAGGAGCGCCAGCGTCTGGCGGAGTGAACGGGTGAGCCGGGTGTAGGCGCGGGCCAGGTCGGAGAGTTCGGCCGTGTCTTCGGTGGCGAGCGCCTTCTGCTGCACGTGGCGGGCGAAGGCGAAGTCCATGCGGGCCGTCTGGGCCAGCAGCTGGTCCTCTTCGAAGATGTCGGGCGCGGGCTCGGACATGATCGCGAGTGGAACATGGGGGTACGACAGAAACGGTCGTAGAAGCGCTTTTCGTTTCCACTTTTCGGAACGTCATGGCCGGGCCTGTCCCGGCCACCCAGAAGCGCCGCCGTTTCCGGAGGGCGCAGGCGGTGAGCCGGTGCGCCCTGCTGCGAGCGCCTCGTATCTGGGTGGCCGGGACAGGCCCGGCCATGACGTTCAGGGGTTGGGGCGCTACCCCCACCCCGGGGGTGGGTCGAGGAGGAAGCGGGCGCGCTGCTGCGGAGTCGGGACCATGCAGGTCTCCCGCTTGCCCATCAGCCGGTAGCGGTTGCGGGCCAGGAGCAGGTAGGCGGCGTCGCGCCAGCGTTTGGGGATCGCGCCGAAGACGGCGAAGAGCGACCAGGGCGGGCCCAGCCGCCGCGCCAGCGCCAGCACCGCGTCGGAAGCGTCGAGCGGGCGCCCCCGGTCGAAGAACAGGAAGCTGTCGGGGTTCTCCAGGTCGAGGCCATGGCGCTCGGCGATCGCGCGGCCGAACGGCGACTGCAGCGGGGTGAAGCGGAGCTCGCCCTTGCGGTCGAGCCTGAGCGCGAGCCGGACCGAGCCCGAACAGAAATTGCAGACGCCATCGAACAGCCACAGGCCGTCGAGGGGGTCGCTCACGCCGCCATCCGGGCCTTGAACACGCCGTCGGGGAGTTTCGCGGCGCGGCTGGGGTGGATGAAGAAGTAGTCCTTCCAGGGCAGGCCCGGCACCAGGGTGGTGCGCTCTTCCAGGCGGTCGCCGTTGAGGGCGAACATGCGGTAGCCGCGGTCGCGGAAGATATCGAGCACCGCCTCGCCCGAGGCGCCGAAGCGGGCCTTGAGCATGTCGGGGTGGATCTCGAGCAGGACGTGCGGGCGGTCGCGGTCGAGAATGGCCACGGCGCCCATCAGGGCCCGCAGTTCGGCGCCTTCGATATCCATGCGGATGAAGTCGACGCGGCCTATGCCATGGGTCTCGCAATAGCCGTCCAGGGTGATGACCGGGGTCGGCTGGACGTCCATGCCGGTGTCGTCAAGGTCGGGGCGCGCGGGGCCGTTGGGGCGGGTCTCGGCGACATAGGCATAGGCGCGGCCCATGCGGCCCGAGGTCTTCTTGGGCGTGACCAGCAGCATCTCGCCCGGCTTGTCGCCGACCGCGGCGTGGATCGTGGTCACCTGCTTGCCCAGGCGGTGCCAGGCGACCGTTGTCTGCAGCACCTCGAACGCGAAGGCCGACGGCTCGAAGGCGTAGATGCGGGCCTGGGGCGCCACCTGGGTCATGACATACGAGTGGCGCCCGTCGCTGGCGCCCACGTGCAGGCAGACGGGCGCGCCCGACAGCAGGTCGGCCAGGTAGGGCGTCTCGGGCTCGTGCTTCGCCCAGGTGCGATTGCGGCGCCAGGCGCGGAAGGCGTGGCCCAGCACGCGTAACGAAGCCATCCATACTCCCCTGCGGAACGCCTCAGGCGGCGTCGCGCACCACGGTCATCATGTAGTTCACGTCGGTGTCGGCGGATTCCGTCCATCGACCGGTGAGCGGGTTGAATACGACTCCGTAGGGGCCGTCCACAACGACCGGCGATTGCGCCAGGAAGTCGCGCAGTTCGTCGGGCCTGAGGAACTTGTTCCAGTCGTGGGCGCCGACGGGCAGCCAGCGCAGGATGTATTCGGCGCCGATCTTGGCCAGGGCCAGCGCCTTGAGCGTGCGGTTCAGCGTGGCCACGACCATCAGGCCGCCGGGTTTCAGCAGGCGGGCGCAGTCCTGGAGGTAGGCGGCCGGATCGGCCACGTGCTCAATCACCTCCATGTTGAGGATCACGTCGAAGGGGGGCTCGCCGGCCTCGAGCAGCGCCTCGGCGGTGGAGGCGCGGTAGTCGATCTGGAGGCCCTGTTCGGCGGCATGGGTCGCAGCGGTGGCGATGTTCTTTTCCGACGCGTCGACGCCGGTCACCTGGAAACCCAGGCGGGTCATGGGCTCGGAGAGCAGCCCGCCGCCGCAGCCGATGTCGAGCAGACGCAGACCCTCGAACGGGCGGCGCGCCTGGGCGTCACGGCCGAAGCGGTAGAGCGCCTGGTCCCTGATGAAGTTGAGACGGACCGGGTTGAACTTGTGCAGCGGCGCGAACTTGCCGCGCGGATTCCACCACTCCGCGGCGATCCGGGAAAACGTCTCGACTTCGGCGGGGTCGATGCTGGATCGGGGCGCAGCGCTCATGGGCCGGGTTTTAGGTCGGATCGCGCTTCGACCCAAGCGCAGCGCGCGCCGCAGGCGTCATTTGATTCAACCACGAACCACACGAACCACACGAACCACACGAACATGGCGCTTCTCCGCTTGCAGCAAGACGAGCCCCGTTCGTGTCGTTCGTGTGGTTCGTGGTTGAAACCTGCGGCGCCGGCGCGCCCTGGATTGGAAGGGTTTGCCTCGATTTCGGGAAAGCTGCGTCGAAAACGCAAGATTCTGGGCGTTGCAGCCCTGCCCTGGCGCCGCTATGAGGCACGGCCTTTCGCGGCGCAGCAATAGGATCCGATCAGACAGCCATGTCTCGCCTGGTGATGAAGTTCGGCGGCACGTCAGTAGCCGACCTGGAGCGCATCCGGCGCGTGGCGCGGCTGGTGGCGGCCGAGCAGGCGGCGGGGCACAAGGTGGCGGTCGTGGTCTCGGCGATGTCGGGCAAGACCAACGAGCTGGTGGCCTGGACCGACGGCGCGGGGCCGGCCGCTCCGGGTCTGCCCCCGTCGGACGACGAGTACGACGTGGTCGTGGCCTCGGGCGAGCAGGTGACCGCCGGGCTGCTGGCCATGACGCTCCGCAACATGGGCCTGCGGGCGCGGTCGTGGATGGGCTGGCAGGTGCCGATCATCGCCGACGACGCCCACGGCAAGGCCCGCATCGACGATATACCGCCCGAGAAGCTGGCCGCCGCCATGGATGACGGCGAGATCGCGGTGATCGCGGGCTTCCAGGGCGTGACCCGCGACGGGCGCATCGCCACGCTGGGCCGCGGCGGCTCGGACACCTCGGCCGTGGCCATCGCCGCGGCGGTGGGCGGCGCGTGCGACATCTACACCGACGTGGACGGGGTCTACACCACCGACCCGCGGATCGAATCCAAAGCCCGCAAGCTGGCCAAGATCTCCTACGAGGAGATGCTGGAGATGGCCTCGCTGGGCGCCAAGGTGCTGCAGACCCGCTCGGTCGAGCTGGCCATGGCCTATCATGTGCCCGTGCGGGTGCTGTCGAGTTTTGTGGAGCCGGGCGAAGCGCCGGGCCAGGGCACCATCGTGTGCGACGAGGAGGAGATCGTGGAGAAGCGGATCGTGAGCGGCGTGGCCTACAGCCGCGACGAGGCGAAGATCAGCCTCTTCGGCCTGCCCGACCATCCGGGCGTGTCGTCCACCATCTTCGGCGCGCTGGCCGATGCGAACGTGAACGTGGACATGATCGTCCAGAGCCACGCCCGCACCGCCGACACCGCCAACATGGAGTTCACGGTCGGCAAGCGCGACGCGCAGCGGGCCGTCGAGATCGTGCGCAGCGTCCAGCCCAACGTCGGCTTCGACGACGTGCAGGTGAACGAGGACGTGGCCAAGGTGTCGGTGATCGGCGTCGGCATGCGCAGCCACGCGGGCGTCGCCAAGAGCATGTTCTCGGCGCTGGCCGAAAAGGGCGTGAACATCCAGGTGATCTCGACCTCCGAGATCAAGATCAGCGTGCTGATCGACGCAGCCTACACCGAGCTCGCCGTGCGCGCGCTGCATGCGGCTTACGGCCTGGACCAGCTCTAAGGCCCGCGCAGCGAGACCATTACCTCCGAGGTCATTGCCGGGCGGCCCAGCAGCTTCTCTCCTGTGCGAAGACACGGAGGGGCTGAAATGGCGTCACAGGCGGCGCACAAGCGGTGGCTGAAGGTGACGGCGCTCGTCGTCGGGATCGGCGGACCCATCTTCTCATTCGGGTCCGTGGGCGCGACCGCCGAGCCGGCGCGGCTCACGCTGGACATCCTGAGCTGGCCACTGGACGGCGTGACGACGTATGCATCGCCCGACACGCGGTTCCTCTCGGCCCTTACCGGCGGATTCCTGCTGGGTTGGGGCGTCTTGATCTGGCGGCTGGCCGACCTCGCCTACGACGCAGCGCCAGAGGCCGTGCGGCGCGCCGTCGTGAGCGGCATACTGGCCTGGTTCGTAGCGGACAGCGCCGGGTCACTGGCCTCGGGCAACGACTCCAACGTGGCCTTCAACGTGGCAGTGCTGTTGCTCGCCGTGGGCCCGATGTGGCGACCGGCCCGGGGCTGACTATCTTTGCGGGGCATGAGCCTCCGCATCGTCGATTTCGCCGACCTGACCCCGGCCCAGCGGGCCGAGGCCGCACGCGTGCTGGCCGCGGCCTTCGCCGACCGGCCTCAGGCTTTCGAGGACCCGGAGGCCGAGGTGGCCACGTTCTTCGAGGACGAGGACCGCGCGGCGATCGCGGCGCTGGAGGGCGACCGCGTCGTGGGCTGGATCGGGCGGATCGACACCTACAGCCATGCCTGGGAGCTGCATCCGCTGGTGGTCGACCCGGCGTTTCAGCGGCGCGGCATCGGCGCCCGGCTCTGCCGCGAGCTGGAGGCGCGGGTGAAGGCGGCGGGCGTGCTGACCCTGTACCTGGGAACCGACGACGAGTTCGGGGGCACGAGCCTGTTCGGCGCCGACCTGTTTCCCGATGTGGCCAGCCGGATCGCGGGCGTGCGCGAGACGTCGGGCCACCCCTTCGCCTTCTACCAGAAGCAGGGCTACGAGATCGTGGGCCTGATCCCGGACGCGAACGGGCCGGGCAAGCCCGACATCTTCATGGCGAAACGGCTCTAGCCGAGCCCGTCATCCGGAACAGCGCCCAGACGCCGACCAGGGCCAGGGGGATCACGGCGACGAAGATCCAGACGGCGGCGGCGCGTGCGCTGGCGTCGGTGAGACCGGCGGAGAAGCCGACAAGGTTGGCGGCCACGCCCGAGATCGCCGCGCCGACGGCGGCGCCGGTCTGACGCACGGCGGTGACGGCCGACGAGCCGATGGCGCGGTCCTCGTCCGAGAGCGCCGCCAGCACCTGGCGGGCCATGAACGCCCAGGAGAACCCGAACGCGGCGCCCATGAGCGAGCCGCCGAGGAGCACCCAGGCGAAGTGGCCGTCGGCCATGGTCAGCGCCAGGATCACCAGGCTGGCCACCAGGCAGAGGGCGCCGATGCGCATCCACCGGTTCTCCCAGGCCCCCGCAGCGCCCGCCACGGCCATGGCGGCGATGGTCCAGGCGGCGGACTCGGCGCCGATGGCGTAGCCGGCGGCCAGCGGCGAGAAGCCCCGCAGCTGCTGCAGGATCGGCGGCCCATAGATCGAGAAGCCCATGGACGCGGCGGTCAGCGCGAACATCGCAAGATAGCCCGAGCCGCAGACGGTGGTGAGGTCGCCCGAGCGCAAGGGCAGCAGGCGCACCTTGGCCCGCGCGTCGATCCAGACCACCAGCAGCAGGATCGCGAGGCCGGCGACGACCATGCCGACCGAGACGGCGGGGACCTTCAGCAGGTCGGCCACGGCGATGGCGGCGACGCCCAGGCCCAGGACGCCCAGCTGGGTCCAGGGAATGCCGGGGCCGCCGGTGGCCTTGGCCTCGCCGCTCAGCAGGAACGGGGCGGCGGCGCTAAAGACCGCGGTCTGCAGGGCGAACAGCCAGAAGACATCGCGCCAGCCGCCCAGCTGAACCACCAGGCCGCCGAAGAGCGGGCCCAGGATCGTGGCGATGCCCCAGACGAAGGTGACGGCGGCGAACACGCGGGCCAGGTGGCGCTCGGGGAACAGGAAGGCGATGGCCACCATCGCAAAGCCCGAGATCCAGCCCGACCCCAGGCCCTGGACCAGACGGCCGGCGAGGAACGTGCCCACATCGGGCGCGGCTGCGCTCATCACGCAGCCCACGGCCATGACCACGCCGGCCAGGGCCGTGGCGCTCTTCAGGCCGAACATCTCGGACAGGCGGCCCGAACTGGCCCCCGCCAGGATGGCGCCCACGAAAAAGCCGGCCGTGGCCCACGAGAAATATGCGTATCCGCCCAGGTCGGCGCCCACGCTGGGCAGGATGGTGGCGGTGACCAGGCTGTCGGCGGCGTTCAGCCAAACGCCCAGCATGATCAGCGCGAACCGGGGCAGCCGGCCCTCGGCCAGCAGGTCGGCCCAGCTGTTGGGATTGGCTTTGCTCATTTTGACAACCTCAGACATGTCAAAATGCAGGTAGACTCGGCCGGGAGTTTTTGCAATAAGTCGATTGTCAAATGCATACGCCCGCCGACCGCATCCTCTTCCAGCTCAAGACCCGGGGCCCCTCCGAGACCCTGGCGATCGCCGCTGCGCTGGGCGTCAGCCGGCAGGCCACCCTGCAACATCTTGAGCGCCTGGTCGCCGACGGACTGATCGGTCACTCCGACGCGCGTAGGGGCGTGGGCCGGCCGCGCCGCATCTGGACCCTCACCGAAAAGGCCCAGGCCCGGTTCCCGGACACCCACGCCCAGCTGACCCTGGAGATGCTGGACGCCGTGCGCGCCGAGTTCGGCGAGGACGGGGTGGAACGGATGATTCTGCGGCGCGAACAGGCGACCGTGACAGGCTATGCGGCCGCGATGGCCGACGCCGAGACCCTGGAGGCGCGGGTTCAGCGCCTGGCCGAAATCCGGACGGCGGAGGGCTACATGGCCTCTGCGTCGCCCGACCCTGCAGGCGGCTTCCTCCTCGTGGAGAACCACTGCCCGATCTGCGCGGCGGCGGCCGCCTGCCAGGGATTCTGCCGCGCCGAACTGATGGTGTTCCGCGCCGTGCTGGGGCCCGGCGTCGAGATCGAGCGGACCGACCACATCCTGGCCGGCGCCAGGCGGTGCGCCTACCGGATCACGGCGGCCTGAGGCTCAGGGCGCCGGCGGCTTGTCGCGGCCCGGCGTCGCCAGGATCTCGAGCTCGCCCCGATAGCCCAGCTCGCGGACCTTGGCGGTCAGCGCCTCGACGGCGGAGAGCGGCGGCGCCACCTCCCGCGTGAAGATGTAGACTTTCCCGAAGCCCGGCTCGGACGAGATGAACCAGGACCGGTCGGGGTCGGTGGCGATGATCCGATAGGTGCGCGAGATCCGCAGCGGGCCCAGGCGGTAGCGGACAGCCAAGGTGGCGTTCACGCCCGGGTCGCGGATCGTGCCGACGCCTTCGATGCTGCGTTCGGGCGCATCCTGACGCTTGTCGTGGCAGGCGTCCTTCACCGCGATGCGACCCTTGTCGTCGCGGCTGTAGCGCGTGGTGGCCCACTCGCAGCCCTTGGTCAGCCCCGTGGGCGTGCGCGCCTGCTCGTACCAGACGCCGGCGTAGAAGGCGTCGGGCGTGAGCGGCCCGGCGCTAGGGGGTTCGGGCGTCGCCGTGGCGGCGGCGAGGAGCAGTCCGGCGGTGGCCAACAGCGACACGGGCGTCCTTCCCAGGAAAGGGCGGCGCGGGCGTGCGCCGAAGCGAACATAGGAACGAAGCCCCGGGGGTCCAGAGGGACGCTTACTTCTTCGCGGGCGCGGCGGCTCCCGGCAGTTGCGGTTCGAAGCCGGGCTGCCGGTGGTTGGCGGTGCCCGAGGTGACGTACCAGCTGATGAACAGGGCGCAGATCAGGGCGCCCGGGACGTAGGAGTTGGTGCGCCGGTAGGTCCAGGCGCCGATGACGCCGATCACGCCCAGCAGCGGCACGAACTGGATGGCGATCACCGTGTTGAGCGGCTCTTTCGGGGTCAGCAGCAGGCCCGTCGAGAACAGGGTCGCATACTGCCAGGCCACCATGACCAGGAAGCCGCCGGCCATGGCGATCTTGGCCCAGCCCAGGGACGCGATCAGCCCCTCGCCCTTGACGGCGATGTGGCCCGCCAGCCCGCGCATGGCGACCAGGAAGAACAGCGTCCAGAGGATCAGGTAGCCGGGCAGCTGCATCGCCCGGGTGGCGTCCAGCGGCTTCAGGCCCAGGACCCAGAAGCGGTAGTCCACCTTGAACAGGCCATCGATCACCAGGATTGAGCCGTAGGCCACCGCCATGGTGGCCAGCGAGGCCAGGATCGCGGGGACCCAGCGGTTGGTGAAGACGGCGCGGTTCTTCAGGAAGACGCCGAGGATCAGGCTGATCAGCGCCGTGCCCAGCGCCCACACCAGCAACTGATTCTGGACCCACTGCGGGAAGGGCGCCATCGGGAAGAACACCTGCCCCACCTTCATCAGCGGGAAGTAGGTGAGCGCCGGCAGGATCGCGGTGATCGCCAGCATCAGCCACCACCGGCCGTCGCGGCGCTCGACCACCGGCTGGGCCGGCTGGGCCAGGGCGCCGAACACCGGCAGGCCGATCAGCAGGTCGAAGGTGGCCAGGATCAGGACCACGAGGCCGATGAAGGCGACCAGCGTGCCCAGCTCCTTGGAGAGCCAGACCTGATCGGACGCAGGCTTGGCGTTGGGCGCCGGGATCGTGCGCTGGAACCAGTCGACCGCGCCGCCGACGCCGCTGGCGGAGAAATGTTCCCAGGGGTGGGTGATCGGCGGGTTGAGCAGCAGCCGCGCGGTGCCCTGGGCGATGTCACCGTAGAGGCGCCCCTCCTCCACCGGGCCGGTGACGCCGAACACCTTCTGGAGCTTGGCGGACGTCTCGATGTCTCCGCCCTTGGGGACGCCCCACATCAGGCCGGCGAACTCGTCGAACTGGCCGAAGACCACGGCGAGGTTCCTGGGATTCTCGGGGGCCGGCGCGCCGAGCAGGCCGGGCGTCGAGCCTTCCAGCACGATCGCGCGGTAGCCGTCCGGGTCGGCCTTGGCCGCGGCCAGGATCGGGCCGCCGCCCATGGAATGGCCCTCGAGCCCGATGTTGGCCTTGTCGACGAACGGCAGGCTCTTGAGGTGGCGCAGCGCCGCGGGGCCGCCGAAGCCGGCCGTGCCCACGATGCCGCCCGAATAGCCGTGGCCGGTCATGTCCATGGCCACGACCACATAGCCGCGGCGCGACAGCTCGATCGCGAACGGGCTCTGCATCTCGCGGGTGTTGATGTAGCCGTGGCTGACCAGGACGCCGGGCGCCGGCTTGGCCGCCGTGGCGCCGGCCGGCCTGTAGAGCAGCGCCGAGACGGTCACCCCCTCCTCGGCCGGAATCCGCACCTCGGTGATCGTCACCGCGCCGCCGTCGGTCTGGACCCGCGAGGCGAAGAAGGCGCCGCCCAGGATCAGCCCCCAGGCAAGCGCAAAGGCCAGCCACTTCCGCATCGTCTCCCCCGCCCCGTTCCTTCTCGTTGAAGGAACGATGCGCCCTGCGCGCGCGCCGCTCAAGTCGCGGATTCCTGTTCCTCCTACCGACGACTGGTGAGGCGGCGGCCGGCAGGGCATAGTCGCCCGGCCACGCGCGGACGGACCCAAGGATCCGCGCGGGCCAAGAGGAGGATCTCATGCCCTACGCGCCCGCGGGCCGTGCGTTCTATGACGCCGACAGCCACATCATGGAACTGCCCGACTTCCTGAAGGCCTATGCCGACCCGGCGTTGCGCGACGAGATTCCGGAGGTCAGCTATTCGGCCTCGATCGTGACCGACGAAGAGGTCGCGGTGATCGTCGGCCAGGGCAACCGCCACAGCCCCGAGCACGTGGCCGCCCAGGTCGCGTTGGGCGACGAGCTGATCGCGAAGTCCAAGGAAATCCAGGCCCTCGGCGCGTTCAACAGCGCCGACCGGACCACCGCGCTGGACCTGCTGGGCTTCCGGAAACAGCTGGTGTTCGCGACGCACAGCGTGGCGATGCCGTTCTCCCCGTCGTCGAAGCTGGAGCCGCGGCTGCGCTATGGCGCGGCGCGCGCCCACAACCGGCACATGAGCGATTTCTGCAAGTCCGACCGGCGGCTGATGGGCGTGGCGGTGATCCCGCTGGACGATCCCGACCTGGCGCTGGCCGAGCTGGAATTCGCGCTGAAGGCCGGGCTGAAGGCGGCGTGGATCCCGCACCGACCCTGCGGCGAGCGTTCGCCGGGCCACGTCGACCTCGACCCGTTCTGGGCGCGGCTGGCCGAGACGGGCACGCCGTTCCTGCTGCATGTGGGCGGCGCGCCGCTGCAGCTGGCCAAGGCCTGGATGAACAACGGCCGCCCGCCGACCAAGGACTGGCTGGGCGGCGGCGAGAACCTGCGGACCAAGGACATCGCCCTGCTGCACGAGGGGCCCGAACAGTTCCTGACGATGATGGTGTTGGACGGGGTGCTGGAGCGGCATCCGAACCTGCGCGGGGCGGCGGTGGAGCTGGGCGCCGGCTGGGTTCCGGAACTGCTGCGCCGACTGGACTGGGTGGTGAAGCACTGGAGCCGCAACGACGAGAACCTGCAGCGCCTGCGCCGCACGCCGTCGGAGCAGATCACCCAGCAGCTGGCGTTCACGCCCTTCGTGTTCGAGGAGGTGGGCAGCTTCATCGACCAGTCGAACGCCGACCTCTACCTGTTCTCCAGCGACTATCCGCACATCGAGGGGGGCCGAAATCCAATCGGCCGGTTCGAGGCGGCGCTGGGCGAGCGGCCCGAGGCGGTGCGGGACAAGTTCTACGCCGACAACTTCCTGCGGATCTTCGCCGACGCGTGACGTCAGACCTGCCTTTCCCACGTAGTGGGAGAGGGGGACCGCTCGCCGAGCGCAGCGAAGAGCGGGTGGTGGAGAGGGCAAGCGGCCGCAGGGGCCGTTGGCCGATCGGCTGCTGAGCCCTTAGGCGGACATTCGATCCGCCGAGCCTGAGGCATGCCCTCTCCACCACGCCCTCTACGGGGCGCGGTCCCCCTCTCCCACTGCGTGGGAAAGGCAGGTTGAAGTCATATAAAGATATCTTTATGTCTTCTGTCGCGCTTAGCCACAGGAGCCGTCCGCATGCCCGTTCAACACGCCAGGGAAGCCGTTGGTCAGGCGTTCTCGCTGCCCGCGATGCTGCGTGCCCGGGACCTGACGTTCGAGGCGGTGCGCAAGATCGCCGGGGCGGTCAAACCGGGCATGACCGAGGGCCGCGGCGGCGAGATGGCGCAGGAGATCCTGGAGGCCATGGGCATGGAGCGCCTGTGGCATCGCAACGTGATCCGCTTCGGGCCGGGCACGCTGGAGACCTTCTACGGCGAATTCACGCCGGACTATGTGCTGCGGGCCGACGACATCTTCTACGTCGACCTGGGCGTGGTCTGGGACGGCCACGAGGGCGATGCGGGCGACACTTTCGTGGTGGGAAATGATCCCGAGATGGCAGCCTGCGCCCAGGCCGCGCGCGACCTGTGGCATGAGGTGGCGGGCCGCTGGCGCGACGACGGCCTGACCGGGGCGGCGCTGTACGCCTTCGCCAAGGCCCGCGCCGAGGCGATGGGCTGGCGATTGAACTGGGAGGTGAAGGGCCACCGCGTCTCGGACTTCCCGCACGCGATCTACAAGGCCGGCGCGCTGGGCGAGTTCGACGCCCTGCCGACCACGGGCCTGTGGATCCTGGAGATCCAGATCGCCCACCCGACGCGTCCGATCGGCGCCTTCTACGAGGACCTGTTGGTCCGCGAGGCGGTCGCGGCGGCTTAGCGGGCCGTCAGCCAGGCGGCGACGGCCTGCTTGTCGTCGGCGGTCAGGCCCTCGGCGGCGGCGGCCATGGGACCGGTGGTCAGGGCGGCGACGATCTCGGCGGGCGTCTTGGCGGCCAGCTGCTCGCGGGTCAGCGCGCGCTCGTCGCCGGCCTCGTGACAGTCCTTGCAGCGCTCGGCGTAGATCGCAGCGCCGCGCGGCGGGGCGGCCGGCGCCTGACCGAACGCGGGCGCGGCCAGCACGCCCAGCGCCATCAGTCCTGCAGCACCGGCCCACTTCGCGCTCATGCGAGACTCCCGGACACTCTGGTTGACCTTCCCAAGGGGTTCGCCGGGCGCTAGGCAACGCTCGGTTCATTTCGGGAAGGAGACGCCGATGCGGCGCGTGTTCAAGGCGGTGTCGACCGCGGCGGCTATCACGTCGGGCGTGCTCACCGCAACGAGCGCATCGGCCCAGGTCGAGACCCGGCCGCCGATCACCGCGTACAAGCCGGCCTTCGCGGGCCAGACCCGCGCGCCGGAACAGAAGCTGGGCGTCGCGTTCGACGCCACGACAGTCACCTCGGGCCTGCAGTTTCCCTGGTCGCTGGCGTTCCTGCCGGACGGCCGGATGCTGGTGACCGAGCGCCGGGCGGGCAAGCTGCGGGTGGTGGCCAAGGACGGGACGCTGGCCGAGGCCGCGGTCGAGGGGACGCCGGCGGTGTTCTCGGGCGGCCAGGGCGGCCTGCTGGACGTTGTGCTGGACCCCGCCTTCAAGACGAACGGCCTGGTCTATCTGAGCTATGCCGAGCCGAACGCCGACGGGACCAACAACACCGCCGTGGCGCGGGGCAAGTGGGTGGATGGGCCGACGCCCAGGCTGGACGGCCTGACGGTGATCTACCGCCAGCGCCCCGCCCTGGCCTCGCCGCTCCACTTCGGCTCGCGGCTGGTGTTCGCCCGCGACGGCAAGCTGTTCGTGACGCAAGGCGAGCGCTCGATCCCCGCCGGCCAGAAGCAGGCGCAGGATCTGGCCAGCGGCCTGGGCAAGATCGTGCGGATCAATCCCGATGGCTCGATCCCCAAGGACAATCCGTTCGTCGGCAAGGACGGGGCGCGGCCCGAGATCTTCAGCTATGGGAACCGCAACGTGCAGGCTGCGGCGCTGCACCCGCAGACCGGCGAGCTTTGGGAAGTGGAGTTCGGCCCGCAGAGCGGCGACGAGATCAACATCATCCGCAAGGGCCGCGACTATGGCTGGCCCACCATCACCTATGGCGTGAACTACGGGCCGGCCAAGACGCCGATCACCGGCGGCGAGACCCAGCGGCCGGGCATGGAGCAGCCGCTCTACTACTGGGACCCGACGATCGCGCCCTCGGGCATGATCTTCTACACCGGCAGCCTGTTCCCGAAGTGGAAGGGCAGCCTGCTGATCGCCGGCAAGCAGCCGCAGGGCCTGCCCGGCGGCTTCGTCACCCGGCTGACGCTCAAGGGCGAGAAGGTGGTCGGCGAGGAGCGGCTGGAGACGCCGGCCCCGGCCAACTGGCGCGACATCCGCCAGGGACCGGACGGGGCGGTCTACCTGCTGAAGGACGGCACGGCCGGGGCGATCGTGAAGCTGACGCCCAAGAAGGGTTAGGTCCGACGTCGTCGCGTTGACGCGGTCGCGGACGTCGTGGTTTTGACGGCTCTGCCCAAAACAGCGGCAGTTCTCGGACCTGAGGCACAGGCGGGCTTTGAGTCTCGGATTTGAAAGACAAAACTGCTAGCTAACGGCCAAGGGATAGGGAGGACGTTTCGCCTAGCATGGCCGCACCTGTCGCCATTCGAGGTCAGCGGAGCCTGCTGCGGCAGATCCGCGAGGCGCTTGCCGGGGGCGGCCCCGCGCAGCAGCGCCTGGACATGGTGGTGCGCATCATCGCGCTCTCCATGGTGGCCGAGGTGTGCTCGATCTACCTGCGGCGCGCCAGCGGCGAGATGGAGCTGTTCGCCACCGAGGGCCTGGATCCCAGCGCCGTCCACGTGACGCGGATGAAGCCGGGCGAAGGCCTGGTCGGCGAGATCATCCGAGCCGGCCGACCGCTGAACCTGGCCGACGCGCCCGAGCATCCGGCCTTCTCGTACCGGCCGGAAACCGGCGAAGACCCCTACCACGCGTTCCTGGGCGTGCCGCTGTTGCGCGGCGGACGCGTGATCGGCGTGCTGGTCGTCCAGAACCGCACCGAGCGGACCTATTCCGAGGACGAGGTCGAGGACATCCAGATCGTCGCCATGGTGCTGGCCGAGATGGTCGCCTCGGGCGAACTGATCAGCGTGGGCGAGCTGGAGGGCGTGGAACTCGCGCCCCGCCGGCCCGACCAGCTTAAGGGCTCCAAGTTCGCCGACGGACTGGCCTATGGCGTGGCGGTGCTGCACGAGCCGCCGGTGGCGTCCTCGCAGCTGCTCAGCGACGACGTGGTCGCCGAGGAGAAGCGCCTGGCCGAGGCGCTGCAGAGCCTGAAGGACCAGATCGACCGCATGCTCGAAGGCCAGCACGGCCTGGTCGACGCGTCGTACGACGTGCTCGAGAGCTACCGGATGTTCGCCCACTCCTCGAGCTGGAACCGCAGCCTCGAGGACGCCGTGAAGAACGGGCTGACGGCCGAGGCGGCGGTGGAGCGGGTGCGGTCCGAGCACCGGGCCCGCCTGGGCCAGGCCCGCGACCCGTACATGCGCGAGCGGCTGCACGACCTGGAAGACCTGAACGACCGGCTGCTGCGCCACCTGTCGGGCGCCGGCAGCGTGGCCCGCGACCTGCCCGAGGGCGCCATCCTGATCGCCCGGAACCTGGGGCCGGCCGACCTTCTGGAATACGACCGCACCAAGCTGGCCGGGCTGCTGCTGGAGGAAGGCTCGTCGGCCAGCCACGCCGCCATCGTCGCCCGCGCCCTGGACATCCCCTGTGTGGGCCGCCTGGCCGGCCTGCGCGACAAGGTGTCGGAAGGCGACCCCGTGATCGTCGACGCCGAGACCGGCGAGGCGTTCCTGCGGCCGCGGCCCGACGTGGTGAAGGCCATCCAGGCCCGCGTGCTGGTGCGCCGCCAGCGGCGCGCCGAGTTCGCCAAGCTGAAGGACACGCCGGCCTTCACCCGTGACGGTGTGAAGGTGACGCTCCTCATGAACGCCGGCCTGGACGTCGACCTGGAGAGCCTGGCCGACACCGGCGCCGAGGGCATCGGCCTGTTCCGGACCGAGTTCCAGTTCATGGTCTCGGAGGAGATGCCGCGCTTCAACGCCCAGACGGCGCTGTACTCGCGGGTGATGGACGCGGCGGGCGACCTGCCGGTGACGTTCCGCACCCTGGACCTCGGCGGCGACAAGGTGCTGCCCTACATGGAGGCCGAGCGCGAGGAGAACCCGGCGCTGGGCTGGCGGGCGGTGCGCATGGGCCTGGACCGGCCGGCGTTGCTGCGGCTGCAGCTGCGGGCGCTGATCGCGGCGTCGAAGGGCCGGCCGCTGCGGATCATGTTCCCGCTGATCGCCAGCGTGGACGAGTTCAGGGCCGCGCGCGCCTGGGTGGACCAGGAGGTGGCGTGGGCCCAGCGGCGCGGCCGCCCCGCGCCGTCGCGGCTGGACGTGGGCGCCATGATCGAGGCGCCGTCGCTGATCTGGCATCTGGACGCGCTCTTGCCGATGACCGACTTCGTCAGCGTCGGGACCAACGACCTGATGCAGTACATCTTCGCCGCCGACCGCGGGAACCCGCGGGTGGCCGACCGCTACGACTTCCTGTCGCCGCCGATGCTGCGGGCGATGGAGGCGATCCAGCGGGCCTGCGCCGAGACCGGCACGCCGGTCAGCGTGTGCGGCGAGATGGCCGGCCGGCCGCTTGAAGCGTTCACCCTGGTGGCGCTGGGCTTCGAGCGCCTGTCGATGCCGCCCACCGGCGTCGGCCCCGTGAAGCAGATGGTGCTGTCCTGCGACCGTGAAGCCGCCCGGCGCGGCGTTTCGGCGCTCTTGAAATCGTCGGCCGGATCGGTTCGGAACGAGATTGAAACCCTGGCGCGCAAACTCTACCTCGCCGTCTGAGACTCGCCCGAATCCGTAGACACTATGGGGCTGGAGCCCCCGAACCTTGGCCTTGTTGAAGAAGCGTCCGTCGAAGAAGCCGCCGTCCGGCCGCGACCGGATGCGCGCGATGCTGAGCCTCGTCGGGGCCGAACCGCCGGCCGACGCCCCCGGCGGCGGCGCCGCACCCGAGGAACCGGCGGGGCCCATCGATCCCCTGTTCGCGCACGACACCCTGGGCGAGGCGCTGAAGGCGATCCGCCACGATCGCGGGTTGTCGCTGGAAGACGTGGCCGAGCGGACGCGGGTGCGCCGGGCCTACCTGCAGGCGATCGAGGAGATGCGGCTGGACGCCCTGCCCTCGCGCCCCTTCACCATCGGCTACATCCGCGCCTACGCCGGGGCGTTGGGCCTGGATCCGGACGCCGCGGTCGAGCGGTTCAAGACCGAGGAGCCGGTGCTGGACGAGCCCCTGCGCGCGCCGGTGGGCATGCTGGACGAGAAGGATCCGCGCGTCGCGGCCTTCACCGTGGGCGCCATGGTGATCATCGCGGCCATCGTGCTGTGGAACATCGCCCAGCGCTCGATGATGGCCGCCGCCCCGCCCCCGCCGCTGGCGTCGGAGACCCAGTCCGAGCAACTGTTGGCGAAGCTCAAGGGCGGCACGATGGTCCTGGGCGAGCCGCTGCCGGCGCCGGTCGAATCCACCACGCCCACGCCCTACGAGACACCCGGCCTGGCGGCGTCGCTGGGTCTGAAGACCGATCCCAACGATCCGAGCTCGGGCCACCCGCCGCCGCCGACCCGTTTGGGCGAACCCCCGCCGGTGGACCTGGCCTCGCTGAAGCCGGTCTTCACGCCGGCGGGCAAGATCTACGACAGCGGCAATCCCCGGCTGGGCTCGACGGTGACGGTGCAGGCGATCAAGGCCGGCGCCCTCATCGTGCGTGGCCCCGACGGCTCGGTCTATTTCGCCCGGCAGCTGGCGAAGGGCGAGGCCTACCGGGTGCCGAACCTGGCCGGCCTGACGCTGGACGTCTCGGCGCCGCAGGATTTCCAGGTGTTCGTGGCCGGCCGCTCGCACGGCGTGCTGCCCTCGACCCAGGTGCTGGCCTCGAAGCTGGCCACCGCGACGCCGAATGTGGCTGCGCCTGCGGCCGCTCCGGCGCCGACGACCGCTGCGCCGGCGGCCGCGCCCGTCCTGAAGATCCCGCCGACGAAGGCCGCTGCCGCACCGGCCCGCTGAACGACCTCCCGCCGTTTCGCAGGGAGGCGAGATAGCGTTTCGCACCGCCACGGACTATTTTCCCCGCCATGACGACCGAAGCCCATACCGCCGTACGCCCCTGGCGCGCGATCGACCGCCGCGCGAGCCGCAAGATCCGCGTAGGCAGCGTGGAGGTGGGCGGCGACGCGCCGATCACCGTCCAGTCGATGACCAACACCCTGACCGCCGACGCGAAGGCCACGATTGAGCAGGTGCGCCAGCTGGAAGAGGCCGGCTGCGACATCGTCCGCGTCTCGTGCCCCGACGAGGAGTCGACCGCGGCGTTCAAGGAGATCGCCCGGGCGGCCAAGGTCCCGCTCGTGGCCGACATCCACTTTCACTACAAGCGCGGCATCGAGGCGGCCGAGGCGGGCGCGGCCTGCCTGCGGATCAATCCGGGCAATATCGGCAACGCCTCGCGCGTGCGCGACGTCATCCAGGCCGCCCGCGACCACGGCTGTTCGATGCGGATCGGCGTCAACGCAGGTTCGCTGGAGCGCGAGCTGCTGGAGAAGTACGGCGAGCCCTGCCCCGCCGCCATGGTCGAGAGCGCGCTGAACCACGCCCGCATCCTGCAGGACCACGACTTCCACGAGTTCAAGATCAGCGTGAAGGCGTCCGACCCCTTCATGACGGTGGCCGCCTACCAGCAGCTGGCCGAGGCCATCGACTGCCCGCTGCATATCGGCGTCACCGAGGCGGGCGCGACTCGGACCGGCACCGTGAAGAGCGCGATCGGGATCGGCTCGCTGCTGTGGGCCGGGATCGGCGACACGATCCGCGTCAGCCTGGCGGCCGACCCGGTGGAAGAGGTGAAGGTCGGCTTCGACATCCTGAAGAGCCTGGGCCTGCGCCACCGCGGCGTGAACATCATCGCCTGCCCGTCGTGCGCGCGTCAGGGTTTCAACGTCATCAAGACGGTGGAGGCGCTGGAGTCCCGGCTGGCCCACATCGCCACGCCCATGAGCCTGTCGATCATCGGTTGCGTGGTGAACGGGCCTGGCGAGGCGCTGATGACCGACCTGGGTTTCACCGGCGGCGGCAAGGGCTCGGGCATGGTCTATGTGGCCGGCAAGCCCGACCACAAGATGGACAACGACCACATGGTCGACCACATCGTCGAACTGGTCGAAGCGAGGGCCCGCGAACTCGAGGCCGCGAAAACCGTCGCCCAGGCCGCGGAGTAGCGCCCATTCGTCCTCTCTAAGGGGCGGCATTACAAAAGTGACACCTGCGTCACTCTTGCGTGCGGCGGCGTGTCGCGCTTAGGTGCGCGACCAATTCTCTTGGAGGAACTCATGTCGGCGGACGGCAACTGGAAAGTCACGATCAACACCCCGATGGGCGCGCGCACGATGGCGGTGAAGATCGCCACGAGCGGCGACACCTTCACCGGCTCGGTGGACTCGGAAATGGGCGCGCAGGAAGTGACCGGCAAGGTCGACGGCGACACCCTGACCTGGAGCACCGACATCACGAACCCGATGCCGATGAAGCTCGAGTTCACCGCCAAGGTCGACGGCGACAAGATGAGCGGCAACTGCAAGCTGGGCATGTTCGGCAACGCTTCGTTGACCGGCGAGCGCGCCTAAGGCTTACGTCCGCTCCCGCGACTCTGCGGGAGACGTGACGTCCGGATCAGGGGTCGCGCCGCGATGGCGGCGCGGCCCCTTTTTCGTGCCTGCGAGATGGCCTAGTTCGCGGGCGTGACCGCGTCGGCGGCCTTGCCGGCGGCGTCGCTGACGCCTTCGGCCGCCGTGGCGGCGCTGTCGGCCACGCTGGAGGCGGCGCTGGTCACAGCCTGGGTCTGGAGCGCGTCGTTGCGGTTCGCCTGCAGCAGGAAGAACGCCACGATCGCCACCATCGCCAGGACGGCGACGCCGACCATGATCCCGCCAAGGCCCGAGCCGCGCTTTTCCACATAGGTCGTGCCGCCGCCGACATCGCGTTCCACCACGCGTTCCGTCGTCTGGCCGTCGCTGCGTTCCGTCACCCGTTCGGTCGCCATGGTCTCGTTCCTCCGCATGTCACCGGGTGCGAGAACACGCGAGGCGGGCGACCGTTCCGGTCAGGCTCTGCGCGGCGGAACCACGTCGGCGAAATCGGGGAAGGTTTTCCACTTGGGCTCGACCGGCGCCTCGCCCGCGGCGGGAACGTACGGCGAGGCCTCCTGGACGGTCATCTGCGGGATGTAGCGCGGGCAGTTCGGGAAGATGTCGATGGGCGTCACCTTCACCAGCAGCTGGGCGCCGGGGACATCGGCCATCGCCGGATCGTCGCGCACCACCTCGGCGCGGCCGTTGACCCGCAGGCGTCCGGGTTTGTCGCCCATGGCGATGAAGAGCAGGCCCACGTGCGGGTTGGCGGCGATGTTGCCCAGGCTCTTGAACATGCCGTTGCCGTCGTAGTCGGGGAACACCAGCAGGTCGGGCGCGGCGATGCGGACGAAGCCTGGCGCGCCGCCCTTGAACGAGCAGTCAGGGCGTCCCTCGGCGTCGGCGGTGGCGAGGAAGAAGAAGGGCAGGGTCGCGATGAAGGCGGCGTCGCCCTCGGTGAAGCGGTCGCGCCGCAGCTTCTCCTCCAACCGGTCGGCCAGCGCGCGGCTGCCGAAAGCGTCCTGGAGCTGGCGGTTGCCCTCATGGAACATGGCGGTCTCCTCCCTGGCGGCACCATAGCGCATTTGGCGCCGAGGCTCGTCTCGGCTAGAGACCCGCTCCCATGCGACTTCCCCAGGCCCGTCTCGACCAGGTGCTCGACCGCTTCCGCGAGATCGAGGCGCGTATGGGCGCCGCCACCGACGGCGCCGAGATCGTGCGCCTGTCGAAGGAGCACGCCGAGCTGAAGCCTGTCGCCGATGCGGTGACGGCGCTGGAGCGCGTGAAGGCCGAGGGCCCCGAGCTGGAGGAGATGCTCACGGCCGGCGACCCCGAGATGGCGCAGATGGCCCGCGACGAGCTCGAGGCGCTGAAGGCCAAGCTGCCGGCGCTGGAGCACGAGGTGGCTCTGCTGCTGGCGCCCAAGGACAAGGACGAGAACGCCTCGGCCGTGCTGGAAGTGCGGGCCGGCACCGGCGGCGACGAGGCGGCGCTGTTCGCAGGCGACCTGTTCCGGATGTACTCGCGCTATGCCCAGTTGCACGGCTGGCGGGTCGAGATCGACAGCGTCACCGAAGGCGAGATGGGCGGCTACAAGGAGATCGTGGCCGCGATCACCGGCGATGGCGTCTTCGGCCGCCTGAAGTTCGAGAGCGGTGTCCACCGCGTGCAGCGCGTGCCGGCCACCGAGGCCCAGGGGCGCATCCACACCTCGGCGGCGACCGTGGCGATCCTGCCCGAGCCCGAGGACGTCGAGATCGAGATCCGCGACCAGGACCTGCGCATCGACACCTATCGCTCGTCGGGCGCCGGCGGCCAGCACGTGAACAAGACCGACTCGGCCGTGCGCATCACCCACCTGCCGACCGGCATCGTGGTGACCAGCTCGGAAAAATCGCAGCACCAGAACCGCGCCCGGGCCATGAAGGCTCTGAAGGTGAAGCTGTACGACATGCAGCGCGAGGCGCTGGACAGCGCCCGCTCGGAGAGTCGCAAGAGCCAGGTGGGTTCCGGCGACCGGTCGGAACGCATCCGCACCTACAACTTCCCGCAGGGCCGCGTGACCGACCACCGGATCAACCTGACCCTCTACAACCTCGCCAAGGTGATCGAGGGCGAGGCGCTGGACGACGTGATCAACCCGCTGATCGCCGAGGACCAGGCCGCCCGGCTGGCGGCGCTGGAAGACGAATTCAGCTAGGCCCGTCCGCTCGGCGGCCCGCGTTTGCGCAGGGCGCCGACCCGCTGCTGCGCCGCCTGCCAGAGCTCGCCCACACCCTTGAACCGCAGGCCCACCGTGTCGGCCATGGCCGCGCCGCGCTCGCCCATGGGCGCAGGCGGGCCGGTGGTGGAGTCCATGGCGGTCTGGTGTTCGATCTCGGCGTTCAGCTCGGCGCCGATCAGCACCACCATCACCGAGAACCAGATCCACAGCATGAAGCCGATCACCGCCCCCAGGGAGCCGTAGGTGGCGTCCAGGCGGGCGACGTTGGCCAGATACCAGGAGAAGCCGGCCGAGCCCGCCATCCAGAGGAAGGCCGCCACGAGGCTGCCGATGAACACCCAGCGCCAGCGGGCGCGCTGGCGGCTGGGCCCGTAGCGGTAGATCACGGCGAAGGCGCCCGCGGCGGCGGCGTACACCAGGGGCCACAGGGCGAGGGCGCTCCCCTCCCCCCGCAGGCGCAGCGGCGCGGCCACCAGGATCGCGCTGACCACCGTCAGAAGCAGCAGGAAGGCGACGGTGAAGCCGTAGGTCGTGGCCGTCCGCGCGACGAAACCGCGCTTCTCGGTCTCGTCATAGGCTGTGTTCAGGCCGTCGAAGAGCGACTTCATCCCGGCGCTGGCGCTCCAGATCGACAAGAGAAGACTGACGACGAAGGCCGCCGACAGGCCGGCCGTCTCGCCGTTGGCAAGCCGCAGCATCTGTTCGCCCAGGAGCCGCACCGCTTCGGGCGGGAAGATCGAGGAGAGCTGGGCCAGCTGCTCCTGCACCGTGCGCACGTCGGCGATCAGGCCGTAGAGCGAGACGAACACGCCCAGCGCCGGGAAGATCGCCAGCAGGGCGTAGTAGGTGACGCTGCCGGCTACCACGGTGAGGCGGTCCTCGCCCACTTCGCGCCAGGTGCGCCAGAGGATGTCGCGCCAGCCGCGCCAGGGAATCTGGCGCGGGCGAACGGCCACGCGGCCCCGATCCGGTTCCTGGATTTCGAACACGAAAGGCTCGGCCACGGTCTGGCGCGACAGACCGGGCTGCGGCTCGGGAGGCGGCTCCGCGGGCGGCGCCGGCGCGCGGCGATTGGACCACCACGCCGAGGTCGCCACGGCGGCCAGCGCCCAGGGTGCGAGCGCCAGCAGCCTGTTTGTCATCCCACGCGCCAACCCGAACCTCCGACAGCCGCCCGGGGGTCTAACCGCCGAGCCGCGCGCACGTTCCGGCGCCTCCCGCCTTGAGATCGGCCGGGGTTTCGGTCAGAAGCCGCCCATGAGCGGCCACGTCGCGGCGATCTTCCGCCATCCTGTGAAGGGCTTCACGCCCGAGAGCCTGACCCACGTGGACCTCGCCCCCGGCGAGGGCTTCCCGCACGATCGCATCTGGGCGGTGGAGAACGGGCCGTCGGGGTTCGACCCGGCCCAGCCCGCGTGGACCTCGAAGCAGAAGTTCACCGTGCTGGCGGCCATCCCCCAGGTGGCGGCCGCCAAGACGCGCTATGACGAGGCGACGGGCGTGTTCAGCGCCCAGGCCGAGGGGCGGCCCACGTTCTCGGGACGGCTGAGCGAGGCCGAGGGACGCGAGGGCTTCGCCGCCTGGCTGACCGCCTTCCTGGATCCCGACGACCTGCGCGGACCGCTGAAGGTGATGGACGCCCGCGGCGGGTTCCGGTTCACCGACCACCCCGCGGGCCAGGTCTCGATCATCAACCTGGCCAGCGTGCGCGACCTGTCGGCGAAGATGGGCGTGGAACTCGACCCCCTGCGGTTCCGCGGCAACGTCTATGTCGAAGGCTGGCCGGCCTGGGCCGAGAACGACTGGGCCGACCGCGACCTGATGGTGGGCTGGGCCCGGGCCAAGGTGTTCAAGCCGATCGTGCGGTGCGCGGCGACCGAGGTGGACCCGACGACCGGAGCCAGGGACCGCGAGGTCGTGAAGGCGTTGTTCGACAACTACGGTCACACCCTGTGCGGCGTGTACGTGCATGTGATGTCGGCCGGCCGCGTGGGGCTGGGCGACGCGGCGACGAGGCCGCAGGCCCCGGAGGGCGCGCCATGAGCCTCAACCTGGTCCAGGCCTGGAAGGGCGCGCGGGCGCGGCTCGAGGCGGCGGGGCTGACAGGTCCGGTGATCGATGCGCGGCTGCTGGTGGAGGCGGCCGCCGAGGCCACCCGGGTGGACATCGTGACCGATCCCTACCGGGAGCTGACGCCCCAGCAGGAAGCCACGCTCGAGGACTACCTCTCGCGGCGCGAACGGCGCGAGCCGGTAAGCCACATCCTGGGCCGAAAGGGCTTCTGGAAAATCATGCTGAACGTCACGCCCGACGTTCTGACGCCGCGGCCCGACACCGAGACGGTCGTGGAGTACAGCCTGCGCGAGTTCCCCGAGCATGCGCCGTGGCGCATCCTGGACCTGGGCGTGGGCTCGGGCGCGATCCTGCTGGCGCTGCTGGCCGAGCGCCCGGCGGCCCGCGGACTGGGGATCGACGTCTCGGAGGAGGCGCTGGCCGTGGCGCGCGACAACGCCGCCGCATTGGGGCTGGCGGGACGCGCCGCATTCCTGCGCGGTGACTGGACGGCCGGCCTGGCGCCCGACGAATTTGACCTGGTCGTCTCGAACCCGCCCTACATCGCCGACCATGTGATCCCGACGCTGGAGCCCGAGGTGAAGGACCATGAGCCGCACCTGGCGCTGAGCGGCGGGGCGGACGGGCTGGACCATTATCGGATCCTGGCGCCCGAGATCCTGCGGGTGCTGAAGCCGGGCGGACGGTTTTCGGTGGAGATCGGCTTCGACCAGAAGGACGCCGTCGAGGCCCTGTTCCGCGAGGCGGGCGCGGTGTTCGTCACGACGATCAAGGACCTGGCCGACCGGGACCGGGTGGTCGCCGGTGAGAAAAAGGCCTTGGAAACGACGGCCTGACTCGCTACATCAGATCACGTCTCCACCCAAATTCGTCGGTGCTGAAGGTAGATGCGTCCCCAAGCAGGACGCCCGCCGAACCCGACAGGCGCGACGCTTTCTTGATCAAGCAGGCCTCTCGCTGACGAGCTTCCGGGCGGAAGACGGGGAACACTTACGCCTTCACATGACATGCCCAGGCCGGGCCACATCCCTGAAGGCCAGTCGCCGATCAGGCGCTAGGGAAGAACCAAACGGTTTCTTAAAATATGAGAGATTTCAAGGGTATGAAGCGCCAACGCGGGCGCAATCGGGGTGGTGGCGGCGGTAGTGGCGGCGGCGGCAAGCCGCAGGCCCACAACGCCAACCGGGCCTTCGATTCGAACGGCCCCGAAGGCGTGAAGGTGCGGGGCAATCCCCAGCACGTCTTCGAAAAATACCAGCAGCTGGCCCGCGACGCGAACGCGGCGGGCGACCGGGTGCTGGGCGAGAACTACCTGCAGCACGCCGAGCACTATTTCCGCCTGCTGCGCGCCATCCAGCCGAACCGGCCGGCCAGCGAGATCCTGGGCCGCGACCAGTTTTCCAGCGGCTACGACATCGATTTCGAGGACGAGAGCGGCCAGCAGGCCGCCATGGCCGCGGACGAAGCGGCCCCCATCGAGGGCGCTGAAGCGCGCGAGGAGGCCGAGGCCCAGCGCGAACGCGACCGCGAGCAGAACCGCAACCGCGACCGCGATCAGAACCGCGATCGTGGCGAGTGGCAGAGCCGCGACCGCGACCGCGATGGCGGCCGCGACCGGGATCGTGACCGCTTCCGCGACGGCGAAGGCCGCGGCCGAGATCGCGACCGCAACCGCAATCGTGACGACCGTCCGCGCACGGAAGGCGACGACCGTCCCCGGGACGACCGGCCCCGTGACGACCGAGGCGGCGACGACCGGCCTCGCGACGACCGGCCTCGCGATGATCGTCCCCGCGACGAACGCCCCAGGGATGATCGTCCCCGTGACGAGCGCCCGCGCGACGAACGTCCGCGGGACCGTGACGACCGGCCGCGTGGGGATCGCCCCCGCTTCGAGCGTGACCGCCGCGACCGTGGCGACCGGGACGATCGTCCCGAGCGCGACCCGCTGGCCGTGGTGCAGCCGACCGAAACCGGTCCGATGCTCCGCGACTCCGACGGCGGCGCCAGCCACGCGCCGGCCTTCCTCCAGGCGGCCCGACCCGCGCCGGCCCCTGTGGCTGACGACGGCGAAGCCAAGCCCAAGCCCCGCCGTCGCCGCGCCCCGCGCAGCTTCGAAGGCGAAGGCGCCCCGGCGGCCGCCGAGAGCGAAGACTAGCCGAGCCCCCCGTCTCCCCCTGCGGGAGAAGGTGGCGGCCGAAGGCTGACGGATGAGGGGTCGCACCGCGGCCCCTTTTTCGTGTCCGGCCGAACGTCGGCCAAAGAAGACCGCTATTCCGAGCGCTTCAGCAGCGCCGCCAGCTCATCCTTCCACAGGGCGGCGTGCGTGTGCGTGCCGTGGCCGCGGGACTGCAGGGTGGCGGGGATCAGGACGTAGCGGGTGGTCTTCAGGCGCGTGATGGCGGCCTCGGCCAGGCCCAGCTCGGGCGGGTTGATGAAGTCGTCGGCCGAGTTCACCCAGGTCATGGGCGCGGTGATCTTCTCGAGGTCCTTCGAGGGGTCGTAGGTGCGCGACGAATCCACCTGATAGATGAAATCGTTGGCGTCCATGCCGGCGATCCGGCGGGGCAGTTCGCGCGCCACATACTCGTCCACGGCCGCCCGCGTCGGCAGCTGCGCCTGCAGCGGCAGCGGCGCCGCGCCCGCCAGGATCAGCAGGTTGGCGGCGGTCTTCAGCCCCTGGACGGGCTGGGTCCTGTAGTCGCCGCCCATCCAGGCCGGGTCGGAGGTGATCGCCTCGATGGCCATCCGCCGCCACAGCCGGTTGCGCCCGGCGATCTCCACCGGCTGGCACGCCAGCGGCATCAGGGCTTTCGCGCCCTGCGGATAGGTCTCGGCCCAGATGAAGCTGTGCATGCAGCCCATCGAGGTGCCAATGATCAGGCGCAGCTTGTCGATCTTGAGGCTTGTGACCAGCGCGTGCTGGGCCTCGACCATGTCGGCGTAGTCGTACCTGGGGAACTTCGCCCGCAGCCCGTCCGACGGCTTGGAGCTGTCGCCATGGCCGATATTGTCGGGCATGACGATGAAGTACTTCGCCGGGTCCAGAAGGCCGCCGGGCGTGAACAGCACGTCGGCGAACAGCGGGTTGGTGAAGCTGCGGCCCGAGCCGCCCGTGCCATGCAGGATCAGCACCGCGTTGGTCACCTTGCCGGCGGCGTCGAGCTTGGGCGCGCCCAGGGTGTGGTAGCGGATCTTGAGCTCGGGCAGCGTCTCGCCGGTGCGGAGCCGGAAGTCCTTGATGACGAAGTCATGCCCCACCGGCTCCGGCGCGGCCTGGGCCGCGCCGGTCGCGATCAGGGTGGCCGCCAGGGCAGCGGCAAGTTTCAGGACACGCGACATCATCAGGCTCTCCAGATCGACGCGCGAGCTTACGGCGCGCCGGCCCTTCGAGCCTAGAAGGTGTAGCCCACGCCCACGCGGAAGCTGCGGCCCGGCAGCGGCGCGATGTCCTTGAGGAACGAGGCGTGCTCGCGGGCCTCGGTGTTGGTCAGGTTGTGGCCGTCGAGGAACACCTTCAGGCCGTCCTTGCCCTTGAGCGGACGCACCACCAGCGAGGCGTTCAGCATCGTGTAGCCGCTGGTGGGCAGCTCGAACGTGGCCACCCGGTCCTGCTTGCCGACGTGATGGACCTCCACCGTGCCGGTCCACCAGCCCGCCTCGTACACGCCGCGGCCGGTGACCGACCACGGCGGGATCCGCACGGCCGGGCCGAAGTCGGTCTTGCCGTGGACGTAGTCGGCCGCCGCCTCGAGGTGGAAGCTGCGTTCGCCGTCGCGCCAGGTCTCGACCGAGGCTTCCGTCTCGAGGCCGTAGAACTTCGCCCCGCTCTGCACGAAGGTGAAAACCGGGAAGCCGGATTCGGCGTCGACCGCGCCCGTCGGGATCAGGTCGATGAAATTGTCATAGTCCGAATAGAAGAGGTGGGCGTCCACCGTCCAAGGGCCGCCCCGATAGTGCAGGCTGGCGTCCGCGGCGTACGACACCTCCTTGTCGAGGGTGGCGTCGCCGATCTCGAACTGGCCCGTGGCCGGGTGGGCCCCCAGCGACGACAGCTCTTCCTCGGTCAGCCCGCGGCTGGTGCGTGAGAGCGCGAGGCCCAGGAAGAGGCCCTCCGCGGGTCGCACGAAGCCGGCCACCGAGGCCGAGATGTTCGTGAAATCGCGATCGGCGCGGACGTTCTTCACCGAACGGCCGTCCAGGCGCAGGCCGCCCTCCAGGCCCCAGGCGTCCTTGTCGTATCGCTGGAGGGTGAAGACGCCCCACTCGTTGATCTTGGTCTTGGGGATCAGCGCTTCCTCGCCGATGGCGTCGAACGAGCGGTGCAGACCCTGGACGCCGATCGCGCCCTGCCAGCCGTCGCGCTCGCGCTGGACCAGTTCGATGCGGCCCTCTTCGCCCTTGGACAGGAAGGTGGTGCCGGCCTCGGCGCCTTCGAACTCGGTGTGCTCGTAGTCGGCGTAGCCGCCGGTGAACCGCACGCTGGCGAACGGGCCGCCATCGAAGTCGAGCGTGCCGCGGGCGTCCACGCGGGTCTGCTTGAGCTCGATGCGGACCTCTTCCTCGGCCGCGCTTCCGTATTCGCTTTCGGTGCGCCGGACCGCCACGCCGCCCCAGCCGGGTTCGCCGACGTAGGAGAAGCCACCCCCGAACCCATCCAGCTTCGTATAGGTGTTCGGGACCTTCTCGCCGTCCCGCGACGGCTTGGGCAGGCCCTGATCCGCCGCCAGCCGGCGCGATATCGCCGCCACAGGGATCTCGTAGTCGTCGGTGCGGCGGCGGACGCCGTCCAGCGTGACGCTGAGGCCCTCGGCGAGGCCGGCCTTCAGAGCGCCCGAGACCTGACGGCCGTCGTCAACCGAAGAGTAGGTCCCCAGCGCGCGGCCGTGCACGCCGGCCTCGAACTTGGACGGGATGCGCTCGTCGATGACGTTGACGATGCCGCCGATGGCCGAGCCGCCGTACGCCAGGGCCGAGGGACCGCGCAGCACCTCGATGCGCTCGGCCTCCTGCGGGTCGCTGGCCACCTGGTGGTCGGGCGACAGCCCCGAGGCGTCGATCTGGCCCACGCCGTTGGTCAGCACCTGCACCCGAGGGCCGGCCAGACCGCGGATCACGGGGCGGCTCGCGCCCGGACCGAAGAACGACGAGCGCACCCCCGGCAGATGAGCCAGCACGTCGCCCAGGCCGGCCGACGGGGCGAGGTCGAGGGCGTCGCGCTTGATGACGTTGACGCTGGTCGTGGTGGAGTCGAGCGAGACCACGTACGGCGCAGCCGTGACCACGACCTCGGAGAGATCCTTATGCCCCGGCTCGGCCGCTTGGTCGGCCTGCGCAGCCGAAGCGGAGAGAACAAGGGCGCCGACGGTGGCGAACAGAGTGACGCGGGACATCAGATGGACCTGGACGAGAGATGGGACTTGAAAAGCGGCGCTACTGTTATGAAATAACATAACGACCCGTCAAGCGCGTTGCGAACAGGCAGGATCGGCGGTAGCGGAAAGACATGGCGAGCGACTGCCACCATCACGAACACCACGTGCACCACGGCCTGAAGGGCGCGGCCCTGGGCCAGGCGCTGGGCGCGGCCGAGGATCGCTGCACGACCAGCCAGGAGCGCCTGACGGCCCCTCGGCGCCGGGTTCTCGAGCTGTTGCTGTCGGCCGACGCGCCGCTGAAGGCCTACGACCTGATCGCCGCCTTCGGCCAGCACGGCGAACCGGCCAAGCCGCCCACCGTCTATCGCGCCCTCGAGTTCCTGGAGCGCCTGGGCTTCGCGCACCGGATCGAGAGCCTGAACGCCTATGTGCCCTGCCGGATCGAGGGCGGGCACATGGCCGCCTTCCTGATCTGCGACTGCTGCGGCGAGGCCGCCGAGTTCCAGCCCGACCTGTCGGCGGCGCGCGATGCGGCGAGCCGCACCGGCTACGCGGTCCGCGCGATCACGCTGGAAGCCCGCGGCCTCTGCGCCGCCTGCCAGGCCGGATAGACGTCCCTCCCCGATGGGAGGACCAGGCGCTCAGTACCAGAAGATGTTGCGGACCACCTGGACGATGCGGCCGGTGTACTGGTCGATCAACAGGGCGTCGGGGCCGGAGCGCACCCAGTCGAACCCGGGCGGCGGCAACGGCAGATCGTACTGCCAGGGATCGAGGATCCAGTAGCTCGGGCCGAACCAGCTCCGCGGATAGAACTCGCCGTAGCTCCAGCTGCGGACATAGAAGCCCGACGGCGGCCGCCACGCATGGCGATAGCGGTAGCTGCTGAAGTAGACCGAGGGATAGCGCCCGCGCTCCCAACGGCGATAATCGCGCCGATCGTCGTGGCGGTCCCAGTCGCGGCCGCCGGACCAGCGGCGATCCCCATCACGGCGATCCCCGTCCCAACGATCATGATCGCGGCGATCCTCCCCGCGGCGATCGCGGTCGCGCCAGCCGTCATCGCGCCGGCCCTCCACACGATGATCCTGATCACCACGGCGCCAATCGCCGCCATCGCCTCGACGACCGTCCACAAGGCCGTCACCCCCGGGGCGTCCCTGCCAGCGTGGGCCGTCGCCGCGACGCCCCTCGCCACGTTGTCCATCTCCGCGGGGGCGATCCCCGCCCCCATCCCAGCGGCGGCCGTCACCCCGGCCCTGCCCGCCGTCGCCCCGGAACCGCGGCTGCGCCGCTTCGGGAGCCTGAGGCGCCTGGGGAGCTTCGCGCGCGCGTGGCGGCTCGCCCCCGTCGCGCCGGCCGCCGGTTTCGCTGACTTCGCGCT
>FWWL01003266.1_pt1 | contig 29795 bp, 29 predicted proteins | sample 2228331 | NCBI WGS metagenome assembly FWWL01 (sample SAMEA103939775, study PRJEB20133) | metagenome
CTCAATAATTTTGCCATGGCTGAATTATTAAGATGAAAGAATAATCATAAAGTCAATTTGATATGGCGTAATCTGATTACGACATATTCAATGTTATTTATTATTTTGTGGCTTCGTAAATGGCTTTGATTGAGGGCACGATTGTAGATGCGAACTTCATCAATGAGACCGGGAAAATAAGCATGATAGCCAGCAGATACAAAGTTAAGAGATCGGTAAACGATTTTTACTTTTAAAGTTTTAAAGTTTTTTGTAAATATCTTTTCGGTGCCTAATACGATGAAGTAGTAATGAAGTTTTTGTAAATGAATAAATCAGCCTATATTTGCCAATTTTAACTCGCCAGACTGGAGGTTTAATTCTTTTCAGCTTCTTTATATCTAAGGTGCTATCCAAGGGATTTCGGCAAAGTTTTTCAATAATTTCTTCAGCATAATCAATGACATCCAGAGGGATTTTCTTAAGATCTTTTCTAAATTGTGGAGTGGCAATAATTTCTAACATCCAAAATTTAAAGTAAATCAGAAAGGTGCTTTATTTTTATACCTTTACCTTTTTTAAATTCTTCCTGAGATTTTCTGATTCCTTTCAGAAATTCTTTTTTATACTGGCTTTGATCTTCTAAAAAATCTTCAATGAAATCAATGATATAATTACTTAAATTAAAAATCTCACGAAGCTGATCAAGAGAAATATTAATCTTAACTTTTTGAGTTATGTTTTTGATTCTTGTACTCATTAGAAACATTATAACATAAAAGACTAACAATGCCAAACAATGCCTAAATTACAATATACAATATAGTGGGAAATCCTAAATTATCTATTAACTAATGCAAAGTTCAAGTGATATTAAAGATGGAAAAACTCTGATATTTTTTAACTAAATTTAGTCAATTTCCTCAAATTACTAGCTATAGCAATGAATTTGAGGAAAATTAAAAATTCCCCTATATACTAAATACTATTTCTTAAGAAATTATTAAATAAGTTTAGAAAAAAAGTTTGTTGCTATGTAGCAGTGGAATTTTGGCTTTTTTATTTAAATTGACATAACCAGATAAAGTCAATTTGATATGGCGTAATCTGATTACGACATATTGTTACGCCATATTGGAATGATATTGTCTGTCTTGCTATAAAAATTGGACTTTCAAAAGAGTTTTTGAAATTAAAATAAATTTTGTTATAATTAATTTATAAGGTCGTTTTAAATTTTTTAAATTTTTAAAATGAATTACGAAAAAATTTCTGCCGGTAAAAATCCACCAAGCGAGATAAATGTTCTTATTGAGATTCCTCAAAATTCTTCAATTAAATATGAACTTGATAAAAAAAGTGGCGCCGTTTTTGTTGATCGTTTTCTTTACACTTCAATGGTTTATCCCTTCAATTATGGTTTTATCCCTCAAACTCAAGCTGATGACGGTGATCCGGTTGATGTCATCGTTATTTCTTCTTTAGCTGTGAGTCCGGGTTCGGTGATCCCTTCAAGACCAATTGGTCTTTTAGAAATGGAAGATGAAGCTGGTTTAGATAATAAAGTCATCGCCGTGCCAACAGAAAAAATTGATCCTTTTTTTGCTTCGGTAAAGGATATTGAAGATTTGGAGGAAAGTTTGAAACAAAAAATTAAACACTTTTTTGAAAATTACAAAACTTTAGAGCCAGGAAAGTGGGTAAAAATTAAAAATTTTTTACCTAAAGAGGCGGCTGAAGAGGAAATCAAAAAATCTTTAATTTAAATCAAAAATCTTTTTATTTAATTTCAGAAAATTTTACTTTTTTATTTTTTAAAAGAAAACCTTTTTTGATAATAAGATGAGGAAATTTTTTCTTAATAATATTGGCTGCTTTTTTCAATTCTTGATTATGAAATTTAATTTCCTCTTTGAGGGAGGAAAAATTTTTGCTGCCGCCATAAGCTCCGCAATCAAGATGATTGATTAAGATAATTTTTTGAGGATGGTGAAGTTTAATGGCTTTTTCAATGTGATCAAGAAGGGTAATTTTATGTTCTTTTTTTGAAGAAAGAAGGTTTTTAATTGAACCGGCTAATTGGATGAGATCAAAATCACCGTATTTTTTTCTAAGAATCAAAAGAGCTTCAGGCCAAAAGCGATAATCAATACAAGAAATAACAATGGAGAGTTTTTTAGATTTTTTATTCACGATTCAAGTTAAATAAAAATAATTTCCTATTGAAAAATTTTTGTGGTTAAACTAAATAACTTATTTTATCATCTTACTAAATTTAATTGATAAATCAAGAAAGAAAAATTTCAAAGCTCGCCAGCCCTTTGGGTGATTTTACTCTTAAAATTTGAAAAAAATAAAGGGTCTAAAACGGCATCAGCCCGGTAGATTTCCGTCACCTAATAAATATTTTAGCCCACTACTGACGTTGAATCTCCCTCGACTCCCTCCAATGGATGCGGTTCGGGAAGTGGTTTGCTTGTCTAATTGCGAGAATTATTTTCACCTCTTTTATTTTAAAAACAAAACCAGCCCTGTTTGGGCTGGCTTGGATTTATTTTAAAAAATAAATGATATGTCATCCACACTTTCCGTATATCCAACGTAACTCATTAAAATATATTGAAAAATTTGTAGAGTGATAAAATCATATTTTTGCAGCCAAATTTTCGTAACATCATTAATTATTAACGCCAAAATCCCTTTTATGTTTTCAATTTCAACTTCCTTAATTAAATCATTAATTTTTTTAAGGAAGTTGATGAAATTAGATCTATTTGCATATTCTATTTCAATTTTTTCAATAAACTCGCTTATCCACTCTTTCATATATTTTCCTTTCCAGATTCCATCCGCTGTCCAGAAAATACCAGCAAAATAAAAATATTCATAATTATAATTATGATTTGGCACAAAATATAAGCGCTTTTCATTATTTGAATTCACTACTTCCCAAATTACCGTCCCCCTTTTTTTTATTTCATTACTCACATCACAGCTGGGGCCATGCTCATATCCGCCCCACCCTCCATACACATTCGAAAACCACCCCTCGAAATAGCAATTCCCTTCCAAATTTTTTACTTCATACTTAAGCTCATCGAAGCCATCCGGTCTTTCACGTTGAATTCTAAAAAATAATGATGGTAAAACAAGTCTTTGGGGTGGTCTGCAATGAAAACCTTTTGTGTCCAGAGCGTTAATTTTCCATTTTGACTCCTTGGCAAGTTTTGCGAAATATTTTAGTTTTTCAAAATACTCTGACCACTTCATAGTTTTTCCTCCTTTTTTATTTTTTAGTTCAAAGAACTAATTTTAGTATAAATAAAAATCTTTATCTTGTCAAGTTTTTTAATATTTTGTGATATAAATCACAATGTAAACTTTTAACTTACTGTTTTGACACAGTTTTTGTTTCAATTAACTGTTTTAATTTAGATTAATCTAAAATAAAACAAAAACATTCAACAGGAGAAAATAACTCCGTCTCACTGAAGTGGGGGATGGAATTTTTCCGAGAAAAGAAAATTCAATTTTTTAATGAAACGAAGTTTATCTTCTAAACTAATTGTGCCCGGGGTGGGACTCGAACCCACAAGCTCTTTTAAGAGCCAAGGATTTTAAGTCCTTTGCGTATGCCAATTCCGCCACCCGGGCTCTTTTGTAATTTTAAATTTTTCAAATAAATTTTCAAGATTTTGAGGCCACGGAGGCCACGGTGGGATTTGCACCCACGAATAGCGGTTTTGCAGACCGCCGCGTTAGTCTTCTTCGCCACGTGGCCCTTCTTTTTGAATTTTAAATTCTAATTCTGGTAATACTTTTATTGATAATTTTTTAAAAAGTTTTCTTTTTAAAAAATTTTTATTTTTTTCAAGAATTTTAAAAACTTCTATTTCTTTTTGGGGTGGATAAATACTAAAGCTAATTTCAGCATGCAATAAATCTTCAGAAATTTCAACTTTCATAATGGTCACTAAAGCTTCTTCAAAATCTAATTCTTTTTGAATAATTTCACTTAGTTCTTTTTGGATTAAAGAAGCAATTTTTTCTCGGCGATAAGGTTTCATTGATTTTTGAAAATAAGTTCATCCCCAATGTTAATATTAATTTCACTTTCAACTAAAAGACCAGCTTCTTGATTTTCTTTGACTTCAAGGACATCTTTTTTTTGGGATTGAAGATTAAGAATTCGACCCCAACCAATAATTTCTTCTTTTCTTTTAATTTCGAATTTTTCTTTATTTTTGATGGTTCCTTTTTTAACCTTGCCGCCAATAATTTGATTTTTTCCTTTTCTTTCACCGAAAAGAGCTAAAACTTCAAGAATTCCGGTAATTTCAGGATTTAATTTTTTAAGATATTCTTCAAGATTTTTTTCTAAATCATAGATAATTTCTGAAGTGATAATGGTGATTTTATAAATTCTTGAAAAATTTTTTGCCGCTTTATCAATTTTTACTTTAAAACCAACAATAATTGCTTGCGTGGCTTCGGCTAATTTTGTTTCTTCTTCATGGATATCACCGATATCGGAATTAATAATTTTAATTGGGTATTTTTGGGCTAATTTTTCAATGAGATTTTCTAAGGCTTTTAAAGAACCAATTTCATCAGCTCTAAGAATGAGTTTTAAAATCTTTTCTTGATCTTCGGGAGTTGTTTTCTCAAGAGAGCTAGTTTTTATTTTTTCTTTTACTACACTTGATTTAACTTCTTTAAAATCAGCAATAAATTCTTCACCGATTTCGGGAAGATTTTCAAAACCAAAAATAACCGCCGGTGAGCTTGGGATCAATTCTTTTACTTTTTGACCTAAGAAATTTTCTAAAGATTTTATTTTACCCTGAGCACTTGGAGTAGCAATAAACTGATTGAGTTTTAAAAGACCATCTTTAACAATCGCGGTAATGACATTACCTCTTCTTGGATCTTTTTGAACTTTTAAAATAAAGCCTCGAGTTTGATTTTCTGGTTGATATTGAAGATTTTCTAATTCGGCCGCCAAAACGATAAGATCAAGAAGCTCTGAAACGCCTTCACCAGTTTTTGCTGAAATTGCTTGCCAAGAAATATGACCTCCATAACCTTCTAAAAAAACACCAATTTCCGCTAATTGTTGTTTGACTTTGTTAATATCAGCGTTTGGTCGATCAATTTTATTAATGGCGACAATAAAAGGAGTTTCTGATTTTTTAAGAATTTCGATTGATTCTTTTGTTTGAGGCATTACACCATCATCAGCGGCAACCACTAAAATTGCTAAATCAGCTACTCGCGCTCCATGAGCCCGCATTTGAGAAAAAGCTTCATGACCAGGAGTGTCAATAAAAGTAATTCTTGATTCTGGTTGATTAGGATCACTTTTTGATTTATGAATAATTTCGTAAGCGCCGATAGTTTGAGTAATTCCTCCAACCTCTTTAGCGGCAATATTAGTTTTACGGATATAATCAAGAAGAGTGGTTTTGCCATGATCAACATGACCTAAAATAACAACAATGGGTGATCTTTTAGCCATCGTGTTGTAAAATTAACAAAAAAATGTTATAAATACAAGAGGTTTTTTAAAAATGGAGGGTTGGCCGAGTCTGGTTTATGGCACGGGTTTGCTAAACCCGGGGCGCCTAAAAAGCGCCGCACAGGTTCAAATCCTGTACCCTCCGCCTTTTGCCCCCATCGTCTAGTGGTTAGGACACCACTCTTTCAAGGTGGAAACACCGGTTCAACTCCGGTTGGGGGCGCTAAAATGCCAAGAGAAAAAGAAGAAAATAAAATTCAAAATGATGAAATTAATGAACCAGCACCTTTACAAAAAAAAGAAATAAGTTGGCGGGCAGCTGAATTTAGTTATTTTAAAAAAGGATTTTTTTGGTATTTAATTATTGTGGGAGTTGGTTTATTTTTAGTCATCATTTCTCTTATAAAAAATAATTTTCTTTTTGCTGTTTTTATTTTCTTAGCCGAAGTGATTATTGTTTCCTTAGCTAATCGAAGACCAAGAATTTTAGATTTTATAATTGATGAAGAAGGCGTAAAAATTGGAAAAGACTTGTTTTATCCTTATGAAAATATCGATTCTTTTTGTATTTATGAAAAACCAAACCAACTTTGGGAATTGATTTTTAAAAGAAAAGTTACTTTTGATCCTTATTTAAAATTACCCATTGATTCAAAATCAGCGGAAGAAGTTAAGAAATTTCTTTCAGGAAGGTTAAAAGAGTTTGAATATAATCCAAGTTGGGTCGATATTCTTTCTTATTGGTTAGGAATTTAAGCCCTCGTCGTTCAACGGATAGGACGGTAGCTTGCGGAGCTACAAATAGAGGTTCAACTCCTCTCGAGGGCACTAATAAAAAGATCTTTAAGGAAAGTAGAAATTTTTCTATTTTCTGGTAAAATTAAAAAAATGAAGGGTTTGTTGTTTAAATTAATAGTGATTTTAATAGTGATTTTATTAGTTTTATTTTCTCTTTATTTTTTAGTCACCAAAAAAGCAGAAGCTCCTTCAAAATCTAATAAAATTCAATTTCAAGGGCCACCACCAGGAGCGGTTCCTTATGTTAAAGGACCGACGGCCCCACCACCTTCTTATTAAAGCGGGTATAGTTTAGTGGTAGAATATCTCGTTGCCAACGAGAAGGCGCGAGTTCGATTCTCGCTACCCGCACAAAATAAATGGAAGATTTTAAACCAAAATCAAATTTAAATAAACCAGGAGAAAATTTTAATGTTTTAAAAGAAGTTGATTCTAGAGAAAAACCAGAAGCTGAGTTTAAGGAAGAATCTTTAGAAAAATTAAAAGATAAGCAAGAAAAAGAGAAACTGGAATTATCTTCTGAGGCTCAAATTAAGAAGTTAAAAGAGACTATTGAATCTCAAAACCAAGAAATAGTTAAATTAAATAAAATTATTGAAGAGACAAAAGAAAAATTAAAAAAAGTTTCTAAAGAACTTGAAATCCCGCCACCGAAGGAAGAAGAAGTGGTAAGTATTGTTCAAGAAAAAGAAAAAATAGAAAAAATAATCCAAGAAAAAGAAAAGTTAGAAAAACAAATCGAGGAATTAGAAAATCAAAAAGAAGAGGAAGAGTTAAAAGAAAGAGAAAAACTTATTAAAGAAGAAAAAGAAAAAATTTTAGAAGAGAAATTTGAAGAGTTAAAAAAACAAGTTGAAATTAAAGAGAAGGATGAAGAAATTATTGAAATATTTGGATCTTCTCCTTTTTCGGAAAAGAAAGTTTATCGGGAAGAAGGAGAGGTGAGTGAAAGTTTGTTAGTGACCGATCCTTCAAAAAGCGTTCTTGTTTTTTATAAAGATGGCAAAATTGATAAAATTATCGCCGGGCCAAAAGCAGATATTGATCAAGTGATCAAGACAATTTTAAAAGACGAAATGCCCGATGAAAAATTAACTCAAGAAGCAACTAAAAGAGTAGATAATAAATTAAATAAACAACAAAAGATAGAAGAAAAATCAGAAAAAGAAATAAAAACAGAAAAAAATCATTTTGAGGATGAAAGTTTTCAAGGAAAAGAAGAATCAAAAACAAATCCTTTTGAAGGTGGCGGTTTTGAGAAATTAAAAACTTAAATTTTCCAAATTGTTTTTTTATTTATTTTGATTAAAATAAAATTGAACTCGTAAAAATTTAAAGGTCGTTAAAAGAAAAATTAATTTTCGATGTGCAATATTTGTGGTAAAAATCCTTGTGAATGCGGTCAAGAAGTTTTTAATGAAGAAATTTGTGAAAACTGTGGCCAGCCTTTAGATAAATGTCAATGTCAAGAAGAAGATCTTTAATCTGTGGAATATTTAATTTGTCGTTATCACGAAGTAGGCCTTAAACTGAAAAATCGAAATTTTTTTGAGAATAAGCTGATTGAAAATATAAAAAAAGCCCTTACTAAGGTTTATTTTGAGACAGTTAGAAAAATTTCAGGAAGAATTTTAGTCAAATTAAGTTTAGAAGGACAAAAAAATCAAAAAGAAGTTTCCGAGAGGATCAAAAAAGTTTTTGGAATTGTTAATTTTTCTTTCGCCTTAAAAACAGAACAAGATTTAAACAAAATAAAAGAAGAATCATTTCATCTTCTTCAAGATAAAAATATTAAAACTTTTAAAATCCAAACTCAAAGAATTCAAAAAAATTTTCCTTTTTCTTCTCAAGAGGTTAATAAAGAAGTTGGGGCTTTTATTGTTGAAAAACTTCAAAAAAAAGTTGATTTAAAGAAACCTGATTTAACTTGTTTTATTGAAATTGTTGAAAATTCAGCCTTTTTATTTTTAGAAAAAATTAAAGGTCGGGGAGGATTACCCGTTGGTTCAACGGGAAAGATTATTCTTTTAATTTCTGGCGGCATTGATTCACCGGTGGCTGGTTTTCGTTTAATGAAAAGAGGCGCCAAAATCATTTTTCTTCATTTTCATTCTTATCCTCTAACGGATCGATCTTCCATAGAAAAAACTAAAAAATTAGTTGAAATTTTAAATCAATATCAATTTGAATCAAAACTTTATTTAATTCCCTTTAGTGAAGCCCAAAAAGAGATTTTTCAAAAAACAAAAGAAAAGTTTCGAGTTATTCTTTATCGGAGATTAATGTTTAAAATCGCTGAAGCGATTGCTGAAAAAGAAAGGGCTCTTGCTTTGGCTACTGGTGAAAATTTAGGTCAGGTTGCTTCTCAAACGCTAGAGAATATTGGCGTGATTGAAGAAATCACAAAATTACCTGTTTTAAGACCTTTAATTGGTCAAGATAAAGAAGAGATTATTGAGGAAGCAAAAAATATCGGAACCTTTGAAATTTCTATTATACCTCAAGAAGATTGTTGTAGCCTTTTTATTCCCCCTCATCCAGCTACAAAAGCAAAATTAGAAGAGATAAAACAAGAAGAAAAGAAATTAGATCTTAAAAAGTTAATAAAATTATCTTTAAAGAAAATCGAGGTTTTAAATTTTAAGACTAATTATTAATTCATTAAAATGGAAGAAATCCTTTTTGAAAAACCAAATTTCAATCAAGAGGAAAGATATTTAATTGAGCCTTTTTTCACTAATTTAGATAACTCTGTTTATGCCATTACTTTTTTACCTCCAGAAATTATTGGTGCCTTAGCTTCAAGGACAAGTCGGGCTAAGGAAGATTTAAGAGTTATTTTTTTAAACGAATTTGTGAAACCTTTTTTAAACACCGCCTATGGTCAAGCTTTAAAAGCTTTAATTGATTTTGTTCATCAATATCCTTTTGAATTGGTTTTTGCTAATCCAAAAGCAAGAGAATTTTATATAAAATGGTTAGCCGAGTATGGTGATGATTCAATTGCCCAAATGTCCGGGACTCACCTTATTTTTTCAAGTTTATCTCAGGTGGCTATTAAATATTTTGAAAATCAAAGAATTGGTCTTGCGCCCATTGAAAAATCAACACGTTATGTCGATTTTTCAAGAAAAATAAATGGTCATTATCTTTATTTTACGCCACCAGAAATTGAAAAATTTGGCTTAAAAGAAGATTATCAAAAAATCATCAATGATCTTTTTGAAACTTATATTTTTCTTTATCAAAGATATTTTGAAGTTTTAAAAGAAAAATATCCTGAAGAAAAAGAAATTATTTTAAAAACGAAAGTTTTTGATACCATAAGAACAATTTTACCAACTTCAACTTTAGGTCAAGTTTCTTTTTTTGGTAATGGCCAAGCTTTTGAATATCTAATTAATCGATCTTTAAATCATAAACTTGAAGAAATAAGATGGGCTGGGAGAAGAGCTTTGGAAGAATTGAAAAAAGTCATTCCTTCCTTTTTAAGAAGAATTGAAGAAGAGAAAGCTTCCGAATATCGAAATTATCTTAGTCAAAGAAGTGAAAAGATAAATCAGTTTTTAAAAGAGATTAATTGGCAAAAAGAAGAGATAAAAATTAATGAAAGGGTAAAATTGATTGAATATGATCAAGAGGGTGAAGCTAAAATTATTACTGCTTTAATTTATCAAGAACTCAAAGAACCATGGGAAAAAATTTTTGAAAAAGTAAAAAGATTTTCTTTAAAGGAAAAAGAAGAAATTTTAGAGAGAATTTTAAAAGAAAGAAAATATCGTTGGTATAAAATTCCGCGAGCTTTTGAAAATGTTTATTTGAAATTTGAAATTTTGTTAAATCTTGGTGCTTGGCGAGATTTACAAAGACATCGAATGCAAACTCAATTTCATCAAAAATGGAATGTTTTTAATGGTTTTGATGTTCCGGAAGAATTAAAGGAAATTGGTTTAGATGAAATTTTTATTGAAAAAATTAAAAAGGTTGAAAATTTATTTGAGAAGATTTACCAAATTGATCAGGATGTTGCTCAATATGTTTGCACTTTAGCTCATCGAATCAGATTTATTCAGTATCAAAATTTAAGAGCCTTTTTCTGGGAGAGCGAATTAAGAACGACTTCTCAAGGCCATCCGGATTATCGAAAAATTGAACAGGAAAAAGCAAAAATCGTTCAAAAAATTTACCCTTTGATCGGGAAATATTTGTTGGTTGATTTTCAAGATTATGATTTTGCTCGTCGAGAAACTTTAAACCAAATTAAACAAAAAGAAGAAGAATTAAAAAAATATTTTTGGGGTCACTGAGATTTTCGGATTTACGTCGATAAAACCACGGATAAACGCGGATATTAATTCTGGATTTACGTTGATAAAATAATTCGCGATCATCTAGGAACTATTTATGGGCTTCAATTAATCTTTGTAATTCTTTAATATGCCCTTCTTTATCCTTTGATAATTTTTTCCAAAAATCAGAACATTTCTTGCAACCGCGGGCATCTTTTAAATAATATTTATGAATCCGCCAATAACTTCTTAATTCCTGAACCATTTGGGAGTATAAATCGTAATGGTGATCCTTTAACATAATTTTTATTTTTAAATTTTTCGACCTTTTTAAATTTCTTTAAGTTTTGAAAGAAGAAAATCTAAATCAATAGTCGCAAGACAACAAACAGAATCACCACCGCCATAATAAAGAAAAACTTTTTTTCCTAAAAGAACCGCTCCACAAGGAAAGACCACATTTTTAACCTGACCTTCTTTTTCATAGGGCATTTCTGGTTCTAAAATTGGTTCAATGGTTCTTTTAAGAATTTTTAAAGGATTTTTGAGATCGAGTAAAAGAGCACCAACTCGATAATAATGGTCTTCTTCGGAAACACCATGATAAAATAAAATCCAACCAATTTTTGTTTTTAAAGGTGGAGCAGCAATACCTACTTTTAAACTATCCCAAAAACCTTTTCGAGGTAAAAGCCAAATTGTTTCTTCAAGCCAAGTTTTTCCATCAAAATTTAAATGATCAAGCAAAGCGATATCAATACTTTCACCAAAACGATGGAAAATAAGATATTTTCCTTTTACTTTTTCAGGGAAAAGACAAGCATCTTTATTATCAAATTCTGGTGGAGAAATTAAAACCGGTTTTTCCCAGTTCCATTTTTTGTTTAAAAAATTATCAACTGAAATTGAGCTCACAGCAATCCGAGGTGGATTTTTCCCATCAAAAGCAGTGTAGAAAAGATAAATTTTGTTATCAATCAAAGTTAATCTCGGATCTTCGCAACCAGAATTATTCCCAGGAACTAGTTTTTTTTCAAAATCCTCTCTTGGAACATAGATTGGTTCTGGTAAACGTTCATCAATATGAAAACCGTCTTTTGTTGAAGCATAACCAAGATAAGAGGTATTATCTTCGGCCATAGCTCGATAGATAATATGAATTCTATCTTTTAAGAAAATAGCTCCAGGATTAAAAGTTGCTTTTGATTCCCAGAAATGATTTTTTATTGGGGTAATAATTGGATTTTCGGGAACTCTGGTAAATTTTAAAGAAAGATCTTTTGGTTTGATAAGAATTTGAATTAAGTTTGAGAGTTTCGCTTTGGCCAGGGCAATGGTGGTATCGGCCGCGCCGTAGTAAAGCCAGATTTCATCTTTTTGAATTAAAGCACCTGAAGGAAAAACAACTTGAGGTGTCATTCCATAAATTTCATATTCTTCTTCGGGAACTAAAAGAGGATAATCACTTCGGCCAATAATTTTAAAAGGATTTTTTAAATCTAAAAGAATGGCTTCAATGGTAAAAAGTCTTTTTTCAGAGAAATAATTTCGGATATAGGAATAAAAAAGAAGCCAACCATATTTTGTTTTAATTGGCGGTGTCCCCACTTCAAGATGATCTTCTTTTCGGCGTTGAAGAGGGAGGCTATAATTTTCAAGTTTTTGATACCAAGAAAGCCAAAATTTTTCTGACCAAATTTCTTCTTCTTTTTCAAAGGAAGCTAAAGCAATTTTTGCTGGTGGTCGATCAGTATTGACGGTTAAAAGAGCATAAATTTTACCATTAATCTTTTCTGGGAAAAGAGCCATTCCTTTAGCATTAAAAGGAGTGACTAAATGTTTTTCTTTAATCTTTTTTAAATCTTGACTAATCGCGAGACCAATTTTAATCCCTTCAGAAGTAAAGGGATAACGAGATAAAGCGGTATAGAAAATATAATATTGACCATTAAATTTTGTGACCCGCGGATCTTCACAGCCATATTTTTCCCATTCCTCTTCGGGAACAATAAATTTTTTTCTTTTGGTAAAATTAAGTCCATCGTCACTTTCAGCAATGCCAATATCTGAGATTTTTATTAAATAATTAATACTTGCATGATAATGAGGAGGTGAAAGAGCTCGGTAAAGAAGATAAATTTTTTTACCCTTTTTAATAGGGCAGCCATTAAAAACAGCTTTTGATTCCCAACTTTCTTCTTTGTTTGGTTTTAAAATTGGATTTTTAGGAAATCTTTCGAAAAGATTCATTTTTTAATTTTAATTTTCTTAGCTTGAATTTTGAATTTAGTTATTTTCTCTTTAATAATATTTTCAACAAATTCTTCAAAATCAGTATAGGCAACATTAACATAAGAATCAGCCCCGCCATAATAAACTAAAAGAAGATTATCTTTAACAATGGCTCCGGAAATATAGACAATTCCTGGTTTAAAACCACAATTTTCATAAATTTCCTCAGGTTCAAGAATTGGATTTTTTGATCGAGTAATAATTTTTGTTGGTTCTTGAAGATCAAGTAAAAGAGCACCCGCTTTATAATTTTTATCATCACCTTTTTCGAGAGCATGATAAAAGAGAAGCCAACCATATTTTGTTTTAATAGGTGGGGCACCGGCTCCTCGAATATAATTTTCCCAATCCTTTTTATGATTCCACTCGGCTTGAGGATGGTAAAGGCTTTTGATAAAAGTTTTTCCATCGAAGTTTAAATCATCAAGATAAGCAATTAAAATTTTTGGACTAATTGAATGAAGAAGGGCATATTTGCCATTAATCTTTTCTGGAAAAAGAACCCAATTTTTATGAGTTTCTCCAGGTGGAGAGATTAGAACCGGTGGTCGCCATCGCCAATTTTTATTTAAGAAATCTTCAATTTTGATTGAAGAAAAACCAACGCGAATACCACCATCACAAGCAGTATAAGTTAAATAAAGAGTATCTTCATTTTCAACCCGAACTAATCGAGGATCTTCGGCACCACCAAAGCTCCCGCCAGAAGCAAAAGAATAAAAACTGAAATTATTTTGATAATGTTCAAAAACAGGATAAGGTAATCTTTCATCAAGGGTAAAACCATCTGAAGAATTTGCATAACCCAAACGAGAAAGACCATCTTGGCCAATTGCTCGATAAAGAAAATGAATTTTGTTTTCAAGAAGGATCACTCCAGGATTAAAAGTTTGCCAACATTCCCATTGATTACTTTCGATCGGGGCAATAATTGGGTTTTCTTTTGCTTTTTCTAATTTAATTTCTGGAGCTGATTTTGGGAGAGATTTTTTTATTCGAGGTTTTTTAATCTTTCTAGTCTTTTTTGATCTAGATATTTTTTTAACCTTATTTTTTTTCTTTAATTTCTTTTTTCTTGGTGGCATTTATTAAATTATATCATAAAAAATCATTATTTATGAGTCTTAATAATCTCAATGATTTGCTTAAGGATAGGTTCCTTTAATCCAAAAAGAGTTAAGAAATAAATTGTGCCTGAAATTATAATATTTAAAATTAAAGAAATACCCGCATTTTTTAATGTTAAACAAACCAAGATCATAATAATTAAACTTAAGAAAATTTTTTTAAGATAAGGAAGCACCTGAAAATAATTTGTTTTTTTAGCCACTTGCCATAAAGTTAAATTAACAAACATTTGAGAAATTAAAGTGGCTAAAGCGGCCCCCTTCATGCCATAAAAGGAAATTAAAAAAAAGTTAAGAAAGATATTTAAAATACCTCCACTTAAAGAGAATAACATTATCTTTTTTTGTTTTTCATAAGCAAGAAGATAAACCCCGATAAGACTTCCTGGAAAAACAAAAAGAACATTGATGATTAAAATTTTAAAAATTTCACCACTTAAAAAATATTTTTCACCAAAAATAAAATTAACAATTTCATTTCCTAAAATTATTCCCCCAAAAGTAATCGGAAGAGCAATTAAAATTAATAAAGCTAAACCATTTTCTATGAGAATTCGGGCATGATTATTATTTTTTTTAGCAAATCTTGAAATAACTGGAAAAAGAGAACCAACAATAATTGAAGGGAGAAGATAAAGAAGGACAACAATTCTTTGGCTTGCTGAATAAAAACCAACATCACTTACTGTTTTAAGGTAGCCAAGCATTAAAATATCGCTTTGAGCCATTATCGATCCTAAAGTAGAGTTGAAACCAATAGGAAAAGCAACTTTTAATAATGGCAAAATTATTTCTTTTTTAAAAGAAACAAAAGCTTTTTTTAATTTTTTGAGATTTAAAAGAAGACCTACAAGAGTGCCTAAACCAGAACTTAAAATATAAGAAATGGTCAGGGATTTTGGCGAAGGGGAAATTTGAAGAGTGAAAATACCAAAAATTAAAATTGAAAGATTAGTCGTGCCGACAATAAGAGCTTCAATTTCCATTTTTTCTTTAGCTCGGAAATAACTCGTAATTAAATCTCTTAGAACATCAAAAATAATTAAAAGACTGATAAATTTCATTAATTCTTTAATACTTTCAATTTTGACTAATAAAGGGCCAACAAAAGTAATAAATAAGGCGGTAATTAGAAGAAGAAAAATTTTAAAAATAAAAACTGTTCCGAAATAAATATTTTCTTTTTCATGATCTCGAGAGATTTCTCGAATTAAAACTGAGTTAATCCCAAAATCAGAAAAAATACTTAAAAAAGCACCAATAGTTAAAGCGTAATTGAAAATACCAAAGCCTTCATTTCCTAAAACTCGGGCTGCGTAAATAATTAATAAAGCTCTAATAATTCGAGTAAAAATTTGACCAACTGTTAACCAAAAAATATTTTTGAAAATTGTTTGGCGAATCGTTTTGTTTTTTAAAAGTAGTTCTTTAAGTTTATTAATCATTTAATTATTCTGGGTTAGTGAAAAGATGACGGATAGTTTTAATAGTGATTAAAAGATCAAGAAAAAGAGATCTGTTTTTGACATAATAAATATCATAACAAAGTTTTTCTTTAGCTTCTTCCAAATTAGTCGTTGCTCGGTAATTTATCTGAGCCCAACCAGTTAAACCAGGTTTTATTAAATGACGAACATCAAAAAAAGGAATTTCTTTTTTTAATTTTTCGACAAATTCAGGTCTTTCTGGTCTTGGGCCGGTAAAAGAGAGATCACCTTTTAAAATATTGATAAGTTGAGGAATTTCATCAAGATGGGTATTTCTTAAAATTTTACCGATAGACGTTGTTCTTTTGTCATTTCTTTCAGCCCATTTTGGTCCTTCTTTTTCAGCTTCTTGAATCATGGTTCTAAATTTATAAAGGATGAAAATTTTATTGTTTTTACCAACTCTTTTTTGTTGGTAAATAACTGGCCCTTTTGAGGTTATTTTGATTAAAAAAGCAATAATTAAAGCTAGCGGAAAAAAGATTAAAAGACAAAGGAAAGATAAAATAAGATCAAATAATCTTTTTAAAAAATCATAAATTGGTCGACGAAGGGCAATATTTTCAATAAACCAATTTTCCTTCAATTCGTCTAAAGGGACTTTAGAAAATAAATTCTCATAAAAATCCCAAAAATTGATGACATCAATTCCTTGATAGATGAATTGATAAAAAGATTGAGTTCTTTCTTTTTCTTCTAAAAATTTTGGATGAACAATGATTAGTTGGGGATTTTCATCAAGATTAACAATTTTATAACCAAGTTGAGGGTTTTGGTTAATATAAGAAATTGTTTCTGAAATAAGAGGAGAATCGCCAATAATTGAGATATTGAGAGCACTGATTTTAAAAATTTTGGCAAGATAGTTTCTAAAAGCAAAATCAAAAATTAATAAAAAAAGACTAAAAATTAAAAGGTTAGTTTTTGGTGTTAAAGAAAAAATTGGTTGGAATAAATAAAAAAATATCAAAGATAAAAGAGCACTGATAAAAATTGCTGTTAAAAGATTTTTAAAAAGAATTTTTTTATCTTTTAAAGATTTTTGATGATAAAGATCAACAAGAAAGAAAATAATTAACCAAAAAATCAAAAGAAAAGAAAAAGGAAGGAGGTGCTCAGTCAATCTTTCTTTAAGATGATAAAATTTATAACGAATTAAAATGGTCAAAATAAGAGAAAGATAAAAAGCAAAAATATCAGTAAAAAGAAGGAGTGTTTTTTTAGCTAAGCTCATCTTTAAATATATTAATCTATCTGAGAAATTATCACAAAAGCGTTTTTATTTTTTAATTTATCCACAATTTTTTGTTAATTAATTTGTTATAATAAATTTAAAAATCCACTCGGGGCTTACCAAAGGTAAATCGCTGGGTGGATTTATTTTAATACTTTATGAAGAAAAAGAAATTAATCTTTTTCTTTAGTTTAATACTTTTATTTTCAATTTCGATCGGGATATATTTTAGATATTATTTTGAGATATCATCCAAAAATCAAATTAAAAAATCAGCTTTATATATAGATATAGAAACAGAAAATCGAAAAAGAGAAGAGAGAGAAAAAGATTTTATTGCAGCCATGAAGGCAGATGTTTATGGTGGTAAAACTCCTGAAGAAACTTTGAAATTATTTATTGAAGCTCTCAAGGCCGGTGATGTTGAATTAGCGAGTAAATATTTTTATTTAGAAACCGATTCTCAAGATCCTAACTATTTAACTAGAAAAAAGTGGGAGGATTATTTATATGATCTAAAAAGTAAGAATTTATTACAGATAATGGCTGAAGATATAGAAAGAGATGCTAAGCCGTTAACTTCTGAAGTTAATGAAAATAAAATTTTTAGGTTTGGATTATTTAATGAAGACGGAACTGTTGGTGTTTCTATAGATTTGAAATTCAATCCTTATTCAAGGGTTTGGAAAATAAAAAGTTTATAAAATAATGAAAATAAAGATTATTGGAATTATATTTTCAATAATCTTTATTTTTAAAACTTCACTAGTTTTTGCTTATGGCATTGAAACTCATGCGGCTTTAACTCAAGAAATTTTTTATTTTTATAATCAACATTTTTCCCAAAGACAGATTCCAGAAGCTTTAAAAGACTATTTAATTGATGGTTCAAGAAAAGAAGATGTCTTGCCTCGTTTTTGGAATCATTTTTATGATCCAGTTTATGATCGTGGTTTGAATGATCCTACCTGGGGTAAAGGTTATCCTTCAAAAGTTTGGGCTCAAGATTCTCAGAAACAAAACGAACCAATTTATAAAATAACCAGCGCTATCGGTTCAATTTTAAGCGCTTTTCAACAAAGAAAATTAGGTGAGATTTCAACGGAAACTAATTTTACTTGGCAGAAAGCTATTGAATATTATCTTCAAGGAGAACCAGAAAAAGCAATGTTTACTTTAGGTCATATTCTTCATTTGATTGAAGATCTTGGTGTTCCGGCTCATACTCGAAATGATGGCCACCCCGCAGTTCTTGGAGATGAAGATACTTATGAAGTTTGGACTCATCGTTTTACTCGGGAAAATATCCATCAATCCGTTGAAAAAAATTTAATTGGAAAAAAACCAATTATTTTAGATGACTTAGATTCTTATTTTGTAAGTTTAGCCAGTTATTCAAATAATAATTTTTATAGCGATGATACTATTGGCTTACAGAGTGGATATAATAAACCCGAAATAGATTTTTATAATTTAAAAAAAGAAGGAATTTATCATTATATAACAAGAAAAGATAATGAAAATAATCTTTATCATTTAATCGCTTATAAGAAGCCTCCTTCTAAATATATTTGGGCTTATAGAGAAGAATTGACATTAGAAGATGAACCACAAAATTTAATTTTGAACGATTATTGGTCTCTTCTTTCTTCCAAAGTGATTCAATATGGAGCCGGGGTGATTGATTTATTTTTTCGAGAAGTTGAAAAAGCAAAGAAAGCCCAAAAAGTTGTTCAAAGTCAACCTCCTTCACCCAAAAATTTTCTTGGTCAATTTATAAATTCAATAAATGAACTAACTCAAAAAATTTTAATCGGTGATTCTTCGGAGATAGAAACAATTCCTCTAAAAAGAGAAGAAATAACCGAAGAAAGTTTTGAAACTCAAATTGTTGATCAGGCAAGTTCAGAAGAAATAATTGAAAAAACAAAAAGAAGAGAAGAATCGATTGGGAAAAATTGTCATTTTGAAACTGATCAAGAGCCTTTATTTAATAAATTAATTATTAATGAAATTGCCTGGATGGGTAATGAAGAAAATCCAAATAAAGAATGGATTGAACTTAAAAATATTTTTAACTTTCAAATTGATATAAGTGGCTATCAATTGATTGATAAAAATGAACAGATAAAAGTAATTATTCCACCAAATACTTTACTTAATCCTGGTCAATTTTATCTTTTAGAAAGAAATGATGATGATTCTGTGCCCAAAGTAAAAGCAAATTTTGTCTATAAAGGGGCTCTTTCAAATAAAGACGAAGCTCTTCGACTTTTTGATCAAGATTGTAATTTACTTGATGAGGTTTTTGCTGATCCTGATTGGCCCGCCGGTGATAATAAAACTAAAAAAACAATGGAAAGAGGAGGAGATCTTAAATGGTATGATAGCTTAGAACCCTTAGGGACACCCCAAAAAGAAAATTCAATTTTGTTAAAAAAAGAAGAAAATAAATTAAAAGCTGAGACAAAGCAAGAAGTTTCAACTAGTTCTTTTGAAATCTCTTCTAATTTATTTTTGCAAAATATTTCTCAAAACTTATCTCAAACATCAACTCAATCTTTAACCACATCAACTTTTTCTTATTCTCAAACTTTTAAATTTATTGAATGTTCTTTTGAAACAAATAAAAAACCTAATTATCAGAAATTAATTATTAATGAAGTTGCCTGGATGGGACAAGAACAAAATCCTAACGCTGAATGGATAGAATTAAAAAATTTAACCAATAGTGTTTTGGATTTAAATGGCTATCAACTAATTGATCGAGATGAACAAATAAAAATTATTTTTGATCAAAAGGATAAAATTCCACCAAAGGGTTTTTATCTTTTAGAAAGAACTCGAGATGAAACTGTTCCTAATATTTCTGCTGACAAAATTTATACTGGAGCCTTAAGTAATAACGATGAAGGTTTAAGACTGTTTGATAATGAATGTAATTTAGTTGATGAAGTTTTAGCAAATCCTAATTGGCCTGGTGGCGATAATCTTACTAAAAGAACAATGGAAAGAAAAGATGATTTAAATTGGCAAACAAGCGAAAAGGTTGGTGGAACTCCAAAGGCCCCTAATGGTCAAGGAGTGATTATTTCTTATATTGGTGGTGGTAGTAGCGTTTCTTTTTCATCAAATCAAAGCTCAAATCAAAATTCTGGTGCTTCTCAATCTGAAACTTCATCAACTTCAACTTCAAATGAAACTACCTCTTCAGAAAATGAGGGATCAACTTCAACTCCAACATCTTCGGAGTCAAATTTTTCTCTTAATCATATCGTCATCAGTGAAATTATGCCTGGGGGTTTAAATTCTCCTGAAGATGAATTTATTGAATTATATAACCCAACTGATCAAGTAGTTAATTTAGATGGTTGGTCTTTGGTCAAAAAATCTTCTTTGACAAGCGAAAATAAAGATAATCTTGTAAGTAAAGGAAGTAATAATTTCAATGGTAAAATCATTGAACCAAAAGGTTTTCTTTTAATTGCAAGTAATAATTATACCGGTGTTAAAACGCCGGATGTTTTTTATTCTCAAAATAGTCATTTTTTAGCTAATAATGGTGATGTGGTGATTTTGTATGATCACGAAGGGAATGTTGTTGATGAAGTGTTTTATGGAGCTATTGAAAGAGGTAAAAGTTGGGAAAGAAAGGCTTTTTTTAATAATCAATGTCTTTCTGCTCAAGGAGAAGGTGAATTTTTAGGTAATGGTTGTGATACTGATGGGGGAAATGATTTTGAAATTAGAGAAATTCCTAATCCGCAGAATTATCAAAGTTTGAAAGAACCAAGAAATCCACCGAATATAAGGAGTTTTAACTTAAATTATCGTTTTGATAGCGGTCCAACTTTATTGGTTGATTGGGTTTTAGAGAGTAATTATTCTGGTCCAACAAATACTCTTAGTTATATTCTCCAAGGAATAGATAATTCAATTAATGTGACTACTAGTTTAAATAGTTATCAACAAAGAATTTATGAAATTGGCCGTTTTTACGAAATGTCTCTTCAAGCTGTTGATCAAGATGGTTTAGCTTCAGAAAGAGTAACTTCCTCTGTTTTTGTACCCAGTTTTTTAAAAGATATCAAATTTTATTCTGATCCCTCATCAACTTTATATTTAATTGATTTAATTTATGATTCTTTTCCTTTTATTCCGAATATTTACGGAACTAACGCTCAGGCCTTAGTTTTTTATTTAAATCAAGAAAATCCAAACCCCTCTTCTTATATTGAATACGAAACAACAGAAATCCCCGAAGCAACTTTAATTCGTTATCAACCATGTCATCCTCCTAATTATTATGATCCTTATCCTTCTTTAACCAAAGTCATTGTCCTTCCAATTTCGGTTGAATGTTTTTATGGTCCTTATATTAATTTTCTTAATCCCGGAAGAATTACTCAAAATGAAATTAAACTTGCTTTAGGTCAAGATTCTCAAGAAATAAACCTTACGGAAAATGTTGATTATTTAAAAGTTGCTTTCTATGTGAGATGGCCCTGGACTGGTGTTTGGGCTGCTCCGACTTTTGAATTTTTGGCTGTTGATAAAACAAAGTATTTTTATAAATTAAATAAATAACTTGACATTTTATTATTTTTTTATTATTTTTTAAATTGCTCTTTTAAAAATAAAAAAGGAGGAAAAATGAGATCGTCCGAATGGTTTTGTCTTGATTGTAATAATTTTTTCTACTACCCTATAAGGGATGATATAATCCAAGAAGGAGAAATAATTTTTTTATTGTGTTGCAATAAATGTAATAGTAGTAATATCATTAATATTAAACGGAAAAAGTTGAGAAAAAAATGGAAAAAGTTGAGAAAAAAATGGAAAAAAAGAAAAAAGAGATTTAAATATCATCCCAAATACAAATATTATCAACCGAGGTTGTTTTAGTGTATTGGTGTATTGGGCTGCTTTAAAGCAGCCCATTTTTGTTAAAATAATTTTTGATGAAGAAAAAAATTGAAATGGTAGTTATTCTTCATAATATAAGGAGTCTTTATAATGTTGGTTCTATTTTTAGAACGAGTGATGCTGCTGGTGTGAAAAAAATTTTTCTTAGTGGTTACACTCCATCTCCAATTGATCAATTTGGTCATTTTCGAAAAAAATTAATTAAAGTTTCATTGGGGGCAGAAAAGTTTGTTCCTTGGGAAAAAGTCAAAAATACCGCCCGATTGATTGATCAATTAAAAAAAGAAAATTATAAAATTTTTGCCCTTGAACAATCAAAATTTTCTTTACCTTATTATCGATTAAAAATAAAGAAAAAATCCTTTTTAAAAATTGCTCTCATTTTAGGCAATGAAGTTAAAGGATTGCCAAAAAATATTTTGAAAAAATCTGATAAAATTTTAGAAATTCCAATGCTTGGTCAAAAAGAGTCTTTAAATGTAAGTGTCGCTTTTGGGATCGTTGTTTTTGACTTACTATTTCGTTTATAAATTTTGGTATAATAAAAACATGGCGAGAATTGCTATTAATGGTTTTGGTAGAATTGGGCGGTTATTTTTCCGCCAGGCTTTTGGATTAAAAGATTTAGAAATTGTTGCGATTAATGATTTAGGTGATTGCGAAAATTTAGCTTATCTTTTGAAATATGATACGGTTTATGGTCGTTATCTAAAAGAAGTTAAAGTTAAAAATTCTCAACCAAATCCAAAATTAATCGTTGATAATAAGGAGATTGAATTTTTCCAAGAAAAAGATCCTCTTAGGCTTCCTTGGGGTGATTTAAAAATAGATATTGTCGTTGAAGCAACTGGTGTTTTTGAGGAATATCAAAAAGCAAAAACTCATTTAGAGGCGGGTGCTAAAAGAGTCGTAATCACGGCTCCGGCTAAAGATCCTGACGGTTCTTTAGGAAAAACGATTTTAATGGGCATTAATGAAGAAGAAGCTAAAGGCGTTTTTCTGACTTCAAATGGAAGTTGCACGACAAATGCGGCTTCGCCTGTAATTCAGATAATGTCAGAGAATCCGGGGATTAAAAAAGCAATTTTAAATACTGTTCACGGTTATACGGCTACTCAAAATTTAGTCGATGGTCCTATTAAAGGGAAAGATTTTCGAAGAGGGAGAGCGGCGGCTCAAAATATTGTCCCTTCAACGACAGGAGCGGCAATTGCTGTCACCCGGGCGATTAAATTTTTAGAGGGAAAATTTGATGGCATTGCTATTCGAGTTCCAATAGTCACTGGTTCGATTGCGGATATTACTTTTGTAGCCGCCAGACAAACTTCAGTTGAAGAAATTAATGAAATTTTCAAAAAAGCCGCTCAAGAACCAAGATGGCAAGGGATTTTAAAAGTCATTGAAGATCCGATTGTTTCTTCTGATATTATTGGGGAACCTTATGGGGCAATTGTTGATTTAAATTTTACTAAAGTCATTGATGGTGATTTAGTTAAAGTTTTATCGTGGTATGATAATGAAGCCGGTTATGTGGCAACTTTAATTAAGCATGTTTTGAATCTTGCCGCTTTAGTTTGATTTATGAAAAATCGGAATTTCTTTTTGCCTTTTATTTTCTCTCTTTTTTTATTATTTTTTGTGAGCGGTCTTTTTTTAAGATTTATTGTTGAAAATAAAAACCAGTCAAAAGTTATTGAAATTAAACCAAAGGAATCGGCTAATTTTTATTATTCAATTTTTCTTGATGTCAATAATGGAAAATTAACTGATGAAGAGGAAAGTTTTAGAAATTTAAAAAATAAATATCTTGAGGAAAAAGTTAAATTTATTGAAATTGATCTTCGAAAAATGAAATTAACTCTTTATAACCAAGGAGAAAAAATTGAAGAATTTTCAGTTTTAACTAAAGGTAAAGAAGGAAGTTGGTGGGAAACACCAAGTGGCCACTATCAAATTTTAAGTAAAATCCCAAATCTTTTTTCTTCTATTGGCAAAGTTTGGATGCCTTATAGTTTACAATTTTATGGTAATTTTTTTATTCATGGCTGGCCTTATTATCCTGATGGAACGCCAGTAGAAACTACTTTTTCTGGGGGGTGTGTTAGATTATCAACGGAAGATGCTCAAAAAGTTTTTAAATTTGTTGAAATTGGAACACCAGTTTTAGTTTTAGATGAAAAAAGTTCTGAATTTACTTCACCTTTTATTACCGAAACCTCTTTTAATTTCAAACCACCAATAATTTCCGCAGAAGCTTCTTTAGCGATTGATCTTGATTCTGGCTTTATTTTTTTAGATAAAAATAGCGAAAAACCTCTACCAATAGCTTCTTTAACTAAATTAATGACGGCAGTTGCTGCCAGTGAATTAATTTATTTAGAAAAAGTTGTCAATCCTAATTTTCATTCTTTTGAAAAACTAGATCCTTTTATTCCAGGAAAATCTTATACCGCTTTTGATCTTTTATATCCCTTATTAATGCAATCCTCAAATGATGCTGCTTCTTTATTAACTTCTTTTTTGGGAGAGAAAAAATTTGTTGAAGAAATGAATCGAAAGGCTCAATCGCTTTTAATGAAAGAGACTACTTTTTTCGATGCCAGTGGTAAAAGCGATAAAAATATTTCAACGGCAAGAGATTTAGCTAAATTAGCTAAATATATTTTAGAAAAAAGAAAATTTATTTTTGATATTACTTTAAGTAAAAATTATCAAACCTTTGGTCCTTTAAATTTTGAATCTTTAAATAATTACAATGAATTTTATGATCATCCAAATTTGATTGGCGTTAAAAATGGTCAAACCGGAGCGGCTCGCCAAACAATTTTAACTGTCTGGAAATTATTTTCTTTTATTCCGGATGAGAAACAAAAAATTGAAAGAAGGATTGCAATTATTCTTCTTGGCTCTGAAAATCGGAAAAAGGATACAGAAATAATTTTAGAATGGCTAAAAAATAATTTTGGTCTTTTGAGTGATAAAAGTTAAAAATTTATGAAACTTCTAATTGCTACTCATAATCAAGGAAAGTTAGAAGAATATAAGTCTCTTTTAAAAGATTTAGATCTTAAATTAGAAGTTTTATCTTTAAAAGATTTAAATGTTCATCAAGAAGCCCCAGAGGAGGGAGAAAATTTTAAAGAAATTTCAATTAAAAAAGCAAAATTTTATTATCAACTGACAAAAATACCTACCCTTTCTGATGACGGTGGTCTGATGATTGATTTTTTAGGCGGCGAACCAGGAATTAAAAGTCGAACTTGGTTTGGTTATCGGATGACGGATGAGGAAATGATTAAGGCTGTTTTAGAAAAAATGAAAGGTGTGCCTTTAGAAAAAAGAACCGCCAGATTGGTCGCAGTGGTTAGTTTAGTTATTTCTGAAAAGGAAATCTATAGTGTTGAAACAAAAATTGAAGGAATTATTAGTGAAAAACCGTCAGAAAAAATTTTACCTGGTTATCCTTTTAGATCAATTTTTTATTTTCCCGAAATTGGTAAATTTTATTCTGAATTAACTAAAGAAGAACACGAAAAGTTTAACCATCGAAGAAAAGCCTTATTAGAACTTTATGAAAAATTAAAAAAGTTAATTTAATTTTAATATATTCGTAGCCAAAGATATTTAAATTTGAGAACAATCCAGTATAAAAAAACAAGAAAAATTAATGAAATTTTTAAAATGATAACCAAATAACACTTAGAAGAATTTTCACGTTATTTTAAGATTGATAAATTTACTGTACTCTTTGAATTTTTTATTATAATATTTAAATAACCAATAAATCAAAGGTCGGAAATAAAGAAGGCTCAATAAATGAATATAAATATAAAAAAAACAACTTCAATAATAATCGGTTTAATTATTTTTATTCTTGTCGGTCTCGGGATTTATTATAGTGTTAATAAAAAATCAATAACACCTGATTCAGGAGAGAAAATAAAAATAGGAATTTCTGCTCCTCTGACTGGAGAGGTAGCAAGTTGGGGTCAAAATGCTGTAGCCGGAGCTGAGTTAGCAGTTAGGGAAATAAATAGCCTGGGCGGAATTAACGGTCGTTTGATAGAGCTGATAATTGAAGATGACAAATGTGTTTCCGTGAATGGAGTTAATTCTTTTAATAAATTAATAAATGTTGATGAAGTTACAGCTATTGCTGGACCTATTTGTTCTCCAGTCGGTGGAGCAGCTTTACCTATTGCTCAACAAAATAAAGTGCCTGTAGTTATCATTACAGCCTCAAATCCAATGTTAACAAAAATAGGAGATTACATTTTCAGAATTTATCCTTCTGATTCTTTACAAGGTAAAATAGGGGCAGATTTTATTTTTAATACATTGGGGAAAAGGAAAGTAGCAGTTATCTATGTTAAAAATGATTGGGGTCAAGGAATTAAAGAAGTATTTATTAATCGATTTAAGGAATTGGGTGGAGAAATTGTTTATGAAGATAATGTTTTGCAAGAATCTAATGATTTAAGAACTCAATTAAGTAAAGTCAAAAATTCTGGTGCTGAAGCTTTATATTTTCCAGTTTACCCTGCTAATGCTATTTCAGGATTTAAACAAATTAAAGAATTAGGTTTGAATATTCCTATAGTCGGTGGAGATTCTTTTGGTGGTGAAGAAGTTGTAAAAAGCGAATTCTCTGATGGTGTTATTTATACTATACCAAAAATTAACAATCCTGAAGAATTTATAGCAAAAATAAAGTCTTTACCAGGAAAAGAAAATCTTCAGGTTTCAATAGCTGCTCCCTTAGGTTATGATGCTATAAAAATTTTAGCTAAAGTAATCCAAAAAGTAGGAACGAATAAAAAATTAATTAGAGATGAATTAGCTAATCTTTATTATCAGGAGGGGGTTTCTAATCCTATAATTGAATTTGATGAAAATGGTGATTTGAAGGAGGGAAAATTTGAAATAAAAATTATTAAGGATAAAACCTCGATTGATTATTCCAGATAATTTATTCAGCTTTTAAAAAATTTAATGGACTCAGTTATTTCCCAAATTTTTGTTAACGGACTTATTGTTGGAGCGATTTATTCTTTAGTTGCTTCTGGTTTTTCTTTAATTTATTATGTCTGTAAATTTGTTCATTTTGCTCATGGGGCAACGATTACTTTTTCTGGGTATTTTTTGTATTTTCTTTATTTTCGTCTGGGACTGAATTTTAGTTTTAGTGTTGTTTTAACAGTTATTTTTGGCTCTTTGTTTGGTTATTTAATGAACTCTTTATTTTACAAACCATTGCGAAACAGAAAAGCATCATCAGTGATTCTTTTAATTGCAAGTGTTGCTCTTTTGATTTTTTTTGAGTCTTTAATTTTACTTTTATTTGGTCCTGATGTTAAAACTATTGGTCTTATCAAAATTTCAGCAGGTGTTCAAATTTTAGGAGCTGTTATTACTCCTTTACAAATTTTTATTATTACTTCATCAATCATTCTTTTAATTTTTCTTTTTGTTTTTATTAAAAAAACCAAATTAGGAAAAGCAATGAGAGCAGTTGCTGATAATCGTGATATTGCTGAAATTGTTGGTATACCATCAGAAAAAATTTATACCTATACTTTTATGATCGCTTCTTTGATTGCTGGAATCGGAGGGATTTTAATCGGATTAGAACAAAATCTTGACCCAACAATGGGCACACATTTAATGATCAAGGGATTTACTGCAGCAATTGTTGGTGGTATAGGCAGTGTCCCAGGATCGATTTTGGGTTCATTTTTACTTGGTCTTGTTGAGAATTTTGGTATTTGGTTTTTACCTTCTAGCTACAAAGATGCCATTGCCTTTGCAATTTTATTTATATTTTTATTATTTAAACCAACCGGCATTTTGGGAATTAAGCAAAAATGATTGAATCTTATCTTATTCACTTATTAATTTTGATTGGAATTTACTTAATTTTAGCTTTGTCCTTACAGCTTTCAATGGGCTATACCGGTTTATTAAATTTGGGTCACATCGCTTTTTACGCAATTGGTGCTTATACTTCAGCCTTGCTTACTCTAAACAATTTTCCATTCTTTCTCTCTTTCTTTTTATCAGGAATTATTCCAGCTTTTTTTGGTTTTTTGCTTTCAATTCCAGTAAAAAAACTTAAAGGAGATTACCTTGCTTTAGCAACAATGGGTTTTAACTTTGTTGTTTATGCTGTTTTGTTAAATTGGACTAGTTTAACTCGTGGGCCCTTGGGGCTTCCAGGAATTCCTAAACCAAGTTTTTTTGGTATTAATTTTTCTAATAATTTCTCTTTCTTAATTCTTACCTCGATTATCTCATTGTTTACCTATATTTTTATTTATAAGATTACAAACTCCCCTTTTGGAAAAGTTTTAGAAGCAATAAGAGATGATGAATTAGCTACAAGAATTTTAGGGAAAAATACCTTCAAAATTAAATCAATTGCTTTAGCAATTTCAGCCTTTTTTTCTGGAATTTCTGGTAGTTTATATGCCCATTACATCACTTTTATCGATCCATCAAGTTTTACTTTTCTTCAAATAATTCCAGTTCTGTCAATCGTAATTATTGGTGGCCTTGCCTCCTTAAAAGGAACAGTTATCGCGACGATAATTTTGGTTTTATTACCAGAGCCTTTAAGATTTATTGGTTTTCCATCTTCAATTGTTGGACCAGCTCGCCAAATAATCTATGCCTTACTTTTGTTATTAATTTTAATTTATAAACCAAAAGGATTTTATGGAAAAGTTGAATTAGAATGATTATTAATTTATTATTTTAATTAATTAGCGAGTTAACGAGTTAGATAGTTAAATGAAAATAACAAGATGTAAGGAATTAAATATTTGGCAGTTTAGTTTGAAGATTACTAAAGAGGTTTATGATTTATTAAGTAAAAAGGAATTTGTTAAAGATTTTTATTTAAGAGATCAGATAAGAAAAGCATTTATTTCAATAAATTCTAATATTGTTGAAGGCTTTAAGAATAATAACAACGAATTTATTCGATTTCTAAAAATTGCTAAAGTTTATACTGGTGAAGCAAGAAATCAACTCTATATTGCTTCAACTGTTGGCTATATAACCCAGGAAGAATTCGATAAAGCGAATAAAAATTTAGAAGATTTAGCAAGCCAAATCGGTAAACTTATTAGTTATTTAGAAAAATTTAAAAAATTCTTTACTTGCCAAACCCATAATAAAAAACATGCTTACTTGCTTCCAGCTATTTAAAAGTTTTGGAGGTATAAAAGCCGTTAATGATTGTAGCTTTGAAGTTAAAGAAAATACTATTACAGCTTTAATTGGCCCTAACGGTTCAGGGAAGACAACAATATTCAATCTTATCTCGGGAATTTATATTCCCGATAGTGGCAAAATAATTTTTGATGGTATTGAAATTAATGGTAAGTCTCCTGAAGAGATTTCAAATTTAGGAATTTCACGATTATTTCAACAGACAAGGCTTTTTAATAATTTAACGGTGAGAGAAAATCTACTTTTAGCTTTTGATAATGAAGATACAAAATTTTGGAAAAACCTTTTTGGTTTGAATAAAATCACTGAAGAAAAAGAAAATAAAATTAAGGAGTGGTTAAAAATAATAAAAATGGAAACTTTTGCGAATACCTTGGCAAGAGATTTAAGTTATGGTCAAAAAAGATTAGTTGAATTAGTTAGAGCAATTTTAAATCCCCATAAATTTTTAATGTTAGATGAACCTGCTGCTGGAGTAACACCAGTCTTAAGGCAAGAAATAAAAAAAATTTTGAGAAAATTAAAAAAAGATGGTGATACGATTTTGTTAATTGAGCATGATATGAATTTTACTTTCGATGTTGCTGAAAAAATTATTGTTTTAAATGAAGGTAAAATTATTGCCGAAGGAACACCCTTAGAAATCAAAGAAAATCCATTAGTTTTAGAAGCGTATTTAGGTGAATAACTTTCCACAATTTTATTTAACTTTTTTTTACTCTTTGATAAAATTTAATAAAGGTCTAATTAAAAATAAACCGATTAAATGAATAACAAAACAAAAATAATTATTGGATTTTTAATAATTATAGTATTGATTTTAATTGTTGTTTGGTACGGGGTAAGTAGAAAATCCACTACTTTTATTACAAAAGAACCAATAAAAATTGGTGCAATATTACCTTTAACTGG
>FWWL01003336.1_pt1 | contig 29739 bp, 34 predicted proteins | sample 2228331 | NCBI WGS metagenome assembly FWWL01 (sample SAMEA103939775, study PRJEB20133) | metagenome
TATATGAACTCTTTGTTAAAGCTCTTGAAAAACAAGATATTGATCTGGCAGTGAAGTATTTTACATTTGAGAAGCAGGAATCAGTGAGACAGCGCTTAATACGAATTCTAAACAACAAAGAGTGGCAATTTATGTATGAAGACCTATCGGGGAAAACGGCAAAAATAGAATATGAGGCATTGATGGATGCGACATACGATATAAACATTCGAGATATTAAAGATGGTGGCTTGATAGCATCTTTTCGCATTAAACAAAACCCAAACAGCAACCTATGGAAACTTACAGAATTTTGGTAAAAAAGAAATTCTTAAAAGAGACATTGCTTCTTGCGACACTGACAATTTCTCTGGTAGTCGCCAAGCCAGCACTTTCTTGTCATCAAGCAGATTTGATTTATAAATTAACTTTTGTTAATCGCATTACGATAATATCGATAATATGACCTGAAGGAAAAAATTAAAAGGCAGGTGGGCGGGAATTTGAAAAGGAACTGGGAGAAAGCGGCAAATATTTCGATAAGCAGATCAAAAGCATAATTAAACAAATTTCAGAAAGAATAGGAAAGATCGAATTATTCAAAACAAGGCTTCAAATCTATAAACGATGGAGAATTAAAGATATGATTATTAAATATTAAATTTAACTAAGGAGCTGGAAAAGTCAGAGCATTATTTTGATTGATTGGGAACAAGTGCAAAATTATAATCAAGTGCACCGGAAGAAATTGATGATATTGTATAAAACTGCCGCAAATGGCCTTCGGTCAAGCGAGAGCAAGGCAATACTTTCTGAAAATGCCAGAATCTTAAATTGGCGGTGGGGGCGAGATTCGAACTCGCGATACCCTTGCGGGTATACCGCATTTCGAGTGCGGCCCATTCAACCACTCTGGCACCCCACCCATTCTATCTTAAATTTAGCAAAAAGATGATAGTATGAAAATATGTCAAGCTTATTAGTTAGAACCAAAAATAAATTCCAAACTGCTCGGCTTGGAAGGATTATTGCAAAAGAAATACTCCGTACCATACCAGAAAATAAAGCATTTGTTGTTGCTCTTTTTGGTGAACTTGGATCAGGAAAGACTACTTTTGTTCAAGGGTTTTCAAAAGAGCTGGGAGTAAAGCAGGGTAGTCCAAGTCCAACCTTTCTTTTGGTTCGCGCCTATCCAATAAAATATGGCCGAACGCTATATCATATTGATTGCTACCGGATAAAGTCTTTGAAGGAACTTATAGCATTGGGACTACGCGACTGGATAAAACATCAAGATCATATCTTAATAATAGAATGGGCTGAAAAAATAAAAAGCTTTTTACCGGGTTATGCAGTTCGCATTTATTTTTCACACGGAAAAACTAAGAATGAAAGGATTATAGAAATCGTTTTACCAAAATCAAAAAATTAGATTTTATAAACTTCAGATTCCAAAAAATTTCCAATAATAATAAATCTGAATTCTAAAATCTAATGTTAAAATTTTTTTGATGTCAAAAGTAACATTAAAAAAGTTTTTGGAAGAAGAAAACAGGTTATGGAAATCTGGTTTTAGGTTTATTGCAGGCATTGATGAGTCCGGTCGAGGAGCCCTTGCCGGACCTGTTGTTGCTGCTTGCTGTTTAATTACCAATTTTTCCGCTTTTTTGAGGCATTGCCTGACTCAAGAGCTTATAGAAGCAATCTACGTCAAAAATTTTTCAAGAACTTCTAAAAATTTCATCAAGTTTCGAGATAGTAAATCTTTGAGCCCAAAATGCCGCCAAGAAATTTTCCACCTTATCTTGCAACACCCCCATCTTAAGATTTGTACCAGCGCAGTAGGAGCTAATTTAATTGATCGCCTTAATATCCGCCGCGCCACTTTGCTTGCTATGCGTCAAGCAGTGCTTCGGCTTCCTATCCAGCCCAATGTGCTTTTAATTGATGGTATTGAGTGTCCATTTATGAAAAAACATCAATATACATATATAAAAGGCGATTCCCGCATTTTTCTTATTGCAGTTGCTTCAATCATTGCAAAAGTCAAGAGAGATCTTTTAATGACTCGCCTGGGCCAAGAAAAATTCCCACACTGGGCATTTGAAATCCACAAGGGTTATGGCACACCCCAACACAGACACTTGATTAAAAAACACGGTTTGTCTCCAATTCACAGAAGAACATTTACTTTCTGATAAAATCAAACCCAAAATCAAAATGCCAAATCATCTATAGGTTTGTTACCAACATTGATAATCGCCGCCTTCCCCCTGAAGAATTTTTGCGCAGCGGCAAAACTATTCTTGGTCTTCAATGCGCTCTTGATTTTGATAAGCTCCTTGCCTACTTCAAAGAACACGAATCGCCAACAGAGGAGCTGACACCGGAAGAATTTGAGAAATATGGCCTTAGACAAGCAGCAGAAGGAACCGTGGCGATGTTTACATTGTATATGGTTCTGAGCTTGGTGAAAACGGTTGGGATGGCGAACCATTTAACACCCTGAAATTCGAAGAATTCGGCAAGGTGTTAAGTGCAAAGCAGGTTGAAGAAAGAAGAGCCAGACTGGAAGCTGCATGGCGGGATAGACAGCTGGCTAGGGCACGTGAGCAATATCAAAAAGATTTAGAATATGCTAATGAGCAAGTTGAGCAAGGTTATTGGAAGAAAGGAAAATTTGCAAGAGGTATCCATCCGAAAACCGGAGAAGAGCAATGGGAATTAACACAAAGAAGCGGGAGGTTAACAATAAAATATGTAGTTGATCGATGGAGTAGGAAGCCAAGCGCCGAAGATATTACCTATTTTTACAGCGAAAAGAAGACAATTGTTGACACCCCTAATTTTCGCCTAATTATTGTTTGTCTGGAGCCTCCATTTCCTGAGGATAGACCGACTGAACCGGAGGAGCCGACTGATGTAGCTTCGCAAACAGAAGTTTCATCCGAATCACTGCAGGAAGCATTGGAAAAATTAAAGAAAAAAATGGGGCGCTAAATGACCTTTTGACAAAAAGTTGTCCTGTGCATGAAACATTATTAAAGAATAGTCAGCGCACAATATACTAAAGAACCTGCAAAAATTATCTTGAATCCTCTGAAAATTAAAACCAGCTAAACAATTTAGCAACAAAAAGGATATAAACCGAAATATAAAACATACCTTCCCAGATATGGATTCTCCTTGAAATACCAGAAATAACAAAAAGCAAAGTTGCCAAAGCCATTGTCGGTACCCCAATACTAAAAGTCTGGCTATCAACCTCAAGAGTTTTTAACAATCCAGGGAGCCCCATTACCACTAAAGCATTAAAAACATTTGAGCCAAAAATATTGCCAAGAGCTACTTCTGATTTTTTCTGAAAAGCAGCTTTTGCTGAAACCAAAAGTTCTGGTAAAGAAGTACCCACCGCTACGGCTGTAATGGTTATAACTCCGGTAGCAATATTTAAAATTTCAGATAACTTAACTAATGCTTCAATTAAATATTTTGCTCCAAGAACCAAAACAAGAATTCCAAAAATTAGAAAAATAAAATCCCTAAAAGAAATTTTTGGCCGCACAAATTCAGCTTCTCTTCTTTCTTCTAAAAGAACTCTTTCTCTTCTTTCTTTGCGAGAGGGTAAAACTTCTTGAATTTCTTCGCTATCTTCAGTGTCTTGGTGTAAGGCAGTATAAAACAAATAGATGCTATAAGTTAGAACCATCAAAATTGATTCTCCAAGAATAACTTTCCTGTCCCAGACAATTCCCAAAAGCAAAACTGTGGCAATAGCAAGCAGGGGCAAATCTAAATCAATCAAACTTTTTTTAACTACCAGGCGCTTGCCAACTACAGCAGAAACACCAACAATAAGCAAAATATTAGCAATGTTTGAGCCAATAACATTGGCAGCTACCACATCTGTGACTCCTTGAAGGACCGCAGCAAAAGATGAAATAAGTTCAGGGAAAGAGGTGCCGATACCAACGATAGTAATTCCCACTAAAAAAGGCGAGAGGCCTATAGCTAACCCTATTTTCTCTGCTTTTTCAATTAGCAAATCAGCTCCTTTAATAAGAGCAAATAGCGCTGCAGTAAAAACTATTATCCAAAATAAAAGCATTAAATTGAAAACTGTAAAGTAAATTTTAATGCGAAACGATTTTTATTTTATTCTATCATAAGATAAACGAATCTTGGATTTTAGCTAATGATGTTATATCAAGATTTTTATTATATAAGCTCTAGAAATCATTTAAGATATGTCGCACAATAATAAGGGATGACTCCGATCAAAAAACTTCTCTATGAATATCTTGATGATCTAGAAATAGAGCTCAACCGCTCACGAATGACATGCCGGAATTATCGCCATTATCTTGAGCGATTTTTGGATTTTGCAAAAATCTCAAAACCAGAAGAAATCACAATTGATCTGGTGCGTCGTTTTAGATTGCATCTTAATAGAATTCAAAATAGATCTGGTATGCCGCTTAAGCGAATTACTCAGCAATATCACCTTATTGCGCTTAGAAATTTTTTAAAATATCTTTCCAAACGAGATATTCCAACTCTTTCTGCTGAAAGAATTGAGCTCGGGAAAGCTCTACATCGCACAATCGAGATTGTTGAATTGGATGATATTGAAAGATTATTGTCTTCTGCTGAAGGCGACAATCTTAAATCTTTGAGAGATAGAGCAATTCTTGAAACACTTTTCTCAACAGGTCTTAGAGTCTCAGAACTTTGTAGTTTGGATAGAGATATGGCATCTATAGAGCGTGGGGAAATTACAGTAAGAGGTAAGGGGGGGAAGGTAAGAATAGTATTCCTTTCTGAAAGAGCAAAGCAGGCAATTAGCAGATATCTTCAAAAGCGCAAAGATACCGACGATGCTCTTTTTATTGAAATAGGTAGAAATTATGAAAAAATATTTCCAAGAAAAAAAGATTTGAGGCTTAGTCCAAGAAGCGTGCAAAGAATCATAAAATATTATGCTATGAAGTCAGGAATTCCCAAAAGAGTCACTCCTCATATGTTGCGACATGCTTTTGCAACTGATTTATTGCGAAATGGCGCAGATTTAAGATCAGTTCAATTACTTTTGGGGCATTCTTCAATTTCAACCACTCAAATTTATACTCATATAACAGATGCAACTCTTCGCCAAATACACCAAAAGTTCCATGCAAGAAAAATAAAAAAATAAAATCCTGACACTAATTATGCCAAAAGTTGGGATTGCAACAACTACCCTTGATTATGGAAGATGCCCAAGTTGGCTTTTTGATAGGATGAAAAGGCTTTCAAGAGCTATCACAATTGCTATTGTTGAAGAATACGGCTCTGAAGAATTTTTGAGACGCCTTTCTGATCCGGTATGGTTTCAGAGTTTTGGATGTGTTTTAGGCTTTGACTGGAATAGCAGCGGTCTGGGTGTAACTACTTTAGGAGCATTAAAGGCAGGACTTTTTGATTTTCAAGATGAATTGGGGATTTATATTTGCGGAGGAAAAAGATCTTCAAGAAAGACTCCTGAAGAAATAAAAAACTTTTGTCTTTCCAGCAATTTATCTTTTTTTGATGATCTAGTTTATGCCTCAAAAATGGCAGCAAAAGTTGATTCTTCTTTAATTCAGGATGGTTATCAAATTTATCAACACAATTTTTTGTTTACAAAATCTGGAAGCTGGGCAGTAATTCAGCAAGGAATGAATATTCAAAATCAAACTGCAAGAAGATATCATTGGTTATCAGATAATCTTTTATCTGATAATGGAATAAAAAATTTTGTAGAAGAACCGCATTCAGGAATAATTTCTGAATCAAAAATTGAAAATACTCTTGATTTGAGTTCAAAAGAAAGTAGAGAAAATCGCAAGATTTCTTTGCAACTGTGCAAAGATCCGAAAACATTTTTGCAAGATTTTAAACTAATTTTTGAAAAGCGCGACAGACTTTTAGTGAACACAAGATATTCTGGATTTACTGAGCTAAGACTAAATGATACAGAATTTTATTGGCATCCTGTTTTAGAAGAGAAATTTGATATAAAGCGGCTAGAAAAAACAATTTTTGCTTGTAATTTTGAAAATCCTGATACTTTTGAGAAATTACTTGCGATCAGAGGTGTTGGTCCAAAAACAATAAGAGCTCTGTCTTTGGTTGCAGAAATAATTTATGGAGCAAAACCCTCTTATCAGGATCCCGCAAGATATTCTTGGGCCCATGGAGGAAAAGATGGAACACCTATAGCAGTTGAACTCAATACTCTTGACTTTACAATTTCTATGCTAGAAAAAAGTATTAATAGGGCAAAAGTTTCCATCCAGGATAAAATCTTTCTTCAAAGAAGATTAATTTCGCTCTATGAGTAAGATTTCCAGAAAAAGAAGAGTATTTATAATTAAGCTTAAGAAAAAAAGAAGAGAAAAAATTAAAAAACTTAAAGAAAAATACCGCCTTCTGGAAAGCCAAGAAGAGCGGGAAAAGATATTGGAGAAATTATTTAAAATTGATCCCAATTATCCTCTGGAAGAATTCTTGAAGGGAATATAAAATTTGGTATAGGAGCTTTATTGTGTTAAGATAAACTGGAAAAATTATGAAAAATAAAATTATCATTGCCATATTTGTTTTTATTATTGCAGTTTTTGCTGGATATCTTCTTTTAAAAAATAAAATCCAGAGGTCTTCATTATTGCCAACACCAGAAATTCCAGCACTTTCTTCTCCAATATTTGAAAGCCCCAAGCCTACAACTACTCAGAATATTGTCACCTATACAGATTCCGGTTATTCTCCAAAGACTTTGCGAATAAAACTTGGTGATGTTGTAGTATTTCAAAACAATAGTGCTAGGCCAATGTGGCCAGCCTCAGACATACATCCTACTCATCAAATTTATAGCGGAACATCCATTTCAGAGCACTGCGGCAAACCTATTGCACAAGAAGCATTTGATGCCTGCGCAAGTATTGCTCCAGGTGGTTTTTGGGTTTTTACCTTTAATAAGCCAGGATCATGGAACTATCATGATCATCTGAATCCTGTTGCTACTGGAACAGTTATTGTTGAATAGTTATAGATATCCTAGATTTTGTTGTAATCTTGTTTGTCTTGTGCTAGATTATATCAGCTATCAAAATGGAAGAGCCAAAGATTTTGTTGACTAAAAAAGAACGGAGAGAATTGAGGCGCCAAGAAAAATTGGCAAAAAAAGCAAGAGCCGCACTCAAAAAACGTTTAATTTGGATATTTTGTCTAGGATCAGGAGTATTAGCTTTGGCAGCCCTATTTTGGTTTATTACTTTGCAGCCAGGAATATCTGAATCAGATATTGTTTCAAGATCAGGCCTTCATTGGCATGCAGAGTTGTCAATTTATATTAAAGGAGAAAAACAAATAATTCCTGCCAATATCGGTATTGGGTTTTTACATCAACCGGTTCATACTCATGATGATAGCGGAACAATTCATATGGAATTTGAGGGGTTGGTGCGAAAAAGCGATATAAGACTTGGGCAATTTTTCAAAAACTGGGGCAAAGACATCCGCTCTTTTGGAAACAATCTGAAAATGATTGTAAATGGAAAGGAAAATACAGAATATGAAAATTATATAATGCAAGATGGAGACAAAATCGAATTATATTATGAATAATATGAGCGAGGATATTAAAATGCAGGATCAAGCACTAAATTCTTCAATAACAAATGAAGTAAAATCCAGTAATACTTCTTGGTCTAATCATATTGGAATAATAAGACAAATTTTTAGATCACCATATTATTGGTTTATTGCAATTGATGCCGGGCTTTCGCTTGGAGTTTTTTATTGGTGGCTTCTTTCCAAAACAACAACTCTAACAATTTTCTATTCAATGTATAAGAATGTAACGTTTTATTTTATGTCTTATATCATTTTGACTTTTTTGAGCATAGTTCTTTTTGGGATAAACTTGGCAGTTTTGATTTATTCTTGGCAGCATTTCAGGATTAAAAATTTTAAACAGCAGGGATTGAATATATTTGCAGTGACATCTGGAGCATTTGCTGCCGCCTGTCCCATTTGCGGCTCTTTTCTATTTTCTGTTTTAGGCATTATTGGCGGAGTGGCTATTTTGCCATTAAAAGGACTTGAGCTTAAACTCTTGAGTGCAATCTTTTTTGGGCTTGGACTATTTCTTGCGACAAAACAGTTAGCTAAATCTATGCAATGCGGAGAATGTATTATAGATTCTAATGAATATTCTTATCAGATGCCCCTTGCTATATTCTTTATAGTTATTTTTCTTGCATCATATCTTTTCCAAAAAGAAAAGATTGCTGCAGGTATTGATTCCAAAAATAGTTTATTTTTTTCAAGCAATATCGTAAATACTCAAAAATCAAAAAGCTCAAGTTCTCTCTATGACGAAGTAGTTGCAAAAGTCCTGCCAAAAGAAGGATTTCAGACAAAGATTATTTTTGGAGATGCAATTGTAAAGCTTGTCCAAAATGGTGTCATTGATCCTGAAAAATTTAAACAAATATATCAACAGCGAGGGATGAGTGAAGATGAGATACTTTCTATTTTGACCAGACCATCAGATCAACCCATCAAAATTACTGCTGATAATGCTGGTCTTTTAGTAAATTTACTTTGGCCATTAGGACTTGCGAATAAAACAGAATTTAATGAAAAAAGTCCTATAAGAGGTGAATCTCTTTTTGATTTTGCATCAACTGGCGGCTGGACTTTAGGAAAAGAGGATAATGGGGGCAAATACTTTAATAAATTTGAGATTGTTAAATTGACTCCTCAACAGGAGGCAATTGCTTATGAAGTTGCCTCAAATACTTATCGACCATGTTGTGGAAATTCAACTTTCTTTCAAGATTGTAATCATGGATCCGCGCTTTTGGGTTTGATTGAACTTGGTGCAGCTCAAGGACTTTCAAAAGAGGAGCTATATCGAGTAGCATTGCAATTTAATTCTTTCTGGTTTCCAGAAACGTATATACAGACCGCACTCTATTACAAGCTTGTTAAAAATATTGATTGGGAGAATGTAGATGCTGCAGAAATTATGAGCTTTGATTATTCCAGCGCAGCTGGATGGGAGAAAAACATTGGAAGACCATTTAGAGAAATACTAAAACAAAATCCAGATCTTTTACCGCAAGAATCGTCTGTAGGAAGTTGCGGAGTATAAAAATGAGATAATATTAGAAGTTACTATAATTTTCGGGCCGCCGGGAATCGAACCCGGTCTTCACGCACCCGAAGCGTGCGTACTGCCATCATACTCCGGCCCGTTATTTTTCTCCTGTTGTTCCGAATCCTCCCCTGTTTTTATTTTCCAGAAAATCAACTTCTTGCCACTCCACTCTTTCAAATTTCACAAAAATTCCTTGGCAGATTCTCTCGCCAGCTTCAATTCTGACAGTTTTATCAGAAAAATTATAGAGCGCAGCAGTATATTCATCGTTGTTTCCCGAAAAATCCGGATCTCCTATTCCGATTCCATTTGCAAGCATTAGTCCCTTTTTATGGGTTGAAGATCTTGCTGCAATTAAAAGAAAATATCCGTCAGGAGGCTGGCAGGCAATATTTAAAGGAAGATAGGAGACAGTATGGGGAGGAATTTCTATGCTTATTCTTGCTCTAAGATCAAAAGCTGCAGCCCCAGGAGTTTGGTATTCTGGTAGAGGAATATTTTTATCAAATCTTTTTATTCTGATTTTCATTTTACAAAATATTTTCGCTTAATTTTTTCTTCTTCTGATTGAATTATTGCATCATATTTTGCTTTTGCTTTTTGGGCAATATTTTTCAGTTCTTTTTCCGACATCTTTCCTAGCTCCTTTATTCTTCTTTCAAGATATTTTCTTTCATTTTTGGAAGGATCGTCAAGTATCTCTTCAAAAAGAGAGTTCAAAATCATACCTATTTTCGGTCCGGCAGGAATTCCAAGAATTCTCATTACATCATTCCCATTTACCTTTAAATTTTTTCTTGTTGGGAACTCTTTCAAGAGTTTTTCTACTCGAAACATAAAATGGCGGAGCTTATAAGGCACAGCTTTTGGAACTCCAGAGCCAATTCTGTCTGCTTCTCTAAGCCGAACTAATTCTAGAATATTTTCCTCCCCAACTTTTGCAATGAGTCTGCGCACTGAAGCGTCTGTTGTAACAGCTGGATCGTAGTTAAACATATGAAATTTGATTAAAATTACAACTTTTTCAATAATATTTCTTTCAAAGCGCAGTCTTTTTAATGCAGCTTCTGCCATTCTGCTTCCTATGACCTCATGACCATAAAATGTTGCATCTGGTCCTTCTCCTTGTTTGGTGCGGGGCTTGGCAACATCATGTAAAAGTGCTGCCAATCTTACTTCAAGAGAATAGTTTTTATTAGCAGCATACTGGAGAGAGCGCAGACTATGTTCCCAAACAGTATAAATATGGTGTTTATTTTGCGTTACCCCCCAACCTTCTTCAAGTTCTGGGATGATAAATTTTAAAAGTCCTAGCTCTCTTAATAACTCAATTCCTCCTGCAGGATTTTTACTCATTATAATTTTTTCAAATTCATCTCTTATTCTTTCTTTGGCGATAAATTGTAAAAACTCTGAATTCTCTCTTATAGCATTTTTTGTATTTTCTTCAATTAAAAAATCAAGTTCAGAATAAAATCTTACTGCTCTGATCAGACGAAGAGCATCTTCCGAAAATCGTTCTTTAGGATTTCCAACTGCTCGAATAATTTTGTCTTTAATATCCTGAATTCCTCCAAAAGGATCAACAAACCCAAATAAATAACGTTTGTTGGGTGTAATTTCAAAAGCAATCGCATTAATTGTAAAATCTCTTCTTGCAAGATCTTCTTCAATAGTATCTGCAAAAGTTATTTCATCCGGGTGTCTTTTATCAGAATATTTTCCTTCTTTTCTGAATGTAGTTACTTCTATAATTTGCATTGTTGGATCTTCGGAGTCTGTTTTTACTGCTACTGTTCCGAATTTATTTTCATAAAGACTATTGGGGAATATTCTCAGAATATCTTCCGGTCTTGCATTGGTTGCAATATCCCAATCCTTTGGAGATCTACCTAAAATTAAATCTCTGACGCATCCTCCCACAAGATATGCTTCATATCCTTCTTTCTGAAGTAAGACGGCAATTTCTTTTATTGCTTTTGCTTTTTCTAATATCTTTTTAAGTTCTATTAAATTTTTTCTATGATCTTTATCTGCTTGCATTTTATTTTCTTGTTCCATTTCTTAAAGAATACATCTAAATGATCTTGATCTTCAACTTTTAAGGTTGAAGTTTTTGTGCTAGAATTTTTGAAAGCCTCCGTGGTGAAACGGATATCACGACTGCCTTCGGAGCAGTTGTTGGGGGTTCGAATCCCTCCGGAGGCATCAATTAGAGTGTCTAAGATGAAAAACCAGAATCGCAAATGCAACTGCAACATTTAATGACTCTTTTTTTCCATACATTGGAATTTCCAGAATTTTATCAGAAAATTTTAAAATTTTTTTGGGCAAACCTTTGATTTCATGTCCGACCAGAATAGCAACTTTATCTAATTTTGCTGAAGAAAGCTTTACCTTATAATAAGGCAAAGCTTTTTTGTCTTGCTCCAAAGAAAAAATTAAATAACCTTCTTTCTTTAATTTTTTCAGCAGAGGGAAGGTTCTGGATATTTTCTCCCAATTTATATTTTTTTCAGCTCCAAGTGCAACTTTTGAAATTTGCCTTCTAAAATTTCCAAACTCATCCTTAGGACAAGGAGTTATTCCGCAAAGATAAATTTTTTTAATACCAACAGCATCTGCTGTCCTGAAAATTGCTCCGACATTATACATACTTCTTATATTGTGTAAGATTGCAATCATCTTTTTTCATTTAATAGTATACTCTATTCTTACATGAGCACAGATTTATAAAGATAGCCAGTAAAATTGATGGATGCTATAATAATTCTTTAGAAGATGAAAAATCAGGAGATTGCAAAAATTCTTTATGAAATAGCTGGTTATCTTGAAATGGAGGGGGTTGCTTTCAAGCCCAGAGCTTATGAAAAAGCTGCCCATTCAATTGAATCTTTAGAAGAAGATATTGCGGAAATTTATCAAAAAAATGGAATAGAGGCTTTAAAAAATATTCCAGGAGTTGGACAATCAATTGCTGAAAAAATAGAAGAATTTTTAAAGACTGGAAAAGTAAAGTATTATGAGGATCTTAAGAAAAAATACCCAGTTGCGATATCAGAAATGACACAAGTTGAAGGTCTTGGTCCAAAGATGGCATTAAAACTCTATCAAAAATTAAAAATCAAAAATATCAAAGAACTTGAGGAAGCTGCAAAATCAGGCAAAATTTCAAAACTTGAAGGATTTGGCAAAAAAACAGAAGAAAATATCTTAAAAGGAATAGAATTTTTAAGAAAATCTGGAGGAAGATTTATTTTAGGATTTATTCTCCCAGATATCAGAGAGCTTGAAAAACGTCTTTCTTTGCTTGAAGAAGTAGAAAAGATTGTGATTGCAGGTTCAGTTAGAAGATGGAAAGAGACGATTGGAGATATTGATATTTTAATTATCTCAAAAAACCCAAAACCCGTAATGGATTTTTTTGTTAATTTGCCAGAAGTAATAAATGTATATGCTCACGGAGAGACAAAATCAGCAGTTAAATTAAAAAATGGTATTGATGTAGATTTAAGAGTTGTTCCTCCTGAAAGTTTTGGTGCGGCTCTAAATTATTTTACAGGCTCAAAAGAACATAATATAGCGCTAAGAGAAATTGCGATTAAAAAAGGTTATAAGCTAAATGAGTATGGATTGTTCAATGGCAAAAAACAGATTGCGGGAAAGACCGAAGAAGAAATCTATAAAAAACTAGGGCTTGATTATATTGAGCCAGAATTGAGAGAAAATACCGGAGAAATAGAAGCAGCACAAAAAGGGAGACTTCCAAAAATTGTAGGATATAAAGATATTCGAGGAGATCTTCAAATTCAAACTAATTGGACAGATGGAGCAAATTCAATTCAGGAAATGGCTAAAGAGGCAAAAAAACTTGGATATGAATATATTGCAATTACTGATCATACAAAATCTTTGGCAATGACTGGTGGATCTGATGAAAAAAAACTTCTTAGACAGATGGCAGAGATTGATAAATTAAATAAGCAGTTTGGAGGAAAACCAAAGATTCTAAAAGGAGCAGAAGTCAATATTCTAAAGGATGGAACTCTTGATATTAAAGATGAGGTTCTTTCAAAACTTGATATTGTTGGGATTGCTGTCCATTCTCACTTCAATATGTCCAGAAAAGAAATGACAGAAAGAATAAAGAAAGCAATGTCAAATCCTCATGTCGATATTCTATTCCATCCTACTGGACGGATTATTCAAAAAAGAGAAGCATATGAGGTCGATATAGAAGAGATCCTAAAGCATGCAAAGAAAACGAAAACTGTTGTTGAAATTGATGCTTATCCGGATAGACTTGACTTAAAAGATGAACATATCCGCAAAGCAGTGGAGTTGGGTGTAAAACTAGTTATTGACACGGACGCGCATGCAACATCCCATCTTCATTATATGGAATTGGGTATTGCTCAGGCCAGAAGGGGTTGGGCGGAAAAAAATGATATCATAAATACAAAACCGCTTGCTGAAATGCTTAAATTACTTAAATGAAAAAGAAAAAAAACAAGAAAAAAATAAAATTTGAATTATCTAGCGGAGCAATAATTTTTCATCAGAATCACAAAAGAAAATATCTTTTACTTCAGTATGAAACCAAAGATAGATATTGGGGATTTCCAAAAGGACAAGTCGAAATAAAAAATAAAGAATCAGTACAAGAAGCTGCATTCAGAGAAATTAAAGAGGAAACTGGGCTTGACAAAAATGAGATTGAAGTTGTGCCGGGATTTAGAGAAAAAATCCATTATTTTTTTAAAGAAGGCAAAAAACTTGTCTCAAAGGATGTGATTTATTTTCTAATTCGTGCTAAAAAAACTCAGATAAAATTATCTAAAGAACATATCAATTTTTCCTGGCTTGAATTTGATAAGGCATATAAAATACTTAAACACAAAAACCACAAAGAACTCTTGTCAAAAGCAGAGAATTATCTTAAAAATTTAAATTATGCCAATTCCAATCTCTCGTATAATTAGAAAGTTCAGCAAGATTTTTAAGATTCTATCTGCATTTCCACAACTTACAGACAATGAACGGGAAATGCTTGTCAACATTTTGGCTAATTCGAAAACTGGAGCCCCTCCTGAACTTAAACTAAAAATCTATCATACTCTAAAACGTCTTAAAAAGAGAAAAAAGAGACCATTTGGTATGTTGATTGTTCTTGGCTGGCAAAGGGAGTGGAATAAAAAATACGCTTCAATTCCTGACAAAACTCAGAATCTGTTTGCAGAAAAACCATTTGATTTCGCAAATTCTTCTGATGAAAGAGCTTTAGAAATACTTTCTCGGCTTGCTGATTTTGATGGAGCGATACTCATGACAGAAAAAGGAGAGATTATAGCAAGCGGAATATACCTTGAAGGAATGCAAACAAAACGCCTGTTTGGGATCGTTTCGCAAGATAGTCATCAAGATATGTCTGCTGCCTTAGGATTTGCAAAGAAGGTTCACACCAGACATATGGCAGGAATTACAGCATCATATTTGCTGCGTGGCACTACAGTTTTTGTTGTCTCAGAAGAAGATGGTTCTATTCGGATCTTTGAAAATGGAAAAATTATTTTCTCTACTATAAATAAAGAAATGCATAATAAATGATTAGTCGCTGGATTCCTGCGATCTTGTGGGCAGGATTAATTTTCTTTTTATCATCAATTCCGGACCTAAAATCAAATTTTCCTACCACCTTGGATTTGATTTTAAGAAAGCTTGCTCATATGGTAGAGTTCGGGATTCTAACCTGGCTTGTCTGGAGAGCTATTTTAAGTTTCTCTTGGTCTGGTATTATTTCTTTGCTTTATGCTATATCTGATGAATTGCATCAACGATTTGTTCCGGGAAGAGAGGGAACATTGCGCGATGTAATTATTGATGCAATCGGAGTTATTATTGCTATTTTAGTTTTAAGAAGTAGATCTAGATAATTCTTCAACAATCTTTGCAAATATCTGAGGTTGATTTTGAGAAAAATCTGCTAAAATTTTGCGATTAAGTTCGATATTTGAAGCATGTAGTTTTTGCATAAATTGGGAATATGTCAAGCCATGTTTTCTGGCTGCGGCATTGATTTTTATTTGCCAAAGTCTTCTAAATTCTCTTTTTTTTCTTTTCCTTTCTCTAAAAGCATGCTTTCCTGCATGAAGTAAAGCCTCTTTTGCGAGACGTTCTTTTGCTTTCCTTCCCCATTTAAATCCTTTGACTCGGCGCAGAATCTTTTCTCTTTTTTTGGTTGCAATTTTTCCTCTTTTTACTCTTGGCATAATTTTATTTAATTTGGAGAATAGTGCATAGTTTTAACTAAGCGTTGTATTAGCGGATGTTTTCCTGCTTCTTCCTGGCGACGTTTGATGCGAACAATTCTGCTTGGAAGTTTTGCTTTATTATGACTTTGGCCTGCAATCCGACGCAAAATCTTCCCGCCTTTTGTAATTTTGAGGCGTTTTGCAATAAGCTTAAGGGTTTTTCCGTGTTTTGCGGCCATATAATTATTCTTTGAATTTTAGAAAATAAATGCTTCATTTTGCAACAATAATCCTCAATCCATTAGGAGTTTTCTCTCGACTAATAACTTTAACTGATTCAGGAAGCAATCTAAGAAATTCCTCAATTTTTTGTTCTGCAATTTCAGGATGTGTTTTCTGCCGGCCTTTGAGTAAAATTTCAATCTGCAGTCTACCAGAAGTTTGTAAAAATTCTTGAGCTTTTTTTAATCTAATTGACATATCATGCATACTCATGCCGAAAGTTAAACGAATTGTCTTTAAAACATCTTTCCTTTCTTTTGCTCGTCTTTTGCGTTCCTGTTGTTCTTTAGTATAGAGATACTTCCCATAATCCATCAGTCTTACTACTGGTGGTTTTGCTTGTGGTGCGATCTCAATAAGATCAAGTCCTCTTTCCTGAGCAAGCTGCAATGCTTCCTTGATAGGAAGCACTCCAAGATTTGCCCCTTTCTCATCAATTACTCTGACTTCAGGAGCAGTAATTTGATTATTTATGCGAAGTTTTTCTATACAAAGTTAATTTTATCAAAAACAGCCGCCAAAGTCTAGACGGCTGCTATTGTGGATTTACAATAAAACGATAAAGATTTGTCCCTTTTTCTCCTTCTGCTTTGGCAATAAGTTGAAAACCCATCTTTGCATAAAGAGTATTTGCGGCAATTCTTTTTGGATTTGAAGTAAGATATACAGGAATTGGTTTTTTCAGAACTTTTGCAAACTCAGAGGCTTGATTAATTAGTGCTTTAACAATTGCCTTTCCTATACCTTGACCGCGGTATTTTTCATCTACTGCCATATCATGAATTTCTGCAAACCAACGCACAAGATTGCGCTGAAAGAAAATTGAACCCATACCAATATACTCTCCGGAAACCACATCTTCAGCAACAAAAAGATAATAATTAGGATCAGAAAGAGCCTGCAGCAATTCTTCCATCCCTATAGAACCACGAGATGAAGTATGCTGAGGAATGAGTTTGTTTATTTTTTCAAGAAGTAATTTATCTACTTCACTAGAAGCTATCCTCCTAATTTTTATCATTTAATAGCTCACCTCCTCTATTGTTTGAACTATTAAGAAACTAAACAGAGAATAACAAGATAAATAATAGAATGCAATCATTTGAACCTATTTTGTGGAGATGGAGGGAATCGAACCCTCGTCCGACAGATATTGGATCATCTTTCTACGAGCGTAGTCCGCTTGATTTCGCACAAGATTTAAAACGGACGAAATTCTTGTGCGCCTGCCCTAAAGAATTTCATTCTCAGATGTCAAGCAGCAACATCTAAGAACTAGCTCGATGATTTTCCGCTCTCAAGAGTCTCACGAGCATTGACTCAAGAGAACGTTCCGCACTCATGGCGGAAGATAAGGATGCAGTTAAGAGTACGCTGGAGCGAACTCTTGAACTGCAACACCGCCTAGATTTTCGGCAGTTATCAAGATGCCAGAAGATTGGCGAGGAACTGGCTTCCTCGGCTCGCAGGATGAAACAAAATCTGCCGTCAAAACCTGTCATCCCCATCTTTTTAATGTTCTTTTGATTTCTCTTTCTATTTCTTGTGCTCGAATCTTCTGTCTTTTATCATAAAGTTTTCTACCTTTACCAAGACCGAGTTCAATTTTTATCTTGCCATCTTTATTATATACTTTAAGAGGAAGTAATGTCAAACCTTTTTGCTGAAGCTTGCCAAAAAGTTCATTGATCTCAGATTTTTTTAAAAGCAGTTTTCTCGTTCTTAAAGGATCATATTCTTTAGAAACATTTTTGGCTTGATAAGGAGCAATTGAAGAATTCAAAAGCCATAATTCGCCTTCGCGAATTATTGCATAGGCAGCAGAGATATTCATTTTTCCCAATTTTGCAGCTTTTACTTCAGAGCCAGTAAGTTGTATCCCGGCCTCATACTTTTCTAAGATTTCATAATCGAAAAATGCGCGTCTATTTTCAGCAAGTATTTCCATATTTTGAATTTATCACAATTTTTGCACAATGCCAGATAAAAGTTTTGTTTTTGTTATAATCTAATTTAATGCGAGAGTATTTAAGACAACTGATAAGAAAAGCATTAAATATTGAGGCTGAAAAATACGGTCCTAAAGATTCTAGGATAGATTTTTCTCTCCAGCAGCCGCCAAGACCAGAGCTGGGAGACTATGCAACAAATGCTGCACTTATTTTAGCAAAACAGGCAGGAGTTGAATCTGTAAAAGTTGCAGATGGGATACGCTCTTTATTAATTAACATTAAAGATGTTTTTGAAGAAATTTCGATAGAGGGAGGGGGGTTTTTAAATTTTAAAATTTCATTGCAATTTTTACAAAAAAATTTTTTAAAATTTGATCCACAAAAAATTGGAAGGAAATTGCAGGATACAATTCTTATAGAATATTCTAGCCCAAATATTGGAAAACCATTATCTATTGCACATATTCGCTCCACAATAATTGGTGATGCACTGTCAAAAATTTTTAAAGCTCTTGGCTGGAAGGTTATTACTGATAATCATCTTGGAGACTGGGGATTGCAAGCGGGAATGCTTATTGCAGCTTATAAAATTTGGGGCAAAAAACCAATCAGACAGCTCTCTATTACAGAATTACTTGATCTTTATGTAAAATTTAATTCTGAGATGAAAAAAAATCCTGAGCTTTCAGAAAAAGCAAAAGTAGAAACATTGTCTTTACAAAAAGAGGACAAAAAAACAATTGCTATCTGGAAAGAAATAAGAAAAAAGAGCATTAAAGAATTCAGCAGGCTCTATAAAATTTTAGGAATAAAATTTGACTATATTTTAGGAGAAAGTGAATATAAAAAAGAATTTCCAAAAATAATTAAAGATGCAATTCTTTCCGGAATTGCAAAAGAATCGCAGGGAGCCATAGTGATACCTCTTGAAGAAAATGAACCTCCATTGATTATCCAAAAACAAGACGGCGGATATCTTTATTCAACTTTCGATCTTGCTGCAATTAGATATAGAATCAAGCGCTGGAAACCAAAAAAAATGCTTTATGTTGTTTCAAATGAACAGACGCAATATTTCAACCAACTATTCAGGGCTTGTGAGAAACTCGGGTGGTTAAAACCAGGACAAGCAGTACATGTTAAATTTGGACTTTTGAGAGGAGAAGACCTAAAGCGTCTTTCTACCAGAGCAGGAAGAGTTTTGCTTTTGGAAGATGTGATAAATGAAGCAGTTTTTAGAGCAAGAAAAATAGTTGAAGAAAAAAATCCTTTGATATCTGAAAAAGATAAAGAAAATATTAGTAGAGTAGTTGGCATTGGAGCATTAAAATATAATGATCTTTCTCAAAATAGAAATACTGATATCGTGTTTAGTTGGGAAAAAATGCTTGACTTTGAAGGAAACAGCGCTCCTTATATTCAATATACCTATGCAAGATTAAAATCTATTTTGGGCAAGGCTAAAATCAAAAAATATAAATATAGAAAAATAGCTCTGGAGATTCTGATCGAAAAAGAAGAAGTGGCATTGATGAAAAAAATTCTACGCTTTCAGGAAGCATTAGATGATGCAGCAAGAGAACTTGCCCCAAACTTTTTGGCAAATTATCTTTGGGAGCTTGCCAGTTTGACAAATACTTTCTATGAAAAATACCCTGTACTCAAGGCAGAAGAAAATTTAAAACTAGCAAGATTATTTTTAATTACTAAAACCGCTTCGGTTCTAAAATATGGACTGCATCTTCTTGGAATTGAAGCGCCCGAAAGAATCTGATGAAAAAAATTTTATTTAAATTTTAAATTCAATTACATCCCCATCTTGAACAATATAATCTTTACCTTCTGTTCTAAGTCTTCCTGCAGATTTTGCTTCGCTCCAGGATGAAAAATTGAGAAGTTCTGAAATATTTATTACTTCTGCCCTAATAAATTTTTCTTTAAAATCAGAATGGATTACAGCTCCGGCATCAGGAAGAAGTGTTCCTTTTTTAATTGCCCAAGCCCTAGTTTCAGGAGATTTTATTGTAAAAAAAGTAATTAGTCCGAGTGTTTCATATGCTTTTCTTATCAGAATGCCAAGATCCTCCTTAATTCCAAACTCTTTTTTCAAAGATTCAGCCTCTTCCTCTTTTAAGTCTGCCAAATCTGCAAAAAATTTTAGAGGCAGGGCAATTCCCGGAATATCAGGCACTTTTTGCTCTGTTGTTTCATTGACATTCCAAACATAAATAATCGGTTTCCCAGTAAGAAGATTATATTCTTTAAGATGCAATTTTTCTTCAGGGCTTAAAGTAAAATCGCGCAAAGGAATTCCTGATTTTAAAGCCTCAATTGCTTTTTCAATAGCTGCTAATTTTTCAATAGCATTTTTATCTCCAGCTTTTGATCTTGGCTGATATTTTTCTTTTGCTTGCTCCAAAACTTTTAAATCTGCCTGAATCAATTCATCTTCAATTACCTTTATGTCTCTCATGGGATTTATCTCATTCATAGGATGAGCCACAGTTTTGTCCTCAAATACCCTGACTACCTCTACAATTCCATCAACTTCTCTAATATGAGCAAGAAATTGATTTCCCAGACCCGCTCCCTTATGCGCTCCCTCAATCAGTCCCGCAATATCTACAAACTCTATAATCGTAGGAAATATCTTATTTTGTGGTGTTAATTTAGCTAACTTATAAAGTCGTTGATCAGGAACAGCAACAATCCCATGGTGCGGCTCAATTGTAGTAAAAGGATAGTTAGCAATTGGGACAGAAAGCCTAGTTAAGGCTTTAAAAAGAGAAGATTTGCCTGCATTGGGAAGTCCTACAATTCCTAAAGAAAGCATTTCCTCTTTACTTTATCATATTTCAATTCCCTCAATATGCCTGATTGCTCGTAGGCTGTTGTCTTGGTTCAAATCAATCGAAATCAAATCTAGACGCCAAGGAAGTTCTTTTCTTAGCTTTTGCAAATAGAGTTGACAGGCTCGTTTAAGTTTATGAAGTTTACTCCTGCTAAGATGATCCTCTGGTCTAAAAATACTTCCTTCTTCGACCTTTAAAGTTTTAACTTCAACGAACACCAGCACTCCTTGCTTTTCAGCTATTATATCCAGTTCACCCCAGGGTTTTCGCAAATTTCTGGCAATTATTCGATATCCTTGTTTGTCAAGGTATTTGGCAGCAATGTTTTCGCCAAGAGCTCCAATATTTTGCTTTTCAGTTTTGGGCATAATGTTTCACGTGAAACAATTTTGATAGGCTTACGAATAAAATGGCTTTGTGAAACAAAAATGTTTCACAAAGCTTGTGAAACAAAAATGTTTCACAAGCACAATTTATTCGTAAAGTCAAAAATTTTGTTTCACGTGAAACATTTTCAGATATTTAGGATAGGGATAGATTTATGCCCAGTTAATTATTAAAAGTGTTTCACGTGAAACACTTTGTGAAACAAAAATGTTTCACAAGAATAAAAGGCCTACCTTGCTAAAAGATATCCTGCTAAAAGAGCGAAAATTATCCCTATTATCTGGTTTGGGGAAAGCTGTTCTTTGAGCAGCAACATTGCCAAAACTACTGTTAGTGCAGGATAAAGAGCTGTAAGAGCAACTACAGTTCCGGTTTGTCCTTTTGCCAATGCTTGATAAAATGATAGGGCTCCAAGCATACCTGCTATTCCAGCAAGAGTAGCAAACCCTGCTGCAGGCCATACCCAATTAGGCCTTAGCCGAGGAATAAAAAAACTAATAGTAATAAGAACAAGAGATGGCAGGAAAGAAATAATATAAATTGCCCATCCGCTAAGCTGACGACTGGCAAGTTTTCCGAAAACACCCCATATGCCCCAAAAGATAATGGTAAGTATGCTATAGCCAATCCAGGAGTCTACCATGCAATTTATATTATAAAATAAAAAAGCCCGTATGTTCGGGCTATTAAATACTCTAAAACTAGAAACCAGCAAGATGGCGAGAACGAATTTGCTCAACGTCTATTGTAGGAGGTTCATTAAAATCAAGATTGGGATAAAGCCATTGCCAACCATTTGATAATTCTACCCACTCAGTTGTGGCATAAGTTGGTAGAAAACCTAAAGAGCTACAATCTATACAAAGAGCAATTGAGACAATGCCTAAGAATCTATTCCATGCAACGCCATACAATTTACTCTTGTCGGATTCAAACTGTGGGATATGGCGAGGTAAATAATAATGAGTTTCAGTGCGACATAGAACACAGATAGCCTTATTCTTATTAAAGAGACATCTTGCGCAAGTGCCCATTTCTTCTTCAACCCATGTTCCAAATTCCAAACCGCTGACGCAATCATCACATAACACAACGCTCGCGTTCAAGAGCCTCTTCATCTTTACTCCATACCTCCATTTGCCAACTTTGGTCTCTATTTAAGATTAGTATCTTAACTTTTTATTGTCAAAATAGTACTTGCTATTAGGAATAAAGACTCGTCAAATCTTGACCAATACTACATTTTTCGCCTAATCCAAGCCATGGCTTGGATTAGGCGAAAAGGATTGGACGAAAGATTGATAACCATTTTCGCACAATTGAAGTCATGGCTTTGATTAGGCGAAAGTATTGGATTGAATTTAAAGAAATAACCTCTGATTTGCTAAAATGTTTGAAATGTTGGTTATATTGTGCATCCTCTTTGAATCTAACATTTAAAGAAGCATTAGCTTTAGAATTTATGAAACTTTGTGCCAATCTACTTCCTTTTAAAAACAAACAACATCTCTTCAGAATGAAATATAAGAAATAATTGTCAAAGCCATTAAAAGACTTCAGGGAGAAAATATTAATATAGATATTGCTAAACTAAAAGGGGAGTGGACTGGATTTTTTAGAATTAGACTTTGGTAAATTCCGCATCTACACCCGTTCTTTCTGAATCTGAAATCAAAGCAATTTATAATGCTACAAAATAATCTGGCGCAATTCTATTACTTCAAATTGACGTCATCCAATTTCCCCAAATCTCACTTTCGCCTATTTCAAGCCATGACCTAAATTAGGCGAAAGTTAACTTAACTTAACAAAAATTAACAAAAAAACTTTCGCCTATTTAAGGCGATGGCTTTGATTAGGCGAAAGTTTTTGGTGAAAATTAATTTATAATTAGTGGTTAAGAAAAATTTTTAAAGTATGAATTTAAAGTATTTAAAGTATGAACTTTCGCACAATTCAAGCCATGGCTTGGATTAGGCGAAAAGGATTGCGCGAAAGATTAATAACCCTCTTAATGGTAGTATAGCTTGTATTTAATCTTTAATTTTCTTTTCCATTTTCGCCTAATTGAAGCCATGGCTTAGATTGGGCGAAAGGTGGATTTTTTGCAAATACTTGACAAATTGAAATAGCTATTTCAATATTGCTTCAGTTCTTTGTGGAGGTGTTTTTATGGCAAGATCTAAGAGTAAGAGAATTTCCATTCCTACTGTTTGGTTAGATAAAAAATTTCCTCCAAAGTTCGCAAAAGGAGAAAAGGTGTTTATTCCTTCTGAAAATTCGGTTGGCATCATAAAGAAAGTACTTCCGCCAGGGATTTATTCCAGAGGAAGGCACAGGTATTTAGTAAGAATTGTTATAGAATTTGAGTATGAGGAAGATCAGCTTCTTAAAGTCGCCCAGAAAAGATGATTTTTGGCGCGGAGTTACCCCTCTGCGCCATTTTTCTTTTTAAGTTATAATTGAGATTATGCCAAAGAAAAAAATTCCAATTGAGAATATTAGGCATTCACTGGCGCATATTCTTGCAATGGCAGTACTTGAAAAGTGGCCAGCTGCAAAACTTGGGATAGGACCAGTGATAGAATCCGGATGCTATTACGATTTTGAACTGCCTCAGTCCCCAACTCCAAAGGACTTAATAGAACTTGAAGAGAGAATGAGAAAGATAATCGCAAAAAATCTTGATTTTATTAGAAAGGAAGTTTCATTGAAAGAGGCGAGAGAATTTTTTGAGAAGAAAAACCAACCATATAAACTTGATTTAATAAATGATCTTGAACTTTACGCAACAACAGAGGTGCATAAACATGCTCCGGATCCTAGATTTGAACTTAAAGATTCGCAACTAAAAACTGTAATTCTTTATCAAAGCGGAGATTTTATTGATCTTTGTAAGGGAGGGCATGTTAAAAATACTTCTGAAATTAATCCTGATGCTTTTAGAATCACAAAAATTTCAGGAGCATATTGGAGGGGATCAGAAAAGAATCCAATGCTAACTAGGATTTATCTAGCAGCTTTTCATACAAAAAAAGAGCTAGACAAGTATCTTTCCAGGCAGGAAGAAGCTCAAAAGAAAGATCATCGCAGACTCGGAGAAGAACTTGATTTATTTACTTTTTCTCCTTTGGTTGGTTCTGGTCTTCCTCTCTATACCCCCAAGGGCGCAATATTAAGAAAACTCATTCAAGAGTATGTAAATGAGCTTCAGAAAAAAGAAGGGTATGAAGAAGTCTGGACTCCGCAGATTGCAAAGGCAGATCTTTTTAAAATTTCTGGACATTATGAAAAATTTAAAGAAGATATGTTTATGGTGAAATCAAACTACTTGAAAGAGGAAATGTTTCTGAAGCCAATGAATTGTCCCCAGCATACTCAAATTTATGCATCAAAGCCAAGAAGCTGGAGGGATTTGCCTATTCGTTATGCTGATTTTGCAATGCTTTATAGGGATGAAAAACCAGGGGAACTTTTAGGACTTTCAAGAGTCAGGGCTTTTTCTCAGGATGACGCTCATATTTTTTGCCGTCAGGATCAAATTGAGCAGGAGTTTGACCGAGCTTTAAAGTTAATTAAAAAAGTGCTAAAAACTTATGGACTTAAATACTGGGTGCGTCTTTCATTGAGAGATCCTTCTTATCCTGAAAAATATTTGGGGGATAAATCTATTTGGGATAGGGCAGAAAAAATGCTTGAAGAAATTCTTAAAAAAAGAAAGATAGCGTATAAAGTTGCAAAAGGAGAAGCGGCTTTTTATGGACCAAAAATGGATATAATTGTTGAAGATTCCCTAGGAAGAGAATGGCAAATTTCTACTGTTCAGCTTGATTTTCAAATGCCTTTAAGATTTGGGCTGGTTTATACAGATAAAGACGGCTCAAAGAAAACTCCTGTTATGATTCATCGTGCAATTAATGGATCGACAGAACGTTTTCTGGCGTTACTGATTGAGCATTATGCAGGTGCGTTTCCATTATGGCTTGCTCCTGTGCAAGTTGCAGTAATTCCTATAGGAGAAAAATTTAGATCCTATGCAAAAAAAGTTTTCAATAAATTATTGGATTTAAAAATAAGAGCAGAATTTTGGGATCAGTCAGAAAGCGTTGCAAAAAAAATCCGGGAAGGAGAGCTTAAAAAAATTCCTTATTTATTGATAATTGGAGAAAAAGAAAAAAAGAAAAATGCAGTCTCAATAAGAGAAAGAGGAAAAGGAGAGCGTGGGATGAAACCACTTGATAAGTTTATAAAAGAAATAGTGAAATTAATTAATTCTAGGAAATAAAAAAACACCGCGGTGTCATTAAATTTTTCTTCGTAGATTCTTTTTTCCTACGGACACCTCGCGGTGCGAATATCCTGACGCCTCCCTCGGCTTTCTTTTGCGCGGCGTCCTGAAAGAGCTATTTTTATTATAACTTATTTTTGTTCTGTCAAAGGTTTGGGCTGTGGATAACTTTGCTCAAGAATCATTAAGGCAGCTCCAATAGCTCCTGCATCCTTTCCCAATTTTGAGTTAACGATTTTAGTTTTTTGTTTTGCAGGAGGAGAAATTATTAGTTTTCTTGCGGTCTTTTTCATTGTTGAAGCAAAAAGCGGCCAGGCATTTGAAATTCCTCCTCCGATTACGAATATTTCTGGCTCAATTATATTAATAATACTTGCGACCCCAATACCAAGATATTTTCCAAATTCCTGCCATAGTTTTTTCATCGAGAAATTACCCCTTCTTGCTTTTATTTCTGCATCAATTGGATCAATACCCCGAGTAATAAAAAATTTTTCAGAGCAGAACCATTCAAAATCTCCCCTTTTGCCTTTCAAGGCATTTTTTGAGTCAATAATGATAAAGCCCATCTCATAAGCGCTTGAAAAAGAACCGCGCTGAATTTCCCCATCCTTTATATATGCCCCACCAAGACCGCTTCCCAGAGTAATCATTACCATTGATTTGTAGTTTTTGGCAGCTCCCAACAGATATTCTGCAAGCGCAGCAGTTTTAACATCATTTTGAATTTTAACCGGCACAAGATATCGCTTTCTTAATTTTTTGATAAGATCCATTCCGGCAACAGCTTTAAGATTAGGTCCTGGAAATACCTGATTTGCACTTATTATTCCAGCAGTCCCAATTCCAATTCCCAAAATTCTTGCAGCTTCAGTACTTTTGGAAAGTTGATCCGTGACTTCAAAAACTGCTCTGAAAAACTCTCTTTTATTTGGCGGTTTTCTAGGATAGATATACTCTTTTCTAAAAATTACCTTCTTTCCATCAAAAATTATTCCTCTGATTTTTGTGCCTCCAATATCAAGACCAATTGCTAGTTTTTTCATCATAGATTATTTTATCAAAAAAATAAAAACGGCGGGCTTGGCCGCCGTCAACCTAGTACTATTTGACACTTACTGCTTCTTTTAAGGAGATTTCAGCATAATTACTTGCTGAATTCCACAAAGCCCATCCTTGGCATCCTGCATCATAACACGCTTTGATTTGTGCTTTAATTTCAGCAGGTCCATATTTTTTGATACGGATTGGGTTGATGCTTTCAAGATCAAATGCTTGAATCCAAGCTCGCATTTCAGCGATACGCCGCGGATTATTTTTAACTTTATTCCATCCTAAACTAAGGGAACGATAAACTGCCAGATATGGCTCTCTTCCCGGAACAGGGATGCCTAGATTGTTTCTGCCCCAGTGTGATGGGTAGACCATCGGCATAACATAGTCAAAGTTAGAAACTGCATCTTCTACTCTTTGTCCAATTACATACTGCGGCGCAATAAAAGCCCAACCAAAAATATCTACAGATATAGGACGACCGGTCTTATCTCTTACTTCACTCTTTATAAACTCAAAAAAGGAACGAATTATTTTGATTCGTTCATTAATGGGTGTAGGAGATGGTGGTTCTCCTCTGGCGCCATACCTAACATAGTCATAATTTATCTCATCAAATTCAAGCTGAATAGCTCTCCTAGAAACTTCTACTACTTCTTCCCAGCGTCTTTTTGATTTTGGATCATACCAGCCTTTGGGACCGCCTTTAAATACTACAATCCTTGCAATTAAATAGAATCCTTGTTCTTTTAATTCTTTAAGGAATCTTCTTGTCTCATTATCGTTTTCAAACATTAAGGGTCCTCCTGTAGAATGTATATCAATCACAAATGCATTAATTCCTGATCGTTTTGAAATAGTCAAGATTTTTGACATCTTCAACTTATTCTGCGTCACACCATAATTAATATAGATCGCCTTAAGTATTGTTGTCTGCTTCGGATAGACCTGTAATTGATCTAAATTATGCTCTGATAACATTGCTATTATTAGCGCAGCGACTACGATAATACCTCCTTTCACTTTTTCACCTCCTTTTTTGCAGGACCTAAATTTCTGCCCTTAAAGCAACTTTTACGAATTCATCAAGGCGTACGAATCTGTATCTTCTAGACCTGAAGAATGCAATAGTGTCAGGTAGAGATTTTAGAGTCAATTCATTCTCGTGAAATACAATTACATATGGCCCATCCCCTCTTTTCCTTATAGAATTTATCACTTGTGAAGATATCTTTTTCGGATCTCTATATACCCAATCAAGAGAACCGATAGAGTTTCTTCCATGAATTAATACCCGAACTCCCAAAGCATTTTCTATCTCTTGTTTTCGTTGATTTGTAATTGCGAAATGAGGCGGACGAACGAATCTCGTTCTATATCCGGTAATTTTCTCTATGACTTCCATAGCCAATCTTACTTCATTGATTGCGGTTTCTTTAGAAATGGATGGGCATAGTCTCCATTTTGGACTTGGTTTAGCAAGACAAATATGATTCATTGTATGATTTTCTATCTCGTGCCCTTCATTAAAAGCTCTTATAGTCCAGTGCGGATAATTCATTGCTTTAATGCCAACTACAAAGAATGTTACTTTTATCCTTTCTGCTGCAAAAAACGGTAAAGCGAGCGATAGAAATTGAGGTTTGGGGCCATCATCGAATGTAAAGGCGATAATTTTATTTCTTGTAGAATCTTTGGTGTGGGCAGAAGCGGTACAAATAAGAAAAATAGAAATCAACAGAACCAAATTTCTCATCTTATACCCTCCTTTTACAAAGTGCTAAAAAGATTATAACAAAAATCGGCGCCGGAGTTTATCCGTGCGCCGCCTTAAGATGACTAATATTTTATTTTCTGGACTGCTTTCTCAACTGCTCTCATGAACCTTCTTATGCCCTCATCCAACTCTTCTTCAGTAATATTTAGAGCAGGTAATAGCCGAATAGTAGACTCTCCGGCACCCATTAGCCAAAGACCTTCCTCAATCGCAGATTCAATTATTGCATCTCTCATTTTTGGCCAAGGATGATTCTTAGTTGTCAAAACTGTCAATCTTTGCATCAGGCCAATCCCGCCTGGAACAAGACGTAAATGCTCCATAGTCTTTCTCCATCTCGGTTCAAAAGAGAGTGCCCAGGTTAATTTCCAATTTAAAATCTTTCCCATCTCGTTCGCCCTCTGTATTAACCCTTCTTGCTCAATTATTTCTATTACTTTTAATGTTGTGAAACAAGCAAGTGGGTTTCCTCCATGTGTGTTTGAATGTTCTCTGGGAGTTCTAAAATCAAGTTCTTTTCGAAAAGCAGTAATTCCGATCGGCACAAATCCTCCAGATGCAGCTTTTGCCATTGCAACTATATCTGGTTCAATTCCATAGTGTTCAAAAGAAAAGAACTTACCGGTTCTTGCAAAACCAGTTTGTACCTCATCAACCATAACCAGCACATCATTCTTTTTAAGATATTCAATCAGTGCGAAAATTATATCTTTTTGCGCAACATTGACACCACCTTCTCCCTGAATAAGTTCAAAAATTGCAAGGTTGATATCCTCAATAAATCTGCCGATCTGTCTCTTAACATAGTCAATATAGCCATTCACTGACCAACTTACTTTTCCAGTCTCAAGGTTATCACCCGGAAAGATAATATAATATGCTCTTTCAGGACCTTGCGGCAATCGAAGAAAATGTTCTGGCTTAGAAGTTGTAGAGGCTCTGCTGAAACCCATTCGGCCATGAAAATCTCCGATAAATGAGAGAACTGCTTTTCTTTCTGGCCTTCTTAAAAAAGCAAGAATAGTTCCTGCTTCAATTGCTTCTCCTCCAGAATTTGAAAAGAATACTTTCCATTGCTCAGGTTTAAGCGGAAGTAAGCTTGCGATTTTCTCAGCAAGCATGATCTGCCAAATATTTAAAATTTCATTTCCTCCATGACCTGCTTGATCCTGCAAGATAAACTCTGCTAATGCTCTTTTTAGCTTTGGATGATTCCAGCCAACATTTGCAACTCCCGGACCAGAAGCAAAATCAATATACTCTTTGCCTTCTATATCCCAGAATCTCGATCCCTGATGCTTTCCGACTACGATTCCGGGATGCCAAGTAGATTTGGCAATCCCGGCTGCCATCTTGAGCCATTTTTCTTTTTCCATTTCTTACCTCCTATGTTAAAGTGCCGCCAAAATTATGATTGTAAAATTTTATTTTGTCAATTCTTTGTTAATTTATTATAGAACTGGTCGGGTCATAAGGAGTTAATTGAAGGGCAATATTTTGATAAAATGCTAACAACAAATAAACTTTACAAAATTGTTATAATATAAATTAATGAAAGAATTTAAATTAGGTCTTAATGCCTTTTTGTTCTGTGCTTCTCTGATTGCAATATTCATCGGAGCTCCAATTTTAGGACTTACGGGGATTTGGGGTTATATTGTTCCAGGAAGTTTTGTGCCCCATTATTTAAAAGTCTTACATGCTCATATTTCTTGGTGGTCTCTTGTAATT
>FWWL01003337.1_pt1 | contig 29729 bp, 26 predicted proteins | sample 2228331 | NCBI WGS metagenome assembly FWWL01 (sample SAMEA103939775, study PRJEB20133) | metagenome
ATCTATTGAAAAGGTCTGATGAAGCAATTCGGAGAGGTGGGTGAAAAGAGTTTCCAGATTACTTAATGAGGCAATCGTTCTCGAATAGTTTGATAACAATGAAGTGTAATTTTTTCTACTTTGCCACAGTCGTTTGCGAATGTACTTTCGGGTTGTGCCTACCAATGGATAAATGAGAATAGAGAATAAAACTCCTCCACCTAACAGGATCCATAAAGTTTGATTGGTGCCAGAATTAAGGCTGATCAGGAGAAAGAATCCTAGCGCAAGAGTGAAAAGGAGATAGACCACAAGGGTTTCAAGAAGGAGGGATAACCCTCTCCGAATAAGCAGGATTAAATCAGGAAGTTCTGTTCTCCATTGGATGTAAATGATACAAGCGAAAGTGAGGTTTAGAAAAACGATGGAAAGCAGAGGATAGTTTAGCAAGAAACATGGAATGGATAAACCAAAAAGGAAATTTACAGCAAACCAGAATAAAATGCGATTTCTGTATAAAGCGGTGGGGTTGTTCTTATGCAGAGTAGCAAGATAGACGAAAGGGATCCCTAGCAGGATAAAAGTCAGAACCCATAGCAGGCTGATTAATGCTTGAGGGAGAGGATGAGGAAGAACGAGCACACCTCTTTTTGAGAGTGTGTAAATCGATAGAAAAACAATACCCGTCAAGTACCCTGGAAGATACCGGTAAACATTTTCTTGATAACGTGGATAAGCAGTGCGGGATAAACGAACAATAGCGAGTGCACTCCAATAAAATAAAAATGGAGGAACGCTTGATAATACTTCACTGGTTAAATGGCTTGAAAAGATTTCGAGAAGCCCCAACAATATGAGCGGTGTGAATAGATAAAGGACTTTTGAGATTCGCTCTTTCCTTCGCTCAACCCTCGCCCAAAAAATAAATAATAGTGTGGAAGCAATGATGAGCGAACCCAATGAAATTGTTTCTAACGTTAGCATAAAAGTCTATGGTTTGCTGGAAAATGGGGTAATGGTTTTATCTTTTTCTTTTAACAAGAATTTTTGAAAGAGAAAAGACTATCCCGCCGACAACCCCGGCTACAATCCCAAACAAAACGGATTCTCTCGTGCCAAAAGTCGAATGGACATTTCCATGCACATGTTGTCCGAATAGAAAAACGGTGTTGATGTTTTCTCCATGAATTTCTTTTCCCGCTAATATCACACTACCGGATTGATCCAACGTAGTATTCCCATTCACAACAAGCACTTTAACACCGCTTTGGTCCAGGCTGGCGTTACCATTGACGATTGCTAAATGAGAAGCAGAACTGGAAAAGTTGGCTTGTTGAGCCTGGGAAAACACAATATTGCTGTTTTGTGTTGAGAGTGTAGATGTTTTTGAAAAAACAACCCCGCCCTGACGAATAAGAACTTCGTTGGCTTCAAGGGACTGTACGGCTCCTTGTTTTACAACCACGCGATCTCCAATAACTCGCTTTTCAACTCCCTGAATTTCGATTGCAGGAGTTTCTTGTCGTTCTTGGGCATCATTTTCCGCCATAGGTCACTCCTTATGACATTCCCGGCATCCAGAAATCGCCAAGGTTTAATCCGAAGCGAAGGTAGAGAGAAACACCGAGGATCAGGATAGAAAACCCGATAAGTGCATAATCACCCGGCTTGAAATGCAAATTTTCAATCCAGGATCGTTTTTTCAAACCAAAGCATCTCAAATCCATTGCGTTTGCGATGTCTTCTCCAGCAAGGATGGAGTTCATGGTTACCGGTACCATTAATGGAGCCATGCGGCGAATTCTCTGAAATATGTTCATTTTTCCTTTATCGATTTCAAACCCTCGTGCTCGCTGTGCATCCAGGGTTATGTTGAAATCTCGGGCAATGGTGGGAATAAACCGGAATGCGAGATCCATTGTGTAGGCAAGTTTATCTGGAAAGCCCAATCCTTTAAATGTAACACCATACAACCGGGGATCCATGGTGAATGGGATAATGATAAACAAACCGGCAATCGAAATAATACGTAAATATTGCGTGAGGGCAAACCACAGGCGTTCAACGGTTAAGACGTATAAGGTGTTAAGGAAAGGAATTTTTAACGAAAACAAGGGTGTCCCGCCGCTTATGGTACCACCCACAGTCTCTACCCCTGTGATGATCGTGTTGATAAAAATCATGATGCTCGAAAGGATCAGAATAAATATCCAGGCTCTTTTCGTCTCTTGCCAGGTTACTTTACTGGCAAAAAACTGGGCGAGAGTGAGCACAAAGAAAACGGATAAGATCCGTAAATCCCAAAACAGCACGATGGAAAACAGCATACAAAAAGCAAAAATCCATCGTGCTCTTGGGTCTATTTTCTCAAGAATGCTTTGATGTGGACGATAACCAAAATTTGCAATCATAGGTTTTGTAAGGTCTTGAGGGGAGAGTTTTTCTCTCCCCTCATCGGTGAACTATCTTCCGGATCGGGCTTGGATTGCACTATAGGCAACCATCAGAATCGGGACAAGGATTAAACCGTTTACCAGGTTGGTGGTCACTGAAGGAATGAAATTCATGGAGATGGTTGTGGCAAAATCAACGCCGGAAACCCATAATTCAGAAATTGCCGCGATACCAATTCCGACCAGAACGCCAACGATTACCATTCCTTCGGCTTTTAGGATATCTGAAGTGTCTTTGAAGTTCTTAATTCCCAGGTAAATCAAGCCGGGGAAAAAGCCAATTATACCGTTGCCTAAATCCCACCAGGGCCAAAAACCGTAACCCGAAAGCAAATCGCCAATGATATTCCCTAAAATGCCGGAAATGAAACCGACGATGGGACCAAATGCAACGCCAAAAAACATTGGAATTGCCACGGCTGGGCGGATGGCAACATTACCTGTTCCCGGGATTTGAAGTGCGTTTGTTGCATAAGAGAGAACCCCGTACAGCGCCGCACCAATGGCAGCAAATACAACTTCGCGAGTGCCGAAACTCCACAATGATTTTTTCATCTTCTTGCTCCTTTCAATGAATATTATATGAAATTTGCAAGCAATTCTGCCCGCAAAAATTTCTTCGTTTTAGGCAGTAGCCTCAGGTTGAGGGATAAAAGCGAGGTAGGAAGTACATGGGCTTTTTCCAGGACGCTTATATCTCTTAACACCTCTTCTGGGGTTCCGTCACGAATGATTTGACCGTTTGCCATCAGAATAATTCGGTTCGCATAAGTGATTGCCAGATCCAGGTCATGGGTAATGAAGAGAATGGCATCGTATCCGGGCATTTCAAGGATGGAGGACATGAACGAATGATAATTCCAGTAATCTTGCCCTGCAGTAGGTTCGTCCATCATAAGGATACGTGATTTCATGGAAAGAATCGAGGCGATGCTGACCCGCTTTTGCTGCCCAAAAGATAGTGCCAGAGGAGGTGTTTGTTTTTCCCCCTCCAGGTGGACGGTTTGGATTGCCCAGTCCACATTATTTTGGATTTCTTCTTTGGAAAAGCCCAAATTTTGTGGACCAAAGGTTAATTCTTGTTCTACTGTTGGGGCAAATAACATCTGGGTTGGACTTTGAAACACATACCCTATTGTATGAGCCGCCTCGGCAATGGTCATTTTTCTCGTATCTTTCCCGTCCAGATAAACCGTTCCACTGGTAGGCTTCAACAATCCCAGCGCGTGTTTTACCAGAGTGGTTTTACCGGCACCATTATGTCCAAGAATTGCGGTGATTTCTCCCTTGTGGATCGAGAAATTGATATTTTTTAAAGTCAAAGGTAAATCCTGGCGATATTGGAAAGACACATTTTCAAAGCGGAGGAGTTCTGAAGAGGTGTCAGGCTCAAAAGTGCGGGTGCTTTGAGGAAATTGAACGGATTTTGCTCTCTGAGCGACAATTTCCGCAGGAAGTTTTACCTTCGAAAAATCTGCAATTTCGAGGAATCCCTTTACATCTCCCTGATATGTGATTTCGCCGTCTTCCATGAACATGATGATGTCGGGTTCAATAGCAAGGACGTCCTCTACACGGTGCTCCACCAATAAAATTGAAATCCCATCTTGAGACAGGTGTTTGAACAACTTCAATGCTTCAGAGGCGGAGGCAGGATCCAGGCTGGCAAGGGGTTCATCCAGTAAAAGCAATTGGGGTTCCATTACCAGCACACCTGCAAGTGCGACTTTTTGCTTTTCGCCACCTGATAACTTAAAAGTTTCTTTATATTTTAGATGGTCAATTCCGAGGTATTCTAATGTTTTGTCTACTCGTTGCAAAATGCGGAGGCGAGGTACCCCTAGATTTTCTAGTCCAAATGCCACTTCATTAAGCACGTGGCTGGCAACAATTTGCCTTTCAGGATCCTGTAACAATGTTCCAACATATTGGGAAAGCTGAAGCAAAGAAAGTTGAGTCACATCATTCCCAAAAACACTGATCTTACCGGACATCTCCCCTTTGTAAATTGTGGGAGCCAAACCATTAATACAACGCATAAGTGTAGTTTTACCGCAGCCACTTGAGCCGGCAAGTAAAACAATCTGTCCAGGTTGAATGGTAAATGAGATATTTTTTATTGCAGGTTGTTCTCGCCTTTCATAACGAAAGGTCAGGTTTTCCACAACGAGAGGAAGAGGTGAGTTGGGTATCTGCATGAATTACCAACCTATGATGGAAGTTTGACTTTAATAGGGGTGCCCGTATTACATTGTGCTCTGGATGCTGCATTCCCATTTACGATAGCAATTGCAAGGTAGTGGTCAGAATCAATAAAAGCGACCCATTCTCCCGGTTGTCGTTCGCCAAAAGTTTTGTTTAAACCTTCAATGGTAATATCCTTAAATGAAAAGGTTAATTGGTCGGGGGAATATTGTGAAAGCCATTCACCGGGAATGTTCGTACTCAAATTCCCGAAATGGTCAATATCGACAATTTCGCCCATAATTTGCTCTGCCTTAAATTGAGGCTCAGGAAGATTTAGTAATACAGGATTTTCGATGGGACTACCCAACTGAGATAGCGGTACTCCATTAGCCAGATGTGCGGCTACCGGTGCAAAAATATCTCTGCCATGGAAAACATGGCTGACATTTTCTAACCAATACTGAGGCTGATCTAATTCAATGCACTCGAAAGGGATCCCTTTTTCTTTTGCTGATAACAAAGGAAATGTGAAGAGTCCATTATCGGGACCGACAAAATAATGTTCTCCAATTTTAGCCGCCATTGGACGGCGCTTCGTACCGACTCCGGGATCAACAACAGCAATGTGCACGGTGCCTTGTGGAAAGAAAGGATAAGATCGGTCGAGAATGCGAGCCCCACGGTATATATCTTGGGGGGGAACAAGATGAGTAATATCAACAATCCTGGCTTCAGGCTTGATTTGATAAATCACCCCTTTCATTACACCAGGATATCCATCTTGGAGTCCGAAATCTGTGAGAATTGTGATGAGTTTCATTGAGTGTAGAATGATTGCCTGAAGTAGATTTTTATTTATTATATCATGCTGAATTTTTAACCCCCTTTGATTTATTCCAAATTTCTAAACACATCTTCTCGGAGGTCACTCCCAGAAAATGATATGACACTTTACTATTCAGGAAGTGATGAAGACGAATAGACTTAATGGATAGAAAACCCGTATAAAATAGACAAATCACCCTTTTAAGAGGAGAATTATGCATCCCCTTCTTCCTTTCTTTAAACCCCAAGGCGTGGCGATTATTGGAGCATCTTCAAACCCAACGAAACTGAGTTTTGGAATTTTTAGAAATTTGCTTCAATATGGCTATCAGGGAAAAATCTATCCTGTAAACCCCAATGCCAAGGAAATTTCAGGTCTAACCTGCTACCCGGATATTCTCAGTGTTCCTAATCCCGTCGATCTTGCGGTTTCGGTCGTCGCATCTCATTTGACGCCTTCCGTCCTTGAGGCGTGTGGTCAGCGGGGGATTAAGGCGGTAACAATTATTTCTGGTGGTTTTCGTGAAGTTGGACCCGACGGAGAAAGGTTGGAAGAGCAATGTTTGGAAATTGCTCGAAAGTATGGGATGCGTTTGGTTGGACCCAATTGTGTGGGCACCATGGATTTGTACTCGGGTTTAAATACCACCTTCATTCATGGGGTCCCTGAGAAAGGACATATCGGATTCCTTTCTCAATCTGGTGCAATTTGTGGGGGGATTGTGGACTATGTGCGAGGAAAACACATTGGCTTCTCCAATTTTGTCAGTTTAGGCAATGAAGCGGATGTCACTGAAACGGATATGATTGAGTACCTCGCAGAAGACCCGGATACGCGAGTGATTGCCCTTTATGTGGAAGCCATAAAGGACGGAGCCCGATTCATGAGGGTTTGTGAAGAGGTGGGGAAAAACAAACCTGTAGTTTTATTGAAAGCGGGGAAAACTCAGGCTGGCGCAAAAGCCGTCTCATCTCATACGGGATCTATAGCGGGTGCAATCACGGCTTATAAAACGGCTTTTAAGCAATCTGGTGTCATTGAAGTTGACACGGTGATTGACCTTTTTGATGTTGCCCATACGCTCACCTGCCAGATGTTACCTCAGGGAAACCGCGCAGTGATTCTCACAAATTCTGGTGGTCCGGCGGCATTAGCCTCTGATAGCCTGGGAATACATGGGTTTGGGCTGGCAAATTTGGATCAAGAAACGCAGAACAATCTCCGGAAATTCCTGAATCCCAGCGCTCAGGTAGCAAACCCGGTGGACATGCTGGGAGGAGCAGAACCCGAAGATTATGAGCGAGCCTTTAAAGAAATTGCAGGCGATCCAAATGTGGATATCCTGTTGCCCATTCTGGTCCCTCAGGCATTAATAAAAGCCGAAAAAGTGGCAGAGGCAATTGTTAACGCCAGCAAAGGAGTGGATAAGCCAGTACTCTGCTGCTTCATGGGAGATGAGGCGGTTCAGGAGGCTCGCCGCGTCCTCCACGAAAATGGCATTCCAATGTTTACCTTTCCCGATTCATTGGGACGGGTGTTGGCTTCAATGAGGTTTTATTCAGAATGGATTGAAAAGTCCGGTAAAAAAGCGAAGGTGGAAATTCCTCGGGACCAGAAAACAGTTGAAAAGATTATCGAAAGATACGGGGATTTCCCATCCATTGGAGAAAAGGACACTCGACCAATTCTGGAGGCTTATGGGATTCCCGTGGTGGAAGGCGGTTTTGCATCGTCATTGGAAGAAGCCAAGTCATTGTATTGGAAGTTAGGCTCTTCTGTGGTCATGAAAATTGTTTCTCCTCAAATCCTGCACAAATCGGATGTGGGAGGAATTCGTGTAGGCATTAATAGCATTGAAGAATTGGAAAATGCGTATATTGGCATGTTGGAAGATGTGAGAAAGAAAAAACCCGAAGCCGATATTCATGGTGTTTTGATTGAAAAAATGGCTCCTAAAGGGCAGGAAGTAATCATTGGAATGAAGCGAGATCCAGTATTTGGTCCACTGATGATGTTCGGCTTTGGGGGAATTTTTGTAGAGGTGTTTCAAGATGTATCCTTCCGGATTGCTCCCATGGATATTCAGGATGCTAGAGAGATGATTTTCGAGACAAAATCCGGAAAGTTGCTCAAGGGATACCGTAATCTTCCTGAATTTGATGTGGACTCGATTGTCAGTTGTATTCAGAGATTGAGCCAATTGGCTTTGGATTTTCCGCAAATTACTGAAGTAGAAATTAATCCCTGTCTGGTTTTGCCAAAAGGGCAGGGAATTCTGGCATTGGATGGGCGTATTGTGCTGGCTAAGGAGTAGCAGATGAAGCGGTTGTTATCCGGTAATGAAGCGGTGGCGCGAGGGGCTTGGACTGCAGGGGCAGTCGTGGGATCAGGGTATCCGGGGACTCCCAGTACAGAAATCATGGAGACGTTCGCATTGTATCCTGGAGTATATGCGGAGTGGGCTCCCAATGAAAAAGTTGCTCTGGATGTAGCCATTGGGGCGGCATATGCTGGGCGCCGAGCCTTTGCGACCATGAAACATGTTGGTTTGAATGTTGCCGCCGATTCTCTGTTTTATGCCGCAAAGACGGGAATTGAAGCAGGATTGGTCATTGTTTCTGCAGATGATCCCTCAATGCATTCATCCCAGAATGAGCAGGATAACCGCCAATTTGCAAAATTTGCCCGCATTCCGTGTTTGGATCCTGCTGATAGCCAGGAAGCGCACGATTTTACCATTGCCGCATTCAACTTAAGCGAGCAATTTGATACCCCAGTTTTGTTGAGATTGACAACTCGTGTTTGTCACACCAGTACAACAGTAGAAATAACGGAACAGCGTTATTCCTCTTCAGAAAGCATCAAATACCCACGGAATATTGCAAAATACGTCATGGTTCCGGCTAATGCCCGACGCCGGCATGGTGTGATTGAGCATCGTATTCAAGAAGTCTCGCAATACGCAGAAACCTTTCCCTACAATCGAATGGAGATGCGGTCATCCAGATTGGGAGTTATCACGGGGGGAATTGCTTACCAATATGCCAGAGAAGTCTTCCCGGATGCAAGCATCTTGAAGTTGGGTATGGTGTATCCTGTACCTTCACAAATGATTAAACAGTTTGCATCCATGGTTGAGCGATTGATTGTATTGGAAGAACTGGATCCATTTATTGAACATCAGGTGCGGTTATTGGGAATTGATGTATATCGTGGAAATCAGGAACTGGACTCGTCGAAAAGCATTTTCCCGATAGTTGGAGAATTAAATGCACAAATTGTTCGCGCTTCTGCTATTGAGGCAGGCTTGATTGAAGATGCATCGGATCATCCGGGTATTCAAATCCCGGTCACGGAACTTCCTCAACGTCCTCCTGTGCTTTGTCCCGGGTGTCCTCACCGAGGGGCATTTTTTGTGTTGAACAAATTAAAAGTGCCTGTCAATGGAGATATTGGCTGTTATACCCTGGGGCTAACCGAGCCGTTAAATGCGATTCATACCTGTGGTTGTATGGGAGCGAGCATTGGAGTTGCTCATGGCGCTGCAGTAGCAGGTGATCAGGAAAGGCATGTGGCGGTCATTGGGGATTCAACTTTCTTCCATACGGGCATTCCAGCGCTTATCAATGTCCTTTATAACCGTAGTAATGTCATTACGATCATCATGGATAATCGTGTTACCGGGATGACTGGACATCAAGATAATCCTGGTACAGGAAAAACCTTACAGGGAAAAGAAACATCAGAAATAAACATTGAAGAGGTAGTAAAAGCGATTGGTTTTACCCATGTGAAAACTTTAAATGGTTATGACGTCGAGAATATTGAGAAAACCTTAAAAGAATGGATGAAAATTTCCGAACCAGCAGTGCTGATCACTCGAGAAGAATGCGCATTATTGCCTGAAGCCAGAAAGAAATATGTGCCATTAGAGGTGATTGAAGAAAAATGCAATGGTTGCACCATGTGTTTTCGGGTGGGGTGCCCTGCCATTTCAAAATCCGAAAAACTAGATCCTCGATACCAACGTCCTCTGGCGGTTATCGATCCGACTCTCTGCACAGGATGTGAAATTTGTGCTCAGGTCTGTCCGAGGGATGCTATCTTATTCCGAAATCAGGTTTTGACAAAAGCAGAAGTCCAATAGACAAGGAAATAAAAGTATGGAAAATCACCGGTTTGTGCTGGTTGGTGTAGGTGGTCAGGGTACGATCCTTGCCAGCAATTTACTTGCAGAGATTGGTTTGCTTCTGGGGTTAGATGTTAAGAAAGCCGAGATTCACGGAATGTCCCAAAGAGGAGGAAGTGTGGTCTCCAACGTTGTTTGGGGCAATCCTGTTTATTCTCCCGTTATCGGACAAGGTGAAGCAGACACTTTAATCGCCTTTGAAAAACTGGAAGCACTTCGATTTTTGCCTTTATTGAAATTGTCAGGGCGGGTGTTCGTGAATCAATATAAAATCGAGCCAATAACAGTATCTTCCGGGACACAGGTTTATCCTGAGGATAAAGCGATCGAAGATACCATCAAACGACACGCTTCGATCATTTTCTGGATCCCAGCCAATGAAATTGCATCCAAACTTGGTAATATTCGAGTTGCCAACAGCGTCATGATCGGAGCAGTATTAAGGGCTTTGGGAATTGATCTGGAATATGGGATAAAGGGGTTAGAAAAAGTCATTCAGCCCCAATACAGAGGGCTGAATCTTCAAGCGATTACTGCAGGATTTGAGTGGCAATCTGGATAATAAAGGACAATGGGCAAAACTTTTTAGCCGTACATTTGCGTATAATCCTCAATGGCAGCCTGGACGATTTGCATGGCTTTTTCGTTGTTGTACACATCCTCAATATAGGTTAAATTTTCCTTACCGGGCACAAGTTTATAAGTGCTGAAATAATGTCTCAACCGCTCAACCAGAACGGGTGGTAATTGGGAAATATCATTGACGTTTTCCCAGTAACTGTCATTGGCAAGGATAGCGATGATTTTGTCGTCGGCTTCATCATTATCAATCATCCGTAAACCACCAACCACCCGGGCATTCAGGACAACCTCCGATTTCGTGATGGGGCGTTCGCTGATGACGCAGATATCCAGAGGGTCACCATCCCCTTTATGTTTATTTGGAAAAATACCCCCAACGGTAGCGCCACAGTAGGTCCGGGGGATAAACCCATATAGAGTGGGAGGCTGCGATGAGGAGCGTTGAGGGCGATCTACACGGAGGTAGCCTGTGACCTTATCTACTTCGTATTTCACCAGGTCAAAAGGGGTAATTTCAATATAGGCATGGACAATCTGTGGTGGATTGGGTCCGATTTCCAATCCATGCCATGGATGTGGACGCCAGCGGTAAAACGGTTTTGGGAACGTCACAATTTTGCTCCTTACGAGTTTTTTATATTATAACTGTTCTAGGAGTGAAGATGAACGCGGTTTTGAAATGCATTCAATGTAAAACGGAATATCCCCTTGACTTTCCTATATGGAAGTGTGCTTGTGGCGGATTACTGGATATTTCTGCGGAATTCCCTGACCAGGAAATCTTGAAAACATCAAATTTACCAGGATTGTGGAAGTATTCATCATGGATCCCGCTCCCAGATAGCGAATGCATAATAACCCTTGGAGAAGGACAGACTCCTATCATCCGCTTCCCTTATAAAAATAATCACATATGGATCAAGCAAGAACAATTATTTCCTACAGGATCATATAAAGATCGTGGAGCCTCTGTGATGGTCTCTGCCATTAAAGCCCTGGGCATTCATTCTGTAGTGGAAGACTCGTCAGGAAATGCTGGTTGTGCCATAGCGGCATACTGTGCCATGGCAAAAATAGATTGTTCGATCTACGTTCCATCTTCTACTTCTCCAGCAAAACTAATGCAAATCGCGCTGTATGGAGCCAGAATTGTTAAGGTTGAGGGAAGCAGAGAAGATACCGCTCGGGCAGCCTGGGAAGCGTCTCAAACCACTTATTACGCCAGTCATTCCTGGAATCCGTTCTTCTTTCAGGGGACAAAAACTTTTACCTATGAAATATGGGAGCAAATGAACGGAAAAATTCCTGAAGTGATCATTTTACCCGTGGGAAATGGAACTTTGTTATTGGGAGCCTATATCGGTTTTCGAGACTTATTAAAAATGGGGTTGATTCAGAAACTTCCTCGCCTGGTCGGAATTCAAGCAAGTCGGTGTGCTCCTCTATCTCAAGAGGGCGATCAAATCCCTTCAGAAAAGATTTTCAAAGGGCAAACGATCGCGGAAGGAATCGCGATTGTTAAGCCAATTCGAGGCGCACAAATTCTTGAGGCAGTTCATGAAACCAATGGACTGATCATTGTGGTCGAAGAAGAAGAAATTATTGCAGCCCTTCAGATGGCGCTAAATCATGGATTCTTCATAGAGCCAACTGGAGTGGTTGGTTTGGCAGGCGCGATGAAGTACTTCGATAAATACAGTGATTCTGAAACAGTTCTTACAGCATTTACTGGACATGGGTTGAAATCTCCCGAGAAGATTCGGGATCTTTTAGACCGTGGAGCGCTGTTGTAGTACATTTTTCTCAAAAATCTGGCGGAAATGATACCCGTAGATGGAGAAGGTGATGGCAAGAGGGAATTTTTTGGGGTATTTTAACAATGCCCAAAAAAATAATTTCCAAAATTCTTTTCTTTCTTTACCCTTTATTCCCAGTTCCCATATTGAGCGGAAAAACGCAAGGATTTCTTCCACATGAATTTGAACAGCGCCAATTTCAGGAAGCGTGTAGTTTTCCAGGAATGTTTTTACTCGCCCATAAAATCCTTCTGGGCTATATAATTCTTCCAGGAGGGACTGGTATCCAGATTGGAGGGAGTTTATTCCCATTTTGGGAATAATATTTGTGGTTCCGTTGGTGTTGTCCCCCGAGAGATCCTTGATGATCCTGCCTTCCTTTTCCATGCGTTCGTAAAGTTTTGTGCCATACGGGGCTTGTAGTAGACCCACCATTGCGGTAACAATCCCGCTTTTTTGAATAAATTCAACCTGCTTCTGGAACACGTTCGGCGGGTCATTGTCAAAACCAACAATAAATCCTCCCATCACCTGAAGACCATTTTTTTGAAGTGTGTGAATAGCCGTGAGCAAGTCTCTCTTCAGATTCTGTTTTTTATTGCATTCATTCAAACTGTCTTCTACAGGCGTTTCAATACCTACAAATACAGACACAAATCCTGCTTCTCGCATTAAGTCCATTAATTCTGGATCGTCTGCGAGGTTTATAGAGGCTTCGGTGATGAAATGGCAACCTTTTTTATCCTTACGCCATTGGATCAATGCCGGAAGAATCTCTTCTTTCAGGTGCTTTCGATTTCCAATAAAGTTATCATCCACAAAGAAAATATTTCTTCGCCATCCCAGTTCGTACATCCTGTCCAGTTCTGCCAGAATTTGTTGGACACTTTTTGTTCTGGGTTTGTGTCCCAACATGGCTGTAACATTACAAAAATCGCAATTGAATGGACATCCTCTTGAATACTGGATACTGAGAGAGTCATACGCTTTGAGATCTACCAGTTCCCATTTTGGGACAGGAGATAACGACATATCAGCAAACTCGGATGTTTGATACACTCTTCTGGCATTTCCAGAAAGAAAATCTTCTAAAAACATAGGCAGGGTAATTTCCCCTTCGTTCAAAACAAAATGATCCACAAGAGGAAACTCTTGCCATTCTCCGAGGAAGAGAGGACCGCCCGCAACAATCGTTTTCCCAAGATTTTTACTTTGTTGAATGACTTCGTGAGCGGATTTCTTTTGCACAACCATGGCGCTGACCATGACTATATCAGCCCATTGAATGTCTCGTAAGGTTAGAGGGGAAACGTTTAAATCTAAAATTCGGATGTTCCAGTCCGAAGGTAATATTCCCGCAATGGTAGCCAGCCCGAGAGGTGGAGAGGATGCTTTTTTATGAATGAACTTCAAAGCGTGTTTGAAACTCCAAAAGGTTTCAGGGAACTCTGGATACACAAGCAAGGCATTCATATCATGCACTCCCTTTCTTGTCTATAAGGTTAACGTTGTAGCGCCTTTTATACTGGTGAAAAAAGTAGCATTTGAGGTAATATAGGCTGGTAGGTAAGTCATATTACCTGTTGCTTGGAGGAATGATGAAGAAGTTTCAACGATTTGCCTGGGGGGTTCTTTTTTACAATATTTTCGTCATTGTATTTGGGGCGTTTGTGCGAGCAACGGGATCGGGTGCTGGCTGTGGATCGCATTGGCCTCTATGTAATGGGGAAGTTGTCCCTCGCGCTCCACAAATTGAGACATTGATCGAATGGACTCACCGCTTGACCAGCGGGATTACCGTGCTTCTCATTTTGATTATGGGGGTGTGGGTTTGGCGAATCGCCTGGCAGGACAAGAAATTACGCTATGCTGTTCTTGGTTCCATATTTTTCATTTTCACTGAGTCTTTGATTGGGGCGGGTTTGGTTTTATTTGGATTGGTGGGGGAGAATGCATCGATGAGCAGAGCCATATCTATGATGGCTCATCTGGTGAACACGTTCTTGTTGCTGGCTAGTCTTACCGGTGTAGCCTGGTTTGCTACCTTTCATCCCACAAAGAGAGAGGAAAATTTTGGAAAAAGAGCAGGTTGGGTTGTTGGGGCACTGGGTATGCTGGTATTAGGAGCATCTGGCGCAATTGCCGCACTGGGGGATACTCTATTCCCATCCAGTTCATTACTGGAAGGGATAATGAGCGATTTTGATCCTTTAGCCCATTTTTTAATCAGGTTGAGGATTTTTCATCCTGCAATTGCCATTATTGTAGGGGCATATGTGATCATCTTCATCCGATCTCTGATTGGATCTTCCCAGGACGCTCAATTCAATAAAATTGGTGTTGGTGTCATTTCTTTGATTATCGCGCAATGGCTTTTAGGGATTGTTAATGTGATTACTCTGGCGCCCGTAGGGATACAGTTGGTTCACCTGCTTTTAACCACTCTGATTTGGATTGGATACGTTATCGTAGGAATATTTTGCTGGATTGGAAGCAACTTTTCTCTCCGCATCACGGAGCATCCAGTCCATAATGGGGTAAACCGGTCCCCAGCCTAAAAATCCCGCCAGAAAGTGCAAAAGCGCGGTATCTTTTCCTGGCGTTATGATATAGCGTTTCTTTTCTATGCCTTGAACGATGGCTTTGGCGACTTCTTCTGGGCTTACCGGGGCTGCTGCTTCAGAAATTGCTTTGACAACCGGGGGCTTGATTTTATTTTCTTCTTCCAGCATGGGGGTCTCAGTATCTGGAGGAAAAACAATAGAGATATGGACGCCAGTGTTCTTTAACTCGAGTCTGAGTGCATCCGATAATCCCTTTAGGGCAAATTTGCTGGCTCCATAGGCTGTATAACCGGGTGTTCCGATGAAACCAGCAACGGATGAAATGTTCACGATATGCCCAGATTTTCGTTTGAGCATTTGGGGAAGCACCGCTTTGATGGTGGCTACAGTTCCTAAATAATTGACACGGGCAATTTTTTCAAATTCCTCGATGCTAATGTCGTTGAAGAACGCCGGCTTAGTAATCCCAGCCGAGTTGACGACAATATCCGGAACTCCAAGAGTATCTATCGCTTTTTCGAGTAAAGGCATGTAAATGTCGTACTGACCGACATCTGCTTGAATGGGGGTAATTGTTTGGCTGGTAGAAATACAATGATTTGAGATTTCATGGATGGCCTGGGTTAATTTATCTCTGTTTCTACCAACGATCATTAGATGAGCGCCCTGTTGGGCAAATGTCTTTGCCAACGCAAGCCCAATTCCACTTGACCCACCCGTAATTAAAACGAAAAGCCTTTTTTCTGCTTCGTTGTTCATATTGAAAAATTAATGATGACCACAAGAAGAGCAGGAACCACCGCTGCAAGTACTACAACCCGATGAACCAGTGACCTGACGCCCATCTGATTGAGCAAAAAATACCGATAACACTCTGTTTGTGTTTTGGCTTTGACAGTGCTTACATGATATGGGATTGTCAGCATCTTTTAAGGATCGAAGTGCATCAAACCGTTTTCCGCAATCTTTACACTGGTATTCGTATAAAGGCATTTTTATGTCCTCCTTAAGTACAAACGATCACATCCCCATTATAATAACTCATGATGAAAACGGACCCCCCAATAGTGAGAACCGGGACAGGAGTAGATCTGGCATTTGCTGTGATGGTCCTGGCTGGATATTTTACTACATTCACCTCGGTTCATGATTTATCTTTTGAATGGCTTATCCTCATGATTCTGTTGGGGGTTGCCTATTTGACCATGGGGGTATATGGTTATGCCCGTGCTGCACAGGATGCCCGTTTGGCTGTGAGATTAGGTTATTTTGCTGTTCAGATTGTCCTTGGCTCATTGTCAATTATTCTCTCAAAGCAGGCAGGTTTTAACGCTATTATTTTGTTACCACTGGTAGGGCACAGTGTTTTTTTGCTCCCTGATTTGTGGAAATATGCCATTAATTTCATGATCGCCTTGTCCTATGGATTAATTGTCCGCTTTGTTACTTCTACATGGGATGCAGCATGGTCTAATCTACCTGTGTTTGGAGCGGGGCAGGTTTTTATTCTCATTTTTACACAAATGATGCTGAACGAAGAAAAAGCACGCCGTGAAATTGAAACCCTGGTTGTACAACTCAAGGATGCCAATGATCGCTTACGGGAATATGCTATCCAGGCAGAAGAGTTAGCCGTGGTTAAAGAACGTAATCGCTTAGCCAGAGAAATCCATGACGGTTTGGGACATTACCTCACCACCTTAAATATGCAAATTAAAGCCGCAGAGGCAGTAATGGACACAGACCTTAATGCGGCTCGTCAATTTCTAGTAAAAGCAGAGGGGGTAACTCACAAAGCCTTGCTGGAGATTCGTCAATCTGTAAAAGCGCTAAGAGATCCTGCTTTGCCCATGAAAAACATTGAAGAGATTATCAAAGATTTACTTAAGGAATGCGAGCAATCGGGCATTCAAACAGTCATGGAGGTAAAAGGGGTATCTCGCAAGATTGATCAGGAATTAAAAGCCGCTATCATTCGTCTGGTTCAAGAGAGTATCAGCAACACCTTAAAACACTCTCAGGCGACTGTTTATCAATTAGTTTTGGAATATCAACCCGATTCAATTGGTCTGGAAATTTATGATAATGGAGTCGGAGTGGATGCTGAAAGTTTGAAAGGAGGGTTTGGGATCATTGGCATGCAAGAACGAGTTGCATTGCTCAAAGGGACAATGGAAATTTCTTCCACCTGTGGGGCTGGTTTTTCCATAAAAATTGCACTACCGGGGTGATTATGGCTATCCGAGTCTTTATTGTTGACGATCAATCCTTATTTCGTGAAGGATTAAGAACATTACTTTCCGCACAAAGAGATTTTGAGGTGATTGGAGAAGCCTCAAACGGGGAAGAAGCCTTACGCTTTATAGCCAGTACTCGTCCTCATGTCGTTTTGATGGACTTAAGGATGCCCGTGTTAGATGGAGTTCAGGCAACCAGAAGAATCCGGGAACTGTATCCTGATGTAAGGGTGATCATCCTGACCACTTTTGATGACGATGATCTGGTTTTTGATGGGCTAAGAGCAGGTGCAATTGGTTATTTGTTGAAGGATGTTTCTTCCGAAAATTTATATGAGGCAATTCGTGCTGCATTTCGCGGAGAATATTTCCTTCAACCTTCGATTACAGCAAAGGTGGTTGCAGAATTTGCCCGTTCTCCAAAATCGTCAGTTACAAAGGTGTCAGAACTCCCAGAGCCATTATCACCGCGGGAAATTGAGGTGCTCTTTTTGGTGGCAGAGGGTAAAAGCAACCGGGAAATTGCTGAACAGTTGGTGATTACGGAGGGCACGGTCAAGAATCATCTATCCAGCATTTTGAGCAAATTAGGTGCAAAGGATCGTCTGCAAGCGGTCATTCGTGCCCGAGAGGTGGGTATCTTGCGATGAATATGTCTATCAGGTATTACTACAGTCACATTCAAAATTCCTGAAAAGTTTGTATGCTTTATTCATGAGTCTTTGGTATATGATGAGTGAACTTAAAGACCAGGTGAAAACAGAAGTTTCCAAACGTGCGGTTTGGGAAAAGATCAACGGCGCAGGTTTTTTTGTGCTTGGATTGGTGGCTCTGGTGGCGCAATTATTTCATGCTCCTGTTTTTTGGGGGATTGCCATTCTGAGTATGGGATTGGTGTTTCTTGTTGGGGGTTGGCGATTTGAGATCCCGGTTTATGTTTATTTAGGGAATCTCATCATGGCTATAGGGGTTGCTCTCAGTGTTTTACTGGTCTCTAATCCGATGTCTCTTCAGGTGTGGGGGATTTGTTTGGGGGTACTTTCGATTGGATTTCTTATATCTCCGGTAACAGTTTTTACACGCTTCAAGCGCGTTTTCTGGTGGAGCCTTTTTCCAGCCGCTGGATTTGGCGCGGGGGCTGTGATTCTTTTATTCACTTCACTGCAATGGGGAGATTTCGTTTTCTGGATTGGTCTGTTTGTGGGAATTGCTTTCCTCCTATCTGGAGGATATTTGCGATTACTGGGCTTCGTCATCCCTGGTTGTTTGTTATATTCGTTAGGGCTGGGCACGCATTTTGGTTTTGATATGTCCTTATCGATGGCTGTTGTTAGCAGAGTGGGAATATTGCTGGTTTGGTTTGCTGCAGGATGGGGTGCAATCTCTCTTCTATCTCGTCTGTGGTGCAACCGATTGATCTGGTGGCCTCTAATCCCTGCCGGGGTCATAGGAATTGTAGGACTAGGATTATACATTGGTGGAGATCCCAATCATGCGGCATTCTTTATTGGAAATACCAGTGTGGTCCTTTTCATTGCATTAGGACTGTATCTGATCCTGATAAGGCGAGGAATGCATTCTTAGATATTTCCCTCTTGTAATACCGAAAATCTCTGGTAAGATTAGTGCGCCCCGGAAACCGTTGCCGGGGTGTCTTGTGTGTACAGGAAGGTTGTATGTTGGTTAGTAGAGAAGATATCAGAAACATTGCGATTATTGCTCATGTTGATCATGGGAAAACCACTTTAGTGGACGGGATGCTTCGTCAAGCCAGAGTTTTTCGCGAGAACCAGTTTGTTATGGAAAGAGTTCTCGATTCAAATGCTTTGGAAAGAGAGCGGGGAATCACCATCTTAGCAAAGCACACTGCCGTAGAAATTCCAGATAAAGATGGCAGGCTGGTCAAAATTAACATTGTAGATACTCCGGGCCATGCCGACTTCGGGGGCGAGGTTGAGCGGGTGATGAATATGGTGGACGGAGTGTTGCTGCTGGTGGATGCTGCGGAAGGTCCTATGCCTCAGACCAGATTTGTTTTGAAAAAGGCATTGGAAATGGGGCATCGTGCCATTGTTGTCATTAATAAGATGGATCGGAAAGATGCTGAGCCTGATCGAGCGCTCAATCAAACCTTTGATCTATTTATCGAATTAGGGGCTTCAGAAGAACAGGCTGAGTTTCCAGTGATCTACGCCAATGGATTGACGGGACAGGCAGGTCTGACACCTGAAATGAGTCCGGATCTTCGTCCGCTTTTCGACGCAATTTTGGAATATATACCAGGTCCAACGGTCAACGATGAATCTCCTTTCCAGTTGCTGGTAACAAATCTTTTCTATGATGAATACCGGGGAATGAGTGCAATCGGGAGGATTAACGCCGGCAAAATTAATGCCGGACAATCTATCGCCCGTATCAAACGAAATGGGGAAATTGTTCCAGAAAAGGCACGGTATTTATTCGTTTATCAAGGACTGGAAAAGCGTGAAGTGTCCCAGGCGGCGGCAGGAGAGATTGTTGTGATTTCCGGATTGGAAAACATAGAAATTGGGGAGACCCTTGCTGATCCCAATAACCCAATTCCTCTCCCGCCAATTGAAGTGGAAGAGCCAACCGTTCGTATGACATTTGGGGTAAATACATCACCTTTTGCAGGAAAGGAAGGAAAATGGGGAACCTCACGCAAGTTGAGAGAACGGTTGTTTGAAGAAGCCCGCAATAATGTTGCTCTGCGGGTAGAAGAAACGGATACGTCAGAGTCCTTCCTGGTTTCGGGAAGAGGGGAATTGCAACTTGCTATTTTGATTGAAACCATGCGAAGAGAAGGCTATGAATTTCAGGTTTCTCGCCCTGAAGTCATTTTCCGCCAGGGACCAAATGGGGAGACCCTTGAGCCTTATGAAGAGTTACACATTGATACCAGCCCGGAGACTGTGGGTACTGTGGTTGAGATGCTTGGGTCGAGACGTGGAAAAATGATTGATATGTCGGACAACTCCGATAACTCGGTTCATCTGACATACCTTATTCCAACCCGGGGACTTTTAGGCTTCAGATATCAATTTTTGACGGCTACAAAGGGTATGGGAGTGATGAACACCCTCTTCCATGGGTATGAGGAACTGGCTGGACCTATTCCATCTCGGCTGACAAATTCGATTGTGGCATGGGAAACTGGAGTTACCACAAATTATGGTCTGAAAAACGCCGAAGAGCGAGGCACCTTGTTTGTTGGACCTGGGGTTCCGGTATATGAGGGAATGGTCGTCGGAGAAACTCAACGGGGTTCCGAAGTCGTGGTGAATGTATGTAAAAAGAAGCACCTGACCAATATGCGATCCTCGAATAAAGATATTGAAGTTCGACTAACTCCACCGCGGGTCATGAGTCTGGATGAAGCGATTGAATTTCTGGCAGATGATGAACTGCTTGAGGTTACTCCATTGAATTTCCGAATTCGTAAGAAAATTTTGGATACTGAAGAACGTGGAAAACAAGCCAAGAGGGACAAAGAATTATTTGACTGAGGGGTTTAGGGGTTGTCTGGATAGAACATCAAGTTAACCCTTGGTTATGAAAAAATCCGGGAGGTCATTGACCTCCCGATGATTTTATCTTTCGCTTTAAAAATTTTTGTCGAATTAATCGCTTGATTTCAGCATAAAGCATGAAAATCAACAAAATGAGTAAGAAGCCGGCAATCGTCCAGCCCAATGGCGGGTGAATGCTGGTCTCTTCGCCTACAAATGGATTTTCGAATGTGGGAGTGGGTTTCAGAAATAAAAAAATGCCGGGGAAACGATGGATAGAAATCAACAGGTGTACAAAAATCGCCATGGGGGAATTTTACCAGAATCTTGAAATAAACTTTTCCTGTTGTTTGATAAAATGATTGGGGATACCGACTCCAGTGGAGGGTAAAAATGCAACAGGACCCTGTGTTTCAGGAATACGAAAACTTAAAGAAACAAATTCATTACCATGATTACCGATACTATGTTTTGGATGATCCAGTTATCAGCGATGCTGAGTATGATCGATTAGTTTTCCGACTGAAGCAAATCGAGTTTGCTCATCCTGAATGGATTACCCCAGATTCTCCCAGCCAGCGAGTCGGGGGGATGCCTCTGGATAAATTCAATAAAGTACGTCATCCATCTCCCATTCTCAGTCTGGCAAATGGGTTTACGAAAGCCGATGTTCTGTCATGGATTGAACGAATCCGCAAATTAGATCCGCGCGTTACAAATGCGGATTTTGTCCTTGAGCCCAAAATAGATGGGCTAACGGTCGTTCTTACATATCAGAATGGGGTGTTTATTCAAGGTGCAACTCGAGGAGATGGTGAAGTTGGAGAAGATATCACTGCCAATTTGAGAACAATCCGAAGCCTCCCTCTGGTAATTCCTGTTGATCCTGATAGTCCTGCTGTGCCTGATTGGCTGGTTGTGCGCGGCGAAGCCTTTATGTTTATAAAAGATTTTGAAGAATTAAATAAAAGGCTGGAGCAGAGTGGTGAGAAGCCATACTTAAACCCCCGGAATACTGCGGCAGGATCTTTGCGTCAATTAGACCCTTCTTTGACGGCGTCTCGACCGATCAACATCTATGTCTATTCAATTGTGGCTTCGAGCGATCCTCTTCCTCAAACGCAATGGGAACTTTTACAAACTCTAAAATCCTGGGGATTCCCGGTTGCCAAAGAGGTTCAATATTGCCACACTATAGAAGATGTGCTTCGTGAACTCGATAACTGGCTGGAAAAGAGAGATGTTCTTCCTTACGAAGCCGATGGGGTGGTTATTAAGGTCAATAATCTTGAACTTGCTTCTTCGTTGGGGTATGTAGGGAAAGATCCCAGAGGCGCATTAGCATTCAAGTTCCCTGCCAGAGAAATCAGTACCAGACTTCTGGATATTGGGGTTAATGTTGGCAGAACAGGAGTGTTGACTCCGTATGCAATACTGGAGCCGGTCGAAATTGGTGGGGTCATTGTTAAACAAGCCACATTGCACAATTTTGACTTTATCCGCGAAAAAGACATCCGTATCGGTGATCGTGTAATGGTGAAGAGAGCGGGAGATGTCATTCCTTACGTGATTGGTCCAATTGTAGAAATGCGTACGGGAGAAGAAAAGGTATTTATCCCTCCTGAGGTTTGTCCAACTTGTGGTCAACCTGTTTCGCATGTAGAAGGGGAAGTGGCTTGGTATTGTGTCAATGTAACCTGTCCAGCGCAGATCATTCGAAATCTGGAGCATTTTGTTTCGCGCGGCGCCATGGATATTGTTGGACTGGGAATAAAAATCGTTGAACAATTGGTGGAGAGTGGTCTGGTTCATAGCCCGGCAGATTTATATTTTTTGAAAAAAGAAGATCTTTTGAAATTGGAAGGATTTGCAGATAAAAAGGCTGAGAACATTCTGCAGTCCATCAGAGAGTCACGCACGCGACCGTTATCCAGACTCATTAATGCACTGGGGATCCGGGGTGTGGGTGAGGTCATGGCAGGTGAACTTGCCAGGCATTTTAAGGATTTAGACCATCTTTCAAAAGCGACTCTTGAGGAATTAATGGAAATTGAAGGTGTGGGTCCAAATATCGCACAATCCATAGTGGATTGGTTCCGCCGACCGGGAAACCAGGAATTCCTGAGAAAATTGCGGGAAGCGGGGGTTTGGCCTACAGAACAAATGCCTTTTGAGTCTAGAGAAGAACAACCTCTTGCTGGATTGACGTTTGTGGTCACGGGGACTCTTAAAGAATTTACCCGGGATGGGATTAAATCTTACCTGGAAAGTTTAGGGGCAAAAGTGACAGATAGCGTTTCGAAAAATACCTCTTATCTTTTGTTAGGGGAAAATCCAGGTTCAAAACTGGAAAAAGCGCGTCAACTTGGTGTGAAAATCATCTCTGAAGATGACTTAAAACAGTTAATTCGCAAATAACCTGTAAGGAGTGAGTGTGTATAAAGTATTTCTTAAATCAGGGCGCGAAAAGAGTATCCTTCAGCGTCATCCATGGGTGTTTTCAGGTGCTATTGAAAAAGTGGAAGGAAATCCTGGAACAGGAGAAACAGTAGCAGTATGTGACAAAAAAGGGGGGTTCCTGGCTTGGGGGGCGTACAGCCCTGCTTCTCAAATTCGAGTTCGTTTGTGGTCATTTGATGAAGATGAACGAGTTAACAGCGAGTTTTTTTATCGCCGAATCAAAAATGCAATATGGGTAAGAGAAAGAACAGCCAACTTAAGCGAGACAGACGCATTTCGTTGTGTGCATGCTGAATCGGATGGTTTGCCGGGATTAGTCGTGGATCGGTATGCAGAATGGATGGTGGTCCAATTTTTATCAGCAGGAGCAAATTTCTGGAAGCAAGAAATTATTTCGATATTATCGGAGTTTGGAGTAAAAGGAATCTATGAACGCTCGGATGTAGATGTACGAAGATTAGAAGGGTTGGGTGAAACAACAGGGGTGCTGTGGGGAAAGGAGCCGCCGTCAAAAGTGATTATCAAGGAGAACGGTTTTCAATTTTTTGTGGATATTCGAGAAGGACAGAAAACCGGTTTTTATCTGGACCAACGGGTTAATCGTGAAAAGGTAAAGAAATATTGTCTGGGAAGAGATGTTTTGAATTGCTTTAGTTATACTGGCGGTTTCACAGTCTACGCATTGGCAGGGGGGGCAGACATGGTTACTTCGATAGACTCTTCTGAAACTGCGCTCATATCGGTCAACGAGAATCTGCAATTGAATGGACTTCCTGTGGAAAAGAATCGCTGCCTTGAAGCAGATGTGTTTCAAGCCCTGCGAAAGTTTCGCGATGAAGGGCGATCCTTTGATTTGATTGTTTTAGATCCACCAAAGTTCGCTTCAACGGCTTCTCAAGCACAGCGAGCAGCCAGGGGATACAAAGATATCAACCTGTTGGCGATGAAGTTGCTTAAACCGGGAGGAATTCTGGCTACATTCTCCTGTTCCGGTGGAATTTCTACCGAACTTTTTCAAAAAATTGTTGCTGGCGCCGCAATCGATGCAAAGGCAGAGATGCAAGTGATAGAAAGGCTTTATCAAAGCCCCGATCATCCAGTATCTTTGACTTTTCCGGAAGGTGAATATTTAAAGGGGTTGATTTGTATAAAACGCCCCACAGATGGGTGAAATCTGTGGGGCAGTGGAGATGGCGGGAATTGAACCCGCGTCCGAAAGATTCGACCCTCGGACATCTACGAGCGTAGCTGGTCCTCTATCTCGTCGAGACCTCAGGATCAGCAGGAAAGGTGCTCGACCAGTCACTCAGGCCCGAAAGCCCTCTTTCGTTCAGTGCGTGACCTTACTGAACGGCACCCTGACTTTCTTACGCCTACTCAATCTCCGGCCAGGGAGCGGGACTGGTAGACGTCACCCCGTAGGGTGAAGAGCCATCGCTGACTGGATTAGGCAGCCAGCGGGAGGGCAGAGTATGTGCGATTGGCACTTTTTTGTGTACTGATTTTACGAGTTCGGTACCTCTCGGCTCGCAGTCCGGGACCAGCCTCTTCCGTCGAAGCCGATCATCCCCAAAGGCATTATTATTATAATGCAATTTGTTCCTTAACGGATTAAAATGTCTTTATGCCACACTCTTTGCTCTGGAGGAACTATGCTGGTTATTTATAAAAACACCGAAGCCGGCTTAGAAGAAATTAATGAACCGGTAACTGGCTGCTGGATCAACGTGATTGATCCGGAGCAAGAGGAAATCGAGCAATTAATTGAATTAGGTGTCCCACAGGATTTTATAACCTATGCTTTAGACCTGGATGAGCAATCCAGGGCAGAAAAAGAGGACGATGGCACTTTACTGGTTTTACTGCGCATTCCATATTTTCAAGGCTCAAAAATGGATGTGCCGTACCGTACAATTCCTTTGGGTATTGTGTTGACCTCTCGCTTTATTGTCACGATTTGCAAACTGCAAAATGATATCCTTCAGGAATTTTCTTCTGGTCGAATTAAGGGGCTTTCAACAGCCAAGAGAAACCGGTTCACTTTGCGGGTATTGCTCTCTACAGCAAGTAAGTTCCTGCTCTATCTTAAAGAAATTAATCGTATAGTGGACACATTGGAAGATTTAATCACCTTGTCTTCCAGAAATCGAGATATTTTGGAATTGCTGAAGTATCAGAAAAGTCTGGTGTATTTCACTACTGCTTTACGAGCAAATGAGTTGATGATGGAACGTCTTCAACGCTGGCAAATTTTCAAAGCCTACCCGGATGATGAGGATTTATTAGAAGATGTCATTACTGAGAACCGCCAGGCACTTGAAATGGTGGAAATTTCAATCAATATTTTGAGTTCCATGATGGACGCATTTGCTTCAATGATTTCCAATAATTTGAATGAGGTCATGAAATTCTTAGCGTCGATCACGATCATCTTGAGCATTCCTACGATTGTGACCAGTTACTTTGGAATGAATGTTGCGTTACCTCTGCAAGATCATCCGTTTGCGGCGTTATTTGTCATTCTAATTACCATGATCATTGCCATCATTGTGGTGAATATTTTTAGAAAAAGAGATTGGTTTTAGAGTATCGGAAAAAATGGATTAGGGAGAATCCGGCGATTATGGGAAATGCAATTATTTCTGTAACAGATAAAACTGGATTGATCGAATTTGCATCGGATTTACTTAACCTTGGATGGACGATTTGGGCTTCGGGTGGAACAGCCAGAGAATTAAAATCTGCCGGCATAGAGGTCAATGATTTGTCAGAATACACTGGAGTGCCGGAAATGCTTGGGGGTAGAGTCAAAACCCTCCATCCCGCTATATACGCTGGAATACTCGCAAGAGACATTCCTGAAGACAAAGATGTGCTTACCCAAAATCATTGGATACAGTTTGATCTGGTGGCTGTGAATTTATATCCTTTTGAGGAAGTCATTCGTCACAAAGATATTGATTTGTCCACTGCCATTGAAAATATTGACATTGGAGGAGTTTCGTTAATTAGAGCGGCAGCCAAAAATTTCAATCGGATACTTGTAGTTTGTGACCCAAAAGATTACCCATTAGTCATCGATGCTCTTAAAAATCAGCATGATACAGACGAATTTCGTAAATCTCTAGCGGTGAAAGCATTCTTGCGAACCAGTCAATATGATGCGGCTATTACAGGTTTTCTAAGTTCAGGCGAATTTCTCCCTCTCAATTTGTATGTATCTCAAAAACTTCGATATGGGGAAAACCCTCATCAACAGGCTCTGTTATATGCGTTTTCTCCTGAAAGCAAACCTTTTGGTGGAAGAGTCCTTCAAGGAAAAGAATTATCCTACAATAACTTACTGGATATTGACGCTGCCTGGCGGACAGTTTCTTCTTTTGATGAACCCACAGTAGCCATTATCAAACATCTTTCTCCCTGTGGGATCGCCAGTGCCGATTCAATTTCTGATGCCTATCAAATGGCTTTTGAGTGCGATCCAGTTTCTGCTTTTGGCGGTATAGTTGCCAGCAACCGTGAAGTGGATGAAGAGATGGCATCTCGAATGAAGGATTTGTTTATTGAGTGTATTGCGTGTCCAAAGTTTTCTGAAGCGGCGGTAAAAATTCTATCCAGTAAAAAGAATTGCCGTTTGGTCGAAATTCCTGCGTTTCCTCATCCGTCTAAACCTGAAAAAGAATTTCGTTCAATTTATCAGGGAGTCCTGTGCCAGGATTGGGATTATGGAGATCCTGAGGAAGCAGAATGGAGTGTGGTCACTGCCACGCAACCCACAGAAAGCCAGATGATTGCATTGAAATTTGCCTGGAAAGCCTGTCAGCATGTAAGATCCAATGCAATTGTGCTGGCACAGGGAACATCAACTGTTGGTATTGGGGGTGGGCAACCCAACCGCGTTCAAAGTGTTCGCATAGCCATAAAAAACGCTGGGAGGAGAGCGGAGGGGGCGGTTATGGCTTCTGATGCGTTTTTCCCTTTTCCAGATTCAATTGAAGTGGCTGCTAGAGCGGGGGTGAAGGCAATTATTCAACCAGGAGGCTCGGTGAGAGACAAAGACGTGATCCAAGCCGCTGACGAAGCGGGAATAACCATGATATTCACTGGGGTAAGACATTTCAGGCATTGATTTCTCTAAAAAATTGTTTAAAACAAGAGATTTTTTTATAAAATTCGTATAGCCAATAAAGGAAAAAATACAATGGAAAACTTTGAAAATCAAGCAGAATCGATCGATGTAGGACAGAGATTAAGGGCACTTCGAGAGGAAAGGGATATTTCCATTCGAGCACTTGCCCGCATGAGTGGATTATCAGCAAATGCGTTAAGCATGATTGAGAGAGGAATGACCTCTCCATCGGTAAGCACTTTGAATAAACTGGCTGCTGCTCTTAAAGTCCCAGTTACTGCTTTTTTCCGTACACTTCCAGTAAAAGAAGAAATTGTTTTTCGAAAAGCAGGGGAGAGGACCAGAGTTCCCTTTCTGAGAGGAATCATGGAGGGGCTGGGCGGAGAACACTTTATCGGTAAAATTGAAGCCTTTTTGTTGACATTAGAGAATGGAGGGAACAGTGGCCCCAATTTTATCCTTCACAGTGGACATGAACTGGTGTTTTGTCTGAGAGGAAAACTTGAATATGAAATTGAAGGAAAATCTTTTTTGCTTGAATCGGGTGACAGTCTGATTTTTTCGGCAAATTTAAAGCATCGTTGGCGCAATTCAGGGACATCCGTGGTGAACGCCTTAATTGTGATTAGCGGCTTTCACGAAGATGATTTTCCTTCAGAGTATCACCTTTCAAATGTTTCAGAGATAGGTCAACTCGAATAATTTATGCATAGCATCCTCTCACTTTTACCTGATAGCGCTTCGATTACTGAAAATGGGCTGGTTGTCATCTCCAAACACCAAATACCAGACCTGGTAAACCAATTTTCCTCGCCTTTATACATATATGACGGCGCAACCATTAAGAAGAATATTCGGGTATTAAAAAGTTTCCTGAGAAAGTATTATCCAGGTGAAACCACAATTACTTACGCAGCAAAAGCCTACTTCTCTTACAAATTTGCAAGACGTCTTGCTAAGATAGGAATTGGTATTGATGTTGTCTCGGAGAACGAACTTCTTTTTGCCCTGAAAGCGGGGATACCGCCTCAAAGAGTCCACTTTCATGGGAACAACAAAACCATCTCAGAACTCAAATGCGCGATTCAATCCAATATCCATGCCATTGTGCTGGATAATTTTGATGATTTGGCAAAACTTCGCTCATTATCCACAACAAATGTATCCATACCAGTTTGGGTCAGAATTAATCCAGAAATTGATGTAGATACACATCCATACCGCCAAACAGGACATGCTCTGAGTAAATTTGGATTTTCGATCAGTGATGGACAGGCTGAAAAAGCCATTCGTGAAATTCTTTCCGATTCTCAATTTCGATTGATAGGTATTCATGCTCACATTGGATCTCAAATTTTTGACCCGCATACGTACACACTAGCCATTAGAAAGATACTCGCGGTGGCTAAGAAATGCCAGTGGCGACCGCTTGAAGTTTGTCCTGGAGGCGGTTGGGGAGTACCATATAATCGTCAAGAAATTGAACTGGACACAGGGATCGAATTCTGGATTAAGGAAATCTCCAAGACCATTCAGGAAGAATATCAAGACGCTTCTTTCCTCCCTCACTTGATTTTAGAGCCAGGAAGATGGATTGTTGCGCGCGCAGGAATTGCTGTATACCGGGTAGGAGGCATTAAGGTGCTTCCCAATGGAGAGAAATTGCTCTCAATAGATGGCGGAATGGGAGATAATATTCGCCCTGCCCTTTATCAAGCAAAATACGAAGCCATCTTAGCAGAGAATCCCACAGGAACTCCCATAAACCGGTATAAAGTAGTGGGAAGGTATTGTGAGTCTGGGGACACAATTTTAGAAGAAATATATTTGCCGGAAGTTCAACCGGGCAACCATTTGATCATTCCTGTTGCGGGTGCATATCATCTCAGTATGGCATCCAATTACAATCTGGTTTCTCGTCCTGCTGTCTTATGGGTTGAAAATGGAAAGGTAACAGTTCTTCAGAAAAGAGAAAATTTATGGGACAGTTGGTGGGGCTAGAGATTCAGCCATCGTTTAGCCATGGAAGGCAAATCCTCTGCACTTCCTACTTTCAAAGTACAGGTCGGTAAACTTTCAATAAACGCCCTTCCATACCTTTTGGTCAGAATTCTCTTATCCAAAACAGCCACAATTCCTCGATCTGATTGAGTTCGTATCAACCTGCCAAATCCCTGACGGAACCGGAGAATGGCTTCTGGTAAGTGGTACTCGTTGAAGGGATCTTCAAAAGTTTCCGCACGCGCCGCAACAATTGGATCTGAAGGCACATCAAAAGGCAACTTGGCGATTACAAGAACAGATAAGGCTTCGCCGGGGATATCTACGCCCTCCCAAAACGCTCGCGTGCCGAGTAATACTGCTTTTTCTGCTTCCCTGAATGTGGCTAACAGGGTGTGGGTGGATGCTCCTTCTCCCTGCTCATAAACCAGTATTCCCTGATCGGCTAACAATGGAGTAATTACTTGAGAGGTCCGTTTCAACTGGAGGTAGGACGTAAAGAGCACCAGCATTCGTCCATCGGTTGCTTTTGCCAGACGAACAAGGATACGTTCAAGTTCACGCTGGTATCCATTCGCATCCGAAGGCTCGGGAATGTCGTTCACAATGTACAGCAGTGCAGAACTCTCATAGTCAAACGGAGAGCCCAGTTGCATTTCATTGGCTTCATCCGCATATAAACGATTTCGTATATAATCAAACCCTTCATTGGCGGTAAGAGTAGCCGAGGTCAAAATCACGCTGGACTTTTCATGCCAGATATATTGCTCCATCAAAGGACCAATGTGTAAAGGTG